>JAEEGL017011314.1_pt1 | contig 60930 bp, 48 predicted proteins | sample 9134231 | NCBI WGS metagenome assembly JAEEGL01 (sample SAMN16246548, study PRJNA631951) | gut metagenome | biome: gut microbiome; feature: rumen; material: fiber-attached | host: Bos | place: Iran: Karaj | collected 2018-10
ATAACTTCAAGCAGGGTGTTTACACCGTGAAGATCTCCGACGGACAGCAGACGAAGACGCTCAAGGTTGTGAAGTAGTCACGATAGCGTATAAACAAAAATGACAAAGTAGGGGTGAATAAACATTCGCCCCTACTTTTTTACTATCATGGCTTTGTTGCAGCAGGTTATCTCAAAATAACATTCTGTATGTACGCTATATTTTTATATTTATACCTGAGCGAAATTCTATTCCTGGTTGTTCTATTCCTCCATAATCGTAATATTTTGTATTACAAAGATTTGTAACATCAACAAATAGTTTTGTTTGATTATTATTCCAATATGCTTGCAAATCAAGTAACGAGAATGGTTTGTAGTTGATTGTATTGCCGTTCGAATCAACATAGCAGCCCAAACGTTCTTGGTAAGAGTATTGCCAATTTATTCCTAAATGTTTATAAATGCTATGATTTATGTTGATTGTGATAAAATTATGAAGATAATCTAATGCATATTTACTAATCAACTCTCCCGATTTCTTGTTCAACGTGCAGAAGGCATACGAAGCACCGACCGACTTAATAAATTTCCCAATATTGTATTGTGCCGATATTTCTGTGCCTAATGTGTTTACATTATCAATATTCATACTTTTCCATATTTCTTCATCTTTGGTTCGTGTCCAATCTATGATGTTTGAACCAATTCGGTAATAACCTGAAAATCGGCACGAAAATCTTTGGTTTTGAATTTGTGAACCAAGTTCCCACGTAAAACTCTCTTCTGGCTGTAAACTGGGATTTGCAAGCTGGTTCGCGCTTTTATAGTACATATCGGTAAATGTAGGCAAACGCAGGGCTCTGTTGGCGTTAGCGTATATGCGAAAATATGGTGAAATTCTATATCCGACATTTACGCCAAAACAAAAATTCGATTGAAACATAGTATTGTAATTCCCAGAAAAACCTATTGAAGCAGTGAATTTCCCTAAAAGAAAAGTTTGTTCTCCGAAACAATTAACGTTTGTCCGATTTTTGCCAAACAAGAAAAAAAGACTGTCTTCAGTGTTGGTAAAAGGTACTCTTTTCTGCTTTGTAAGCGTGTCACCAAGCACATTGCTCACAATATGTTCGTTTCTTAGTTCTGTTCCGAGCGTTAATTTTCCAAACAAAAAGTAACGGGAAAACTTGACATTCCCGCCACGTAGTTGTGAAATGTGATAATTATGGTTTGTGTACCATGAAGGTGCGTCAATTTTGTTTCTAAATAATTGAAATTCATCGTAATGCATTCTGTAAAATCCGGCAGCCGAAATTTCTGTTTTCCCAAATGTTTTGACCCATTGCAACGATGAAATCAGCACATTATCCTTTTCATATTGGTTTGGATATTTGAATGAGTAAAAAGAATTTGCCCCAAATTTTTTGATTTGCGTTCCTATTTGAAATGTACAAGTTCCTAAGGTTGAATCGCTATAATTTGTTTGTAAATACAAGTTAGAGTATTGAAAATCAGTGTTTTCAATGTATCCAGAAGATTGGTTTGTCGATGCCGAAGCGGTTATGTTCCATTTTTCAGTATTCGTTCGTGCTGCTACGTGTGGCGCAAAGTAGCCGTTGCTCCCGCCAACCATACCGACCTCAACGCTCTGTTTTTTCTGCGTTCCTGTAATGATATTGATGGCACCGCTAAACGACGAGAGTCCGAACACGTTCATTGACGTGCCTTGTAAAATTTCTATGCGGTCAATTATTGCTATATCTATTGGAATATCAAGACTTTGGTGGCCAGTTTGCGGGTCAGTTATGTTGATTCCATTGAGTAAAACCACGACTTGATCGAATGTGCCGCCACGTATTGATAAATCTGCTTGTACGCCGTTTGTGCCTCGTGAACGGACGTCAATTCCAGGCAAGTAGTCAAGCAAGTCGTTAATGCTTTGAACGGGCAAAGCGGCAATGTCTTGTTTTGTGAGCGTAGTTACAATTCGTAACGATTCTGAGGCGAGCGAAGTTGCCTGACGGCTGATTTCTACAGTGGAAATGGGAATAATAGTATCGTTTTGAGCAACGCAAAAATGAGCACACAAAAGTGCTATTACTATACAATTAATTTTCTTCATAGTAACATAAAATAAAAATCCTATTCTCTTCATTATGAAGAAAATAGGATATGTTCTTAAACAAAATTGATTCTTGTAACGCAGGATATACGTCCGTAGTAAGTGTCGGACAAAGAAGTAATTGTTGCAGTCGTTCTATTGGATTTTCGTCGCCGTCGCCGTCAGAAAAATCCAATTCAGCCAATTGCGTGGTAACGAACGAAGTAAGCAACAATTTGCGAAGATGTTTGTTTCGCATCAAACCATCGACAATTTCGGTATTTAACCGACCAATGGTGATTTGCTTGCCCAAACTCATAAACGCCGAATACGCCGCGTGATTCCAGCGATGGAAACGGAACGTATTCTGCGTGTATGAAAGATGTTTCTTCATTTATTGTTTTGAGGAATTATTTTTTGACAAATTGCGTTGTTTTTACAGAGCCATCAGCAAAAATTACTTGCATAACATAGATTCCATTTGTCAATGATGCAACTGAAATTTGTGCCGTTGTTTGACTGATTTCAATCATAGATTTTGATCCGTTCAGACCTAAAATCCTTACAAACGCAATCTCGTTGTTTGCTTCAATGTTTAGCACGTCAACACAAGGGTTGGGATATACCGAGAATGCAAATTCCAAATCGTCAACAGCAGTTTTTACTTCCGATGCCATGTATGCATTGTAAGCCGTGCGTAATGCAGAAACCTGATTGTCAACCTCGGTTTGCGTTGCCGTTGCCTTGTTGTTTATTGTCTCTGCATTTGAGAGTGCAGTTTGAAGTTTCGTTCTCAATGTTGCAGAATATTGACCTACTGCCGTTCCCGCTGTTGTTGTGTTAAGAATAGATTTTGTGTTGCTGATTAGCGTTGACAAATCTTCCTTATTAACAACTGGTTTTATCTCAGAAGCCTTGAATGTAGCAATAGCATTCGTTAAAGCAGTGTTTGCGTTATCCAAAGCAGTTTGAGTAGTTTGTGAACTTGCAGTTCTTGCCGTTGCTATAGCCGTAGCAAAATCGTTGATTGCCGATTGAGGATATTTATCTGTTGTTGCAGAATTATATAATGTTTCGGCTGTTGCGATAGTTGCAAGCAATGCTGATTTGTCAAACATTGTTGACTTGAATGTCGCAATTGCTTGTGTCAAAGTTGTGTTTGCGTTATCAAGTTCACTTTGCGTCGTTGCCGTCATATTTGTCGTGGCAGCAGCATCTATTGCATTGTAGAATGTTGTAATGGCAGATTGAGGATATTTGTCGGTTGTTGCTTCATTATACAAAGCATTTGCTGTTGCAAGAGTTGCTTCCAAGTCAGAGTGGTTAAGCGAAATGTCAATTGATTTTCCAAGTAATGTAACATCGTCAATCCAAATGTCACCGTTTGTTCCTGTTGTTCCTTTTACTTGCCATTGCAATCCATAAATATTCTTTTCTGAGAATTCAATCTCTGTTCCCCAATATGGTTCCTGTTCTAATTTATCCCAAGTAATTGTTACGGGCGTCCAATCATTGTGTGCATCAATGGTATAACCGTGATAGTTGCCACCTGTACCAGGAGTTTTTACTAAGAATGTCACTGCTGTTCCTTTATGATAGAAACTAATTCCTGTTGCACCAGTACAATCCAATGTTTCGTAAACGCCTTTGTTCTCATCGGTTCCTTCGTATAGATTAAAGCCAAATCCAATGAATGGATCGTATTGGTAGGATCCTTTGTCCAAACGATAGGTTACTTTTATTGCCGAGCCGTTTTTACCACCTGATACTATCATATCAGAAGCGTTGGATGGTGAAATTGTTGATGCTGCATTTGAGTTTTTGTCATCATAGTTGTACCAAGGTCCCCCCAACAAACATTTGTCTGTTTCGCAGTCAGCAAGAATGGTGCTTCCGCCAGAAACATTGTTTTTAACCGTCATTTTTACAATCTCGCCTAATGTTCCACCTTCTTCGCTTTGCAAATACGTGCCGTTGTAAGAAATGGCAAGCATATCGCCTGATTCAATCGTAATGTTTTTATTCAAAGTAAGTGTAATCGTTTTTCCTGAAACTGACATTGAAGAGATAATACTTGATTGTGCAACGCCACCTTTGTAAATAGTGAATCCGCTACGATCGTCTGACGATGCCATTTTCTTGGAACACGTCAAAGTGATTTTTGAACCATCTGTTTCTGCAGCAGAAATAACAGGATTTGTGATAACAACAGAGCCCCCGTCACAGTCATAGAAGTTTGCGGCATTACCCGACAATGTCAACAAATAAAGCACTTGCAACGTTTGAGCATAATATGCACTACCAGTTTTTGATTTCAAGTCATTATAATAGGTGTCCAAATATGACTGATAGTCGTCGTCAATCATAAAGGCACATGCCAAACTTCCCGTCCAAGCCACGTTACTTTTAGGTATGACTCACTTGCTAACTGCAAATCTGAATAAGAAGAACCTGTCAGATTAGAGAAATAACCTACTTTGTTAGGAGAAGACAAGGCATTTTTGGCAGACATCATAGCTACCGTTTTTTCAAGCATCGACTTACTGCTTGCCGTGCCAAACCAAACGTAATCCCAGCCAATTCTCCAAGGCACACGACACGCATCCCAACCAAAAGTATCACCATCGCCTCCTTTGCTGTCAGGAGCATAATTTGAAGACCAATCAGTCCAGTTTGCCCACAAACCGTTACGTTCCGATTTCTCCAAATAGGTATGACCATCGTCATATACCGTAGCCCAGTCTTTTGTAGTAGTGAAACCTAACTCTTCTTGTGCTTGCTTGAACACGCCAACCGAAGCCATGGTAAAGTAACAAGGGTTACCGTTGTTGTCCCATGAATCACCAGGTTTGAATACTCGTAAACCATTGTGATTTGATGTCTCATATTGATAAATTTTCGACAATAACGTTTCTGCTTCAGTTGCATAATTATATCTTGAGGAAGAGCCCCATTGTTTTGCGGCTAAACAAAGCGCCAAAGCCACATCCAAATCAGCGTCGGTAGCAGCGTTTCTTTCTAAAACAGAGTTAAAACCTGTTATCTTCCAATGCATTAAACCTTTCCCGTCATCAAAATTTCTATAATATGCATACAATTTATCAAAGTGGTCTTGACATTGCGTGTTGGTTGCATTCGCCATATACACGTAAATCAACATACCGTATGCAATACCCTCGCTTACGGTAGAAGTTCCATCGTCATATTTAATACGACCAAGATTCCCGCTTTCGTCCCACATGGCATTTTCCCATGCCTTGAACTTTGACTGAATCGTCGAGTTTGAAACAGTCGAGGGTACAATTCCGTATGGATACGAATAACCACTTTCGTTCATAGGGAACGGATAATTTTGTGAAAAAGATGTTATTGCGAACGCAATACTTGCAATAAGAAGAAAAACTTTTTTCATTGTATTTTGTATTAAAATAATTTACTAAGACCTTAGACAGTTAAAATTGTAAAAACCCTATATTTTTTCATGTAAGATCGATGAATTAACCTGTTTTATAGATGAATTTTAATCAGTAACCTTTAATTAGTTTTTCATTGATTTTTCTACTGACAAAATCTCGTATCTTTTCGTCGGAGATTTTCTCCAGCACATCGTTCGCAAAACCACCGACTAATAATTTAGTTGCGGTAATTTTGTCAATTCCCCGAGCCTGCATATACCACAATGCTTCGGCGTCAATTTGCCCCGTACTGCTTCCATGGTTGCAAATCACATCGTCGGCATATATTTCCAACTGTGGTTCGCTGTGAATTCGTGCATTTTTCGATAACAAAATGTTTCTGTTTTGTTGCTTGGCGCTTGTCTTTTGCGAATCTTTTGCAACGTAAATCAAACCCGAAAACGTTCCTTCTCCGTTGTCGTCGGCAATGCCACGGAATAATTCGTTCGTCTCGCATTCAGGTGCATCGTGGTTTACCCGAGTAATAATTTCGTGTATCTCATCTTGCATAGGCATAAACACGCCATACAAATCGGTATTTGCCTGTTCGGATTCTTTATTCACGACTAAATTGATAACATTTTTCTTGCCGTTCAACAGAAAGAATCCTGCTTTGTAGAATGAATCCTTTTGTTGATTGATAGTATATGTTTGTTGCGTTGTATTTTGTTGTATTACGATTTGATTACATTCTGAACGTTCACCACACAAAATCTGTAATTCGCCGCACGAACCATCCTCGCCGCACACATACAAATTGATATGGGAATTTTCGGCTATCGTCAGAGTGTAACTGAATGATTGCGTGTCGCAAAAGCAAACGCCAATCGTCAATTTCTCGCCTTGCAACGGGAACGAATCTGCGTGTTCGCCATTCACCGTGCCGTTTGAGAGCACATACACCTCGTCGAACGAAATATCAGGAAACGACTGGCTCAGAACTTGTGACTCTGTTACTTTTCCCATTCAGCACTATTTTTTGTAATCCATTCGTAGCCCTTTTCTTCCAATTCCAACGCAAGCGATTTGTCGCCCGTCTTGATAATCCGTCCGTCGTACAGAATATGCACCACGTCGGGAACAATGTAATCCAACAATCGCTGATAGTGAGTAATCACGATATAAGCATTGTCGGGAGTTTTGAGCTTGTTCACGCCTTCCGACACGATTCGCAAGGCGTCAATGTCAAGTCCGCTGTCGGTTTCGTCGAGAATTGCAAGTTTCGGCTCCAACATTGCCATCTGGAATATGTCGTTTTTCTTTTTCTCACCTCCCGAAAAACCTTCGTTTACCGAACGACCTGAAAGTTTGTTAGGCAAACCCACGAGTTCGCTGTTTTTCTTCATCATCTTCAAAAACTCGGTAGGCGACGGTGGTTCAATGCCCAAATATGCACATTTCGCATCTATCGCCGCTTTCATGAAATTCGTCATCGAAATGCCCGGAATCTCCACCGGATACTGGAATGCAAGGAACAATCCCTCACACGCACGCTGGTCGGCAGAAAGTTTCAGCAAATCTTTTCCGTTAAACGTAACTTCACCTTCGGTAACTTCATATATGTCGCGTCCCGCAAGCACACTCGAAAGCGTACTTTTTCCCGAACCGTTCGGCCCCATTATAGCGTGGATTTCCCCTGGATTCACGGTTAGATTGATACCCTTGAGAATCTCCTTGCCATCAACAGACGCATGTAAATTTTTTATTGTCAGCATAATCGTATTTCTTACGTGGCAAAAATACGATAAAAATGAAGATTTAAGAATTACGAGTTAAAAATTAAGAATTAAAACTCACGGTTATTTCATAAAAGATTCCTCATTTCGCATTGCTCCATTCGGAATTTATAAAACAATAATTTTTCGTTTGGTTTTGTAGAGACGCCACAATGTGACGTCTCTACATTTAATCCGTGATGTTATGGTAGAGACGATGTGCACATCGTCTCTACGTTTTATTTCCCTACCCCGTCATTTCAAGCGATAGCGAGAAATTATTTTACCACAATTAAAAAAATCAATGTTGTAAATCCGTTTATGCCAAATTAACTTATCTTTGTAAACTAAAGATTTCCGATATGAAAAAAATACTATACCTATTGTTAACTATATTTCTTGCCGAAATATCTTTTTCACAAGAAAATTTCTCTTTTGTTGACGACGATATGGAATGGTCGTATCTCACAGTCCGTAGTTCAGAGTTTCAAGGGCCTTCGTATAGAGTAACCACACGAAAAAAATACTTTGGTGACACCGTTATAAATGATGTGCATTACAAAAAGATGTTTGAATCGAAAGATAATGGGAAAACTTGGGACGAACTTGGCTATTATAGAGAAAATGGAAAAAAAGTTTATCGTATAGCGAAAGGAGAAACAACAGAGAGAGCTTGTTTAGACTTTAACATAGAACCAGAAAAGGATGAATATTATTACATTGAGGTTGATTCTTTAACTATTTTAGGTCAACAAGTTCCTAAATACAACTATTATCATTTGTACGAAACAGGAGAGGCAGAATATCCATATGTAAAGGAACTTGTCGGTTCTATTATTGATGAAATAGGATATGTGGATTGGGATAGGGGTGTTTCTGGAGCGCCAGACTACACAGGGTTGCTGTGTGTTCATAAAGGGAATGAATTGCTATGGCAAAATCCCTCCTACGAAAAGTGTTATTATAGTCCTTATAGCGTTATTGAATTAAATGCCGAAAATAGTACATTACTACAAGAGTCAAATGCTCATAAAAATTCGGATGACAGTTTTGATGACGAACTGCATTTCCAATTGAAAGGGAATGTTTTATACATATCTGGGACGTTGGAATTGCCTTGTTTTAGCAGAGGTGACTGGCTACTCTATACAATGGAGGAAAATACCATTTCATTAGAAGCTGATGTTGAGGACGGTTGGATTATATCAAAAGATCGTTTGTTCTCGCTCCATTCATTGAAGATAGATGGTTGCACTGCTGACCAATACGAGATTACATTTCGAGGAAAAACATATTCCGTTAATAGAAATACATCTGTTTCAACATTAAACGACCAAATTTCCCTTTCCCCCAACCCCGTAAAAGACATTCTAACCCTAACCTTGCCCACCGACAACAACGAAATCAAGATTTTTGATTTGCAAGGAAAACTTTTTTTGCAGCAAAATGTAGGCTTTTCGGCAGAGATAAATGTCTTATCGTTGAAAACTGGCACGTATGTGTTGGTGGTAAATGATACCGAAAGCATAACATTTATAAAACAATAATTTCTCGTTTGGTTTTGTAGAGACGCGCCATGGCACGTCTTTACAAATTCCATGATTACAGTAGGGATGTCATATTGTGGCGTCCGATAATAAATTTCGTGATGTTATTGTAGAGACGTTGCGCGCAACGTCTCTACGTGTTATTCCCCCTCGTCATCGAGCGATAGCGAGAAATCTTAATTCTCAATTCTCAATTCTCAATTTATTATGTACCTTTGCGACACAAAATTTACAACTATGAATTTAGATTCTCTTACGGCTATTTCCCCTATTGACGGGCGTTACAGAAGCAAAACCGAAGTTTTGGGCAACTATTTTTCCGAATTTGCCCTGATCAACTATCGTGTTCGCGTTGAAATTGAATATTTCATCGCTCTTTGCAAGGAAGTTCCTCAGTTGAAAAACGTTGATTCTCAAGTTTTTGAAAAACTACGCGACATTTATCGTAATTTTTCGGAAGCCGACGCCACGCAAATCAAGGATACTGAGAAAATCACCAACCACGACGTGAAAGCCGTTGAGTATTTCATCAAGGATAAATTCGACAAACTCGGATTACAAGAATACAAGGAGTTCATTCATTTTGGTTTGACGTCGCAAGACATCAACAATACGTCGGTTCCTCTGTCTTTGAAGGAAGCCATGAACGACGTAGTTATTCCGACTTTGCAAGAAATAATCGATACATTGACAAAAATGGCCGACGAATGGAAAGACATTCCAATGTTGGCAAAAACGCATGGTCAACCAGCAACGCCAACGCGTTTGGGCAAGGAAATCAACGTGTTCGTTTCTCGTCTTAATGTACAAATGAAACAACTGAAAGCTGTGCCATATTCGGCAAAATTTGGTGGTGCAACGGGTAATTTCAACGCTCACCACGTAGCATATCCTAACAAGGACTGGCACGCATTCGGAAACGAGTTTGTGAAAAACCACCTTGGTTTGGAACGTTCGTTCCCGACAACGCAAATTGAGCACTACGACAATCTTGCAGCGCTTTTCGACGCATCAAAACGCATCAATACCATTTTGATGGATTTATGCAAGGACGTATGGCAGTATATCTCAATGGGTTATTTCAAACAACGCATCCAGAAAAACGAGGTTGGCTCGTCGGCAATGCCGCACAAGGTAAATCCTATTGATTTTGAAAATGCCGAAGGTAATCTGGGAATTGCAAACGCAGTGTTCGAGCATTTGGCTGCAAAACTTCCGATTTCTCGTCTGCAACGCGACTTGACCGACTCAACGGTACTTCGCAACGTGGGTGTACCTTACGGACACGTATTGATAGCACTTGCTTCGTTGAAAAAAGGTTTGGGCAAGATTTTCGTGAACGAAACTGCCATTCATGCCGATTTGGAAGCAAACTGGGCTGTGGTTGCCGAAGCAATACAAACGATTCTTCGTCGCGAAGGGTATCCGAAACCATACGAGACGTTGAAGGAATTGACTCGTACCAACGAGGTCATCAACGAAACGTCAATCCACAATTTCATAGAAACGCTTAACGTAAGCGAAGCAGTGAAAGCGGAATTGCGACAAATTACACCGTTCAATTATACGGGAATGTAAAAGGGGAGGAGAGAATCAGTTTTTTTGATTCTCTTTTTTTTGCATAAAATAATTTGAAGGAATGAACTCGATAAAAATGAAACAGCCCCGTGCGTTGATTGTGTTGTTCTTCACCGAAATGTGGGAACGATTCAGTTACTACGGAATGCGTGCGTTGTTGGTGCTTTACTTAATCCAACAATTATTTCAGAATCTTGAAGCGTCCAAAACCGTAGCCTACGGCATTTTTGCCGCTTACGGCTCGTTGGTGTATGCGTCGCCATTCATAGGCGGACTGATTGCCGACAAGTTCCTCGGTCATCGGAAAGCAGTCATATGGGGTGCGATTATGATGGCTGTCGGTCATTTCTTAATGGCAATCGAGAACGAAATGTTCTTGTATCTTGCTCTTTCATTCCTTATTGTAGGAAACGGTTTTTTCAAACCGAACATGCCTATTATTTTGAGTGGCTTGTACGAAGAAAACGATCCTCGTCGTGACGGCGGTTTCACCATCTATTATATGAGCGTAAACCTCGGTGCTTTTTTCTCGCCGATTTTGTGCGGAATTGTCGGCGAAACATACGGTTGGCACTATGGTTTTACCATCGCGGGAATAGGAATGTTGGCAGGATTGTTCATCTTCTTGAAATTCGGTCATATTATTGATTATCACGAATCTATCAACAAAGAAACAGGAGAAAAGACCTTGGAATATCGTCCGCTCGGTACAATTCCCGACAAGGGAAGTTTGGCACAAAAATTCTGCGGACTTTCAAAAGAAATATGGATTTATACGCTCTGCGTGTTGAGCACATTCGGCATAGCAATGCTTGTAAAACATTATGAAATAATGAGTTACATTATCTTCCCCTTGTCACTTTCCATACTTGGCTTAATTTTCATCATCGCCTTACGAAGCGAAAAAGTTGAACGCGATAGATTGTTTGTCATACTTATCTTGCTGTTATTCATTACGTTATTCTGGACGTTCTTTGAGCAAGCCGGTTCGTCGCTCACACTGTTTGCAAGCGAAAACGTGAACCGAAATTTCTTCGGAAGTGTGATACCAGCATCGCTGTTTCAGTCGGTGAACCCTATGTTCATCCTCATTTTTGCCTCGCCGCTTTCGGTATTGTGGATGACGTTGGCAAACAAGAAAAAAGAACCTTCAACGCCGATAAAATTTTCTATCGGTATCCTTTTGTTAAGCATTGGATTCTTGATTTTGGGACTAGCTCCGCGATTCATTTCGTTTGAGACCATTGCCGAAAACGACACGATACTAAAAATTGCCGCCGTTCCTGCTATCTTATTGGTTTTGAGTTATTTGTTCCAGACGTTGGGAGAATTGTGTCTGTCGCCCATAGGCTTGTCGATGGTATCAAGATTGGCACCGACAAAGATTGTGGGAATGGTGATTGGCGCATGGTACTTGTCGTCGTCATTGGCATTTCAAATTGGTGGCTGGATAGCAAATCTCACAACCGACGAAAGTTCTTACGAAATTACCGAAACCAACGATTCGCAGGAAGATTTTTCGGACGCAATATCTTATACCAAAGTACTCGAAACTTCATCGGCACAGCAGGCATTACAAACGGCCATTGACAAAAATTACATCTCGGAGGAAACATTACAAACCATTTCCGACGAGGAAAAATGTTCGGTAGTGAATTTGCTTCGCTACACAGACGTGTTTGTCAAAGTAGGACTTGCCGCCTTGCTCGCAAGTATACTTTTGTTTTTGCTTTCACCAATGATTCACAGGATGATGCACGAGGGGTAATTTAATCCCCAGAAATCGCCATTTCAGTTCCTGTTAACTTCACCTTGGTCTTTTTCCAAGCCAAAGTCGTATATTTTTTTCTTTTTTTGTACAAATAAAAAATGTAACATTGTAGCTGGATGAACTACACATTTTTGAACGTATGACAATAAAAGAACTCAATTTTATTTCGAGCTTAATCTCCTACAAACCGCTGAGTTGCCTATTTCGCGTGCTTATCATCGCTTTCATAGGGCTTATGTTGATGCTGCTCACCGAACACATTGCTAACGATGTCATGCCTAAAATGCCATATCTTACGTTCAGTATCGGTTTTATCATAATCACCGAGGTAAACGTGTTCTTCAACCACATCATTATCCGATACGGATCGGAATTTATGAAGGAATATCAATTTACGACGCATATCATACTTAATACTATTTTAATCATTGGCGTCATCTCATTGTTGTTTCCACTCATTGAAGATGCCGAAATCGCACAGAATCCCGTCATTCAACTGTCGGCAACGTTTACGCTCATTTTTATCGCATTTGTCATTCTTACCATTTGTTTGCTTCGTCTGATTCAGAACTACATTGATTCCCAGCACGAAATCGAGGTGCTTCGGCAAGCACAGACTGCAAGCGAATATCAAGCATTGGTGGAACAGGTGAACCCTCATTTTTTGTTCAACAACCTTTCTGTCCTGAAATCACTGATTTTGTACGACAAGGACAAAGCGGTGGACTTCACGCAGAATTTCACCGATATTTATCGTTATGTCTTGCAGTGCAAGGATAAGGATGTGGTACTTTTGACCGACGAACTTGTGTTTATAGAATCCTATCTCGCCTTGCACAAGGAGCGAATTGGCGAAGGCCTGAAAGTCACCATTGACATAAGTGATGAGGCAAGACATAAGTCTATCATTCCTATGGGTTTACAGATTCTGGTCGAAAATGCCTTGAAACACAACATTGCGTCGAAAAGCGAACCTCTCACCATTACTATAACAACACAAGACGACGCACTTATTGTTACCAATAACCTGAACAAAAAAGAGACAGGATATTCAACTCACAAAGGACTTGATAACGTTATAAAGCGATATCAGATGCTAACGGATAAGAAAGTGCTAATACGACAAACGACAACGCAATTTATTGTTTCATTACCATTGATATAGAACGAAAACGAAATATCAATTAATAAATGTTAAAAAGTATGAATGTAATAATTATTGAAGACGAAGATTACAATGTGAAGTTTCTCCAAGGAATGCTTCAGAAACTTCGTCCAGAATGGTCTGTTATTGCCACTTTTGACAGCATTAAATCTTCTGTTGAGTATTTCAGAAACAATGCTCAACCTGATTTGATATTTATGGATATTCAATTGGTTGACGGATTGAGTTTCTCAATTTTTGACCAAGTTGACGTTGCTTGCCCGATTATTTTTACAACGGCATTTGACGAGTATGCCATCCAGGCGTTCAAGGTAATGAGCATAGATTATTTGCTCAAGCCGCTGAAAGAAACCGACTTGACACAGGCAATTGAAAAATTTGAGACGATAAAAGATTCGCAAAATCAGCATAATGAGGAGATGTACAAGGAATTACTCGATGTGATTCGTAACGGCGAACGGAAATATCGTACCCGTTTTCTCATTCAAGGTCGGTCAAGTTACACGAAACTCGAAACGTCTGATATAGCATATTTCTATAGCGAGAATAAGATTACCTTTGCCGTGACATTTGCCCGCAAGGAACACATTGTGAACTTCTCATTGGAGCAATTGGAGGAGGAACTTTCACGAGATGACTTTTTCCGGTTAAATCGCAAGTATATTGCGAATTTCAAGGCTATTCAATCTTTTGAAGACTTTTTTGGCGGAAAACTCATCGTTCATCTAACTGTCCCGACTCAAGAAAAAATCACGGTGAGTCGCTTGAAAAACAGCGCTTTCAAAGAATGGATGGGGAAATAGTCGTTTGCGAGCTTCAGCACAATATCAATCTTTCTTTGAAAGGTTTTTGTGTTAATAAAATGTGAAATGTTTGCGGAATGTAAAATTTTTTCTATTTTTGCGTGCTAAAAATTTAGTATGAGTCGAACGAAGGATGTACATACAATTCCGTTGCAGACGTTGAAGGAAGGGGTTTACGACGAAGTGCTGAATTTAGGCAAAGCGTTCATTGAAGAACAACAAATGGAAGGAATTTTCGACGCCAATTTACGTGTCGATATTCATTTTGTGAAACAACAAGATTTGCATACGCTTTCGTTGAAAATGAAAGGGACTATTTCGGTGGAATGCGACAGATGTTTGGACATTTTCGCCTTGCCGATAGAATCAGAGCAAGAACTGATTGTGAAAGTGGGAGAAAAGGACGACGAACTTGCCGATGCAGACAATATTATGGTGATTCCGCCCGATGAGACAGAAATCGGAATTTCACCATTGCTTTACGAAATGATAATGCTCGCCATTCCATTGAAAAAAGTTCATCCGAACGAAAAAGACTGCAATTCCGATGTGATTTCATATCTGAAGCAGTCGAAAAAAACAAAAGAAGTAAAGACGGACCCGCGATGGGATTCCTTAAAAAATATGTTTAAAAATTAAAAAAATAATAAGATGGCACATCCTAAACGAAAAGTCTCAAAAACGAGAAGAGACAAAAGACGTACACACGACGTAGCAGTAGCTCCAACATTGAGCAAGTGTCCTACAACTGGCACAGTTCACCGTCGTCACACTGCTTATGAAGTAGAAGGTAACTTGTACTACAACGGCAAACTATTGATTGAAAAAACAGCTCAAGCAGCTGAATAGTTTTATTTCGCGTATGAGAATAGGTATTGACGGCATGGGTGGCGATTTTGCCCCCGAAAACGTTGTCCTTGGTGTAATACAAGCAAGCAAAGTGCTTCAATTGGGAAGCACTATTGTTTTATATGGCAACGCCAAAGCCATCAATGCTATTTTCGAACGTGAGAAATTCTCCGGCAACAATGTTGAAGTGATTGACGCTCCATCGGTCATAGAGATGGGCGAACATCCGGCAAAAGCGTTCCAACGCAAGCAAGATTCAAGCATTACTGTCGGTTTTAAGGATTTATACGCTGGAAAAATTGACGCTTTCGCAAGTGCAGGTAGCACCGGAGCAATGATGGTGGGAGCTGTTTCCGTCATCAAAGTGATTTCTGGAATTATCCGTCCTTGCCTTACAACGTCGGTTCCTAAACTTTCTGGCGGAAAATTCACTACCCTATTGGATATTGGACTTAACTCGGACTGTCGTCCCGATGTCCTTTATCAATATGGTATTCTTGGTAGTTTGTATTCCCAATACTACCACGAAGTTGAGAATCCTCGTGTCCGTTTGCTCAACATTGGCGAGGAGGAAAAGAAAGGCAACCTGCTTACGCAAGCTACCTACGCTCTTATGAAAGAGAGCGAAGATTTTAATTTTTGTGGCAACATTGAAGGTCACGAATTATACAGCGACAAGGCCGACGTGATTGTAAGCGACGGTTTTACAGGAAACATCGTCTTGAAACAAGTGGAGGCGATGTATGGAATTTCCAAGAAACTTGGCATAGAACATCCGTTCTTTGAATATTTCAACTACGAAAATCATGGCGGAACGCCCGTACTTGGCGTGCAAGCTCCTATTGTAATCGGTCACGGAGCATCGTCGGCAAAAGCAATAAAAAATATGGTTCTCCAAACAGAGAAACTCGTGGTTTCTCAGCTGACCGAGAAAATCAAAAAAGCATTCGAAGATTAAGTGACCGATTTTTGATGCTGGATTGTGATAAAATTTCTATGCAAATTCCAATAACAATTCTGCCGGAATTTCCAGTTTATTATAAAGTTTTTTAGCCAGTTGCATTGTGATAGATTTCTTTCCGCGAAGGATTTCGCTAAAGCGTGATTCGTTAATTTCCAATAATTGAGCCGTTTCACGCTGACGAAGATGTTTCTCCGCCATTTTTGTCTTGATTTCCTCAATCAACGGATTTTGCTGAATGGGAAATTTATGATGCATCTTCTCCCATTCCCGAACCATTGTTGAAAGTTTAATATATTTTGATTTGTCTGCTTTCGACAACAATTCCATATCGCCAAGTTCAGTCCCTTTGGCAATAATCTCATCCATCATTGAACAATACGTTCTATACTCCTGTTCTGTTTTTATTTTTTCCATTTTACGACATTTTTCCCAAAATAGAAAAAATATACAAAAGTGCAAATTTCTAACAAATTTGTATAAAAAAACGGAGAGTTTGGGGCTCTCCGTTTGAAAAGTGCTTGGCTACCACTAAAGAAGATGCTTGCCGATGATTTTTCCAATTTCTACTATGTCGGCAGATCCAGTGAATTCAAAACGAACTTTGCCAACACCGCTAAAATACAATTCTAGTTCACTGTCAAAATCAAGTGTACCAGCTGTTTCGACGGAGAATACGCTTATTTTGTTATAAGGCATCGATGTTAAATCTTGTTTTTTCCCTGTCAATCCTTGCACGTTCACTGAAATAAATCGTTTATCTGTGAAAATCACGTAATCTCTAATGGATTGATAAACACTAATAACATTTTCTCCATCAAGGAGTAATTTTTGGGCGTTTTCACCAATCGAATCATTTGATACTTTATGTAACTTAACAAATGATCCATTTTTAAAATCAATCATAGTAATAAAATTTAAATTAGTTTTTGACAAAATAAAATCAAAGTTATTCCACTATAAATCTACCAGTAAAGCCTTGAACTTCATAGAAATACATTCCTCGTTTATAGTTTGCCACGTTGAGTCGAAGATTATCTTGCATAGCGTTTACGATTCTGCGTTCCACCACGCGACCGCTTGCATCGGTTATGACCATTTCTGCATCTTCCACGCCCGAAACATTATACGAAAGGTTTACAAACGTTTTTGCTGGATTTGGAAACGCCGAAAGCGTTGGATTTGAAATTGTTGCAGATTTTAACTGATTCGGATTAACCGTTGTGGGAACGGAATAGATTTCAAATGTTGCCTTGTAATTCCTATCAACTCTTTTTATTATTATATATGATTGATTATTAATTAAATAAAGACTATTATACCACCACATATGATATGCATTTCCAAAATCTTTAATAATATTTCCTTTTGAATCAAATAGCACAAATTTTTCCGAATAATCACCACCACTTTCAGAAACATACGTAATCATACATTCTAACTCATCATCATTATTAAAAATATGTTGCGAAATTTTACACCATTCATCTTTATCTTGAGATTCAAGCTTATACCCATCAAATGAAGGCACTTTAATAGTTTTCGTAATAATACTTGAAAAATCACCAGAATAAATTTTCAGATTAATAGAATTTGTCTCTTCATCAAACTCTTGTTGCATAAATCCATCAATTCCAGATAAATTATAAATTTGCATATCGCCTCCATAATCATATTCACTATATACTGTCCCAGCAAAAGAAACATCATTACTTTGTTGGCTACTGAATGTAGAAACCAACTCAATTTGAGCAAACACAGCACTTGACGAAATCAACAACATAATCGTCGCTAAAAATTTTGAAACTGTTTTCATTTTTGTATCCCTGATTCGTGTCGGGCGCAACCTCTAATTAATATAAAATGTTAAAAATAAAAAAGCGGACTCATTCATCCGCTCTTGAGGTCTACCACAACCCTAATCCCATAATGAACAAGCCCGCAAAAATGCGAAACTCGCTATTTGGGATAGGATTCCTATTTTGAATTTGTGGTAGTTTCAAGAGTCGGAATAGCAAATTGCTATAAAAAGTTTTGTATAAATATCGTTTGGGAATTATGTCATAGGCAAAAAAATTTTAAAGTTTTGTTACAAAATTTGTTTTGGTAAAAGTATAAATTTTTTCAAATAAACAATGCCATATAGTGGGGTAAAGTAAGGGTAAAATCGCATGAAAAAACGTAAAAAATCAGATTCTACTTAAAGTACTGTATATCAATAGCTTCCAAACAAAAATGCCACGAATTTGACGATGTTTTGAAAAATTTTATTCCGTTTCAAAAAACTCGCTCATTATCATGTCCGAAACCATAATACCTTTTCGGGTGAGCGAAACAAACGGATCGTTTTCTTGTAACAAGTTCTGTTTTAGGAATTTAGATTTGCATGTTAAAAAATCTTGTGCATATTTTGGAGGAAATTTTTGAGCGATAACGGATTCGTTCACGCCTTGTTTTGTTCGCAAACCCGTCATTATCAACTCGTTGTATTTGTCTCTGATGGTAAGAATCTCTGTTTCGCAAGGAATAACGCCGTCGCGGAGTGCTGCAATATATTTTGCGTTGTGGGCAATATTCCAAAATCTTTTTTCTCCGTTGAACGAATGAGCCGAAGGGCCCACGCCCAAGTACGGTTTTCCCGTCCAATATGAAGTATTGTGCTTGGAATACATTCCGTTTTTGGCAAAATTTGAAATTTCATATTGCTCAAAATCATTTGCTTTCGCCCAGTCAATCAAATAATTGAATTGTTCCAAAACAGATTCTTCGGAAGGCAAAATAAATTTGCCCGTCCTAACAAACTTATGAAGTGCCGTATGTTCCTCAACCATAAGGGAATATGCCGACAAATGCTGCACGTTGAGTTTTGCCACTTCGTCAAGATTTTTTTTCCAACGTTCCATCGTCATATTGGGCAATCCATAAATCAAGTCAACCGTAATATTTTGAAAACCAGTGGCTTGAGCAGTCCTCACCGCACTTTGAGCCGTTGTTGCCGAATGACGACGGTTCAGTAGTTGCAAATCATCGTCAAAAAAGGACTGAATACCAATGCTTAGACGATTCACGCCCTGTTTGAGTAAACTCTCACAATATGAGGTAGTTAGGTCGTCGGGGTTACATTCAAAAGAAAATTCTGCGTCGGGTTGAATCTGAAAGGTCTCGTAAATAGTGGAAACAATCTGCCCGATTTCTTCATCGGTGAGTAACGAAGGCGTCCCACCACCAAAATAAATGGTCTCAATAGGCGTAGAAAAAAAATCTTTTCGCAACAGCAATTCCTTGCAAACAGCGTCAACAAAGTCTCTTCGCGTTTTCAAGTTCAAACTGAAATGAAAATCGCAATAGTAGCAAAGTTTTGCACAATACGGAATATGAATGTATAAACCTGACAAATACAACTGAAATTTAACAAAACTATAAAATTTCAATACCTTTGCAAAAAATCAAGCAATGTTTGACGTTCAGTCCATACGAAAAGATTTTCCGATTTTAACTCAAAAGGTTAATAATCACGACTTAATTTACTTTGACAATGCCGCCACGACGCAAAAGCCGCAGGTGGTGATTGACGCCATTGTTGATGCCTATACCAAAACGAACAGCAACATTCACCGTGGGATCCACACTTTGAGCCAGATTTCTACCACGCTGTACGAGCAGGCACGACAAATGGTTCAGACGTTTATCAACGCACCGCACGATTACGAGATTATTTTCACGAAAGGAGTGACGGAATCGTTAAACCTTGTGGCACAGACATTTGGCGAGGCTTTTCTGCACGAAGGCGACGAAGTGATTGTGTCGGCTATGGAACATCATTCCAACTTGGTACCTTGGCAAATGATATGTGAAAGGAAAGGTGCCATATTGAAATTTATTCCGTTTAATCACGATGGCGTTTTGGATGTGGAAACATACAAAAACCTGTTTTCGGAAAAGACGAAATTCGTGTCGGTTGTTCACGTGTCGAACACGTTGGGCACGGTCAATCCTATAAAAGAATTGATTGACATTGCACATTCGCACAATGTTCCCATAATGATTGACGGAGCCCAGTCAGTACAGCATTTCCCTATTGACGTGCAAGCACTTGATTGCGACTTTTTTGCCTTCTCGGGACATAAAATCTATGCTCCTACGGGAACGGGCGTGCTTTGGGGAAAGGAGAAATGGCTGGAGAAACTTCCTCCGTACCAAGGTGGTGGCGATATGATAAAAACGGTGACGTTGGAGAAAACGATTTATAACACGTTGCCTTTCAAGTTCGAGGCGGGAACGACAAATTACGTCGGTGCCCACGCATTGGGTGTCGCCTTGAAATATCTTATGAATATTGGCCTTGAGAATATTCAGCAATACGAAAAGGAACTGATGCAACATGCCACGGAAAAACTGTCGGCTATTCCGCAGGTTAGCATTATCGGAAACGCTCCGCACAAGGCGGGAGCCATTTCGTTTGAGGTTGCCGGCGCTCACTGTTCCGACATAGGAATGATACTGGATAAGCAAGGCATTGCAATTCGCACGGGAACTCATTGCACAGAACCGATTATGCAATTTTATGGCGTTCCCGGCACAGCACGACTTTCGTTCGCAATGTACAACACGAAAGAAGAAATTGATTATTTTGCAAAAGTTTTATCTACAATAGCATTAATGTTTGAGTGATGAAGAAAATTATTCCCATTTTTTTGATTATCGCAGTTTTTTCAAGTTGTAAGAAAGAATACAATTACTACAATACGTATGTAACCAATGTTGATAGTATTTACACAAGTTATTACTATCAGACTGTACTGAACAATCAGCAGGAAGTTACCGACGATATTCGTCCTGATTACTTAAAGGCGGGCGACACTGTTGGCGTGTTTGCCTTGTCGAATGCAGTGACAAAAAGTGATTTGGCAAATGGCATTGCAAAACTGAAAAGTTGGGGATTGGTCGTAGTCGAGGCCGATAATCTTTATAACAAAGACGGCCGTTATGCTGGCACAATGTCCGAGAGAATTGAAGGATTCCAGAAATTGATTGACAATCCTAACGTCAAGGCACTCATAGCCGCACGTGGCGGATATGGTGTTGCGCAAGTGCTCTCGTACATTGATTTTTCTCCGATGAAATCGCATCCAAAATGGATTGTGGGTTATAGCGACGTGACGGGCATGCACATTGCGTTGAACAACATGGGGTATGAAACCATTCACGGTCCAATGGTAAAAACCTTTGGCAATGCCGAAAGCGATGAAAGTCTTCGTAAGGCGTTGTTCGGCGAACTCACCAGTCACAGCATAAAAACAAACGACAACTGCGTTCAAGGCAAGGCCGAAGGTCGTCTGGTAGGCGGAAATCTTTCGCTCATGTACAGTATGGGGGGAACTTTGTTTGACCTAAATGCGAAAAACGCCATTCTGCTCATAGAAGACACAGGCGAAGCCAATTATGCCATCGACAGAATGTTGGCAAATTTGAAACTGAGTGGCAAATTAGACGGCTTAAAAGGCGTGATTGTCGGCGATTTCAGCACAACACAAGGGAATGACCGCCCAATCAACGAAATAATCTCCAATTATTTCGGAGACTTGAATATTCCAATAATCTATGGAATGAGCATGGGACACGAGGACAAAAATCTTGCAACGTACTTAGGTCGCAACGTAGAAGTTGAAGTAACGGCTCAGAATGCGACGATAACGTATTTGGATTAGATTCGTTATCGACCTATTCATTTACGACTTCCCGTATCTTTTGCCAAATTTTTACCATTGCCAACGTGTCGAGTTTGCAGTATTCAAGCAAAGCCTTGCGGGTCACTTCCTGTTCTTCGGGCGTCATATCCTTGATTTTCGGGAAAATCGTCATTGCATCACCTCCGTTTTGCACTCGCTCGTCCAAATTATGGTAATTCAAACTTGGATCGTCAGGAAACAAGGCGGGCAGCACACTTTTTATTGAAAAAGAGCCACCCATTTCCTTCACATAGTAATTGCCCTGCTGAAATGGCACCAACAAATCAACGATATGATCCCTTATATTTAACAAATGATCTGACAAATCGGGGAACAAATCAGCGAGTTCCCTTATTCTCGTACACTCGAAGGTTTTATTATATGCCATTGTGCAAACATTCTTGGGAATGTCGCGACACAATTGTTCGGCAATATCGCGAAGCGGATTTTTTCCCGATTCGGCAAGAAATTCCTTGTGCTTCAGTTCCCCGCCTTCGGTTTCAATATAATGAAGCGAATATTGAAATGGTATTTGCTGATATGGTCGTGTGCCGATTATGTCGGGAACCGCTTGTTGCATAGTCTCAAAATCAAGGAAATAAAGCGGATAAGACAATGTTTTCAAGAAGTCGGAAATACCACTTTTGTTTATAAAAGACTTACCCTGCAATGCTCCCTCCAATTGCATTATCTGTATCGGATTATCTATGCGTTTCGACTTCTGCAAATCTTCGAACGAAATAAGTCCCTCTCTATAATACTCTATTTTCTTGGGAGTATTCATTCTATATAAATCAAAGACTGACGGCGTTGGCACATGTTTCGCACAATAGCCCCAGAATTCACACCCACAGCATTTTTCGTCAATATCCTTTATGGGCTCTTGATCGGTTGCAATTAGCTTTAAGGCAGCAGGCAAAAGATTCGGAACTTTTAGGTATTCATTTTCCATTTGCTTCGCAACGTCTTCAACCGCAAATAGTTTTGTAATGTCAAGGTTGCCGTCAAACACATAGGTGTTGTCAATGTGAACAATGTAGGTTCCTGTGACGTTCACGCCACATTTTTCAAGCACATATTTTTGATATGCAATATCCGTCAGATGATACTCTTTTACCTCGGTTGAACTTTTCACCTCGTAAATCGCATATCCGCCTTTTTCTTTTCTGAGAATATCAACGGCACAATAACAACCATTATGGCTGAACGAGGCCTCACAGATATTTTCCACACCATCCGCTAAGCACTTTTGAGTGTCTTCAAGCATCTTTGCAATATCAAGGGAACCATCTGCCTTGTGTGCGGTAACTTCAACATAATCACCGAATAATCCCATGGCAAGGTCACCCACATCGTTGCCCGTATCCATTCGTGCCTGAGATGCTTCATCAACTTCGGCAAGTTCCGATTTATAAATTCGTAACCACAGCAACTTTTCGCACGAGCAAAATGCCACATATTTTGACTTTGATAATCCTCTTCGAGCCATAATTCTATTTTTATGTTTTAGCAAAAATAAGAAAATGATGTGCGAAATTTAAGCACATAACTATTTTTTTACAAAACACATCTATCAACACCATCGTTTCTTGTGCTTGCCGCCACGGGCGTGTTTCTTCTTGTCGCCAACCCAATAATAGAGCGAAATCTGCTTACCGTATTTCGCCAATTCTTCCTCGCGCGATTTTTTGCGTGCCGCCTTCACGGCTGCGAGTGTCGGGTCTAATTGTTTTTTCCATCTATATCGTAGCAATTCGATTTGCCGTGTCATAACTTTCTCAATATTCTTGTATGCTTACGTTGCCTTTTTCAAATCTTTTTGAGTACAAAGAAATCTTGCTAAAACCTTGGGTAAATAAAAAAACGACTTCCCGAAATCAATCGGAAAGTCGTTTACTATACAAATTCTTTAAGAATTATTTCAATGCTGTAGCAACGTCAACTGCACAAGCAACAGTACAACCAACCATTGGGTTGTTACCAATTCCCAAGAAACCCATCATCTCAACGTGAGCAGGAACTGAAGATGAGCCTGCGAACTGAGCGTCAGAGTGCATACGACCCATTGTATCAGTCATACCATATGAAGCAGGTCCTGCAGCCATGTTATCTGGGTGCAAAGTACGACCAGTTCCACCACCTGAAGCTACTGAGAAATATGGTTTGCCAGCCAATACACGTTCTTTCTTATATGTACCAGCAACTGGATGTTGGAAACGAGTTGGGTTTGTTGAGTTACCAGTGATTGACACGTCAACGCCTTCTTTCCACATAATTGCAACACCTTCGCGAACGTCGTCGGCACCGTAGCAGTTAACTTTTGCACGAGGTCCTTCGCTATATGCGATTCTCTTAACTTCTTTCACTTCACCAGTGTAGTAGTCGAATTGTGTTTGAACATAAGTGAAACCATTGATACGGCTGATGATTTGAGCAGCATCTTTTCCAAGACCGTTCAAAATAACGCGTAATGGTTCTTTACGAACTTTGTCAGCTTTTGCAGCGATTTTGATAGCACCTTCGGCAGCAGCGAAAGATTCGTGACCAGCCAAGAAAGCGAAACATTTTGTTTCTTCGCTCAACAAACGAGCTGCCAAGTTTCCGTGACCCAAACCAACCTTACGGTCATCAGCAACTGAACCAGGGATACAGAATGCTTGCAAGCCGATACCGATATTTTCAGCAGCTTTTACAGCACTTTTGTCACCAGTTTTTTCAGCATCCTTAATAGCGATTGCACAACCAGCTACGTAAGCCCATTTTGCATTTTCAAAACAGATAGGTTGTGTTTCCTCACAAGCTTTATATGGATCGATGCCATATTTCTCGCAGATTGCGTTTGCTTCAGCTAAATCCTTGATTCCGTAAGCATTCAACGCTGCATTTACTTGTTTTTCACGACGGTCCTGAGACTCGTATTTTACTTCTCTTATCATAATGCTTCCTCCTATTCTTTACGTGGATCAATTGATTTAACAGCACCTTGTTCAGGAGTAACACGACCATACGTTCCCGTTACTTTCTTCAATGCCTCGTTAGCATCAGTGCCTTTTTTGATTTCTTCCATGAATTTGCCAAGGTGAACGAATTCGTAACCGCAAACTTGGTCGTCTTTATCCATAAAGATTTTGTTGATGTAACCTTCAGCCATTTCAAGGTAGCGAACACCTTTTTCTTTTGTTCCGTACAATGTACCTACTTGGCTACGAAGTCCTTTACCAAGGTCTTCCAAACCAGCACCGACAACCAAACCGCCTTCTGAGAAAGCTGATTGAGTACGTCCGTACACGATTTGCAAGAACAACTCACGCATTGCCGTGTTGATTGCGTCACAAACCAAGTCTGTGTTTAATGCTTCCAACAATGTCTTGCCCTGAAGAATTTCGGCAGCCATTGCGGCAGAGTGAGTCATACCTGAACAACCGATTGTCTCTACAAGAGCTTCAACAATAACACCGTCTTTTACGTTCAAAGACAATTTACAAGCTCCTTGTTGTGGAGCACACCAACCAATACCGTGAGTAAAACCAGAAATGTCTTTAATCTCTGTAGCTTTCACCCACTTTCCTTCTTCAGGAATTGGAGCTGGTCCGTGTTTTGGACCTTTTTGTACGACACACATGTGTTGTACTTCGTTTGAATAAACCATATTAACTTTGTTTAAATTATACTTGAAAACCTCTAAATCTCAACTTGTTACGTGAGTTTCTCAAAACTCACAATCGGTTGCGAATATATGAATTTTCTCAGAAACTTTTTCAGAATGAAAGAAAAATTAATTTGAAAAATTTTCATTTTTAAAAATTGACTTGATTTCGGAATTTATATTTATCTTTCGCAACCAAAATTTTGATATGTTGAATCAATAAAAACGAACTATGAAGTACGGTTTCTTCGATGACGCTAACAGAGAATACGTCATCACCAATCCCAAAACTCCTTATCCTTGGATAAACTATCTTGGTAACGAGGATTTCTTTTCTTTGGTGTCGAACACTGGCGGTGGCTACACGTTCTACAAAGATGCGAAATTCCGTCGTTTGACACGTTACCGTTATAATAATGTACCAACCGACGACGGTGGAAAATATTTCTACATAAAAGACGGCGAGACCGTTTGGAATCCAGGTTGGAAACCTTGTAAGACGTCGCTTGACAAGTATGAATGTCACCACGGTATGAGCTACACCAAGATTATTGGTGCGAAAAATGGCGTGGAAGCCGAAGTGTTGCAATTCGTGCCACTTGGTTTCTGGGGCGAAATCTTGAAAGTTTCGTTGAAGAATGAAAGCAAGGAAACAAAGAAATTGAAATTGTTCTCGTTCATTGAATGGTGTTTGTGGAACGCTTCCGACGATATGGAAAACTTCCAACGTAACTTCTCAACTGGTGAAGTTGAAATCGAAGGTTCTGTGATTTATCACAAAACCGAATTCAAGGAACGTCGTAACCACTATGCGTTCTATTCAGTAAATACGCCTATTCAAGGTTATGATACTGACCGCGAATCGTTCATCGGCTTGTACAATGGTTTTGACTGCCCTGACGCTGTAATGGAAGGCAAACCACGCAATACGGAAGCTCACGGATGGTCACCAATCGCTTCGCATTATATTGAAGTTGAATTGGCTCCAGGCGCAAGCAAGGATTTCATCTTTATGCTTGGCTATGTGGAAGTTGCTCCTGAAGAAAAATGGGAAAGCAAGTTGGTTATCAATAAGAAACCAGCTAAGGCAATGATTGCAAAATATGACACCGTTGAAAAAGTACAAGCTGCTTTCAACGAACTTCGTTCATATTGGGACAATCTTCTTGGGAAAATCACTATCAAATCAAATGACGAACGTCTTGACCGTATGGTGAACATCTGGAACCAATATCAATGTATGATTACGTTCAACATGTCGCGTTCGGCTTCGTTCTTTGAATCAGGTATCGGACGTGGAATGGGCTTCCGCGATTCAAACCAGGACTTGATTGGTTTCGTACACCAAATTCCTGCACGTGCCCGCGAAAGAATCCTCGACATTGCCGCTACGCAATTCGAAGACGGTTCTTGCTACCACCAATATCAGCCACTTACCAAGAAAGGTAACTCGGCTATCGGTGGCGACTTCAACGACGACCCGCTTTGGTTGATTCTTTCAACTACGGAATACATCAAGGAAACAGGCGATTTCTCTATCCTTGACGAAATGGTTCCATTCGATAATGACGAATCAAAGGCAAAAACTCATTTCGAACACTTGAAGATTTCGTTCTACCACGTGGTGAACAATCTTGGTCCTCACAACTTGCCGTTAATCGGCCGTGCTGACTGGAACGACTGTTTGAACTTGAACTGTTTCTCAAACGATCCGAACGAATCATTCCAAACTACTGGCAACAAGAAAGGCCGTACGGCTGAATCGTTGATGATTGCTGGCTTGTTCGTTATTTACGGTAAAGAATTCGTGAAACTTTGCAAGCAAATCGGTAAAAACGATGAGGCTGCCGAAGCTCAAAAACACGTTGACAATATGATTGAAGCCGTTAAGAAAGACGGTTGGGACGGTGAATGGTATCTTCGTGCATACGATTACTTCGGTCGCAAAGTTGGTTCTAACGAAAACGAGGAAGGTAAAATCTTCATTGAATCACAAGGATGGTGTACGATGGCTGAAATCGGTAAGGAAGAAGGCCTTTGCCAAAAAGCGTTGGATTCAGTGAAAGAACGTCTTGATTGTAAGTACGGTATCGTATTGAACAACCCTGCATTCACGAAATACTACATCGAATATGGTGAAATTTCAACATATCCTGCTGGTTACAAAGAAAATGCGGGTATTTTCTGTCACAACAATCCTTGGATTATGATTGGTGAAACAATGATTGGCCGTGGTGACCGTGCATACGAATACTACACGAAGATTGCTCCAAGTTTCTTGGAAGATATTTCAGACCTTCACAAGGTTGAACCATACGTATATTGCCAGATGATTGCTGGTAAAGACGCATATCGTCCGGGCGAGGCTAAAAACTCTTGGTTGAGTGGTACGGCTGCTTGGAACTTCTATGCAATTATCCAGTATATTCTTGGTTTGAAGCCAGATTACGATGGTATCTCAATCAATCCTTGTATTCCAAAGGCATGGGACGGATTCACAATGATACGTCAGTTCCGTGGTGCGACATACAATATCACGGTTAAGAATCCTAACCACGTAAGCAAAGGCGTAAAACAATTGATTGTCAATGGAAAACAAGTTGACGGAATTGTTGTTCCTATGCAAGAAGCTGGTAAGACTCACACGGTAGAAGTGATTATGGGATAATCCTCACACTATCGCATATTCAAAAGAGAAATTCGGAAACGGGTTTCTCTTTTTTATTTGTCCCCAATTAATTATTTTATGATATCAGTTTAGTAGCTGGTAAACAAAAAGGGCTGTCCTTCAGAACAGCCCTTTTTTATAATTTGTGACGATTGTTATTCAACCAACACTATCACTTTATTTGCCGATTGCTCGACAACACCACCAGTAATCTCGAATGTTTGTTGTTGATTCTGGTCATCAACAATTACGACGTTTCCCGCAGCAAGTGTTGCCACTATAGGAGCGTGGTTTTCCAAGATTTCGAAAGAACCGTCGCTTCCAGGCAAATTGATTTGTTTTGCCGAGCCGGAGAACAATTTCTCAGATGGTGTAATTATATCAATTGTCATAATCCCAATTATTTAGAGTTTTTCAGCATTTCCTCGCCTTTGGCAATTGCTTCTTCAATTGTACCTACAAGGTTGAATGCTGCTTCTGGATATTGGTCAACTTCACCGTCGATAATCATATTGAAACCCTTGATGGTATCTTCAATTGACACCAATTTACCCGGCATACCTGTAAACTGTTCTGCAACGTGGAACGGTTGTGACAAGAAACGTTGAACACGACGTGCACGTTGTACCACCAACTTGTCTTCTTCAGAAAGTTCGTCCATACCAAGAATTGCGATAATATCTTGTAATTCCTTATTCTTCTGAAGGATATTGATAACTCTTTGAGCAGTATTGTAGTGAGCGTCACCAACGATTTCCGGCGTAAGAATACGTGATGTTGATTCCAATGGATCAACAGCAGGATAGATACCCAACTCAACAATCTTACGGCTCAACACCGTGGTTGCGTCCAAGTGGGCGAACGTTGTTGCTGGAGCAGGGTCAGTCAAGTCGTCGGCAGGCACATAGATTGCTTGTACCGAAGTGATTGATCCACGTTTTGTTGAGGTGATTCGTTCTTGCAAAAGACCCATTTCTGTTGCCAATGTAGGTTGGTAACCTACGGCCGATGGCATACGTCCCAACAAAGCCGAAACTTCGGAACCTGCTTGAGTGAAACGGAAGATATTGTCGATGAACAACAAGATATCACGACCGCCCGATTTCTCGTCACCGTCACGGAAGTTTTCTGCAATAGTCAAACCTGACAAAGCCACACGAGAACGTGCCCCGGGTGGTTCGTTCATCTGACCGAACACCATCGCCAACGAAGAATTTTTCAATCCCTCTTTGTCGATTTTGTCAATATCCCAACCGCCTTTTTCAAGACTTTCTTTGAATTCATCACCATATTTTACGATACCTGCCTCAATCATTTCACGAAGCAAGTCGTTACCTTCACGAGTACGTTCACCTACACCTGCGAATACTGACAAACCATTGTGAGCCTTCGCGATGTTGTTGATCAACTCTTGGATAAGCACGGTCTTTCCTACACCGGCACCACCGAACAAACCAATCTTACCACCTTTTGAGTATGGCTCAATCAAGTCGATAACCTTGATACCCGTGTAAAGCACTTCGGTACTTGTAGAAAGTTTCTCATATTCTGGCGGATTAGCGTGAATTTGGTATCCACCTTCTTTTGAAACTTCGCCAATACCATCGATGGCGTCACCAGTCACGTTGAACAAACGTCCACGCACCTTGTCGCCAATTGGCATTGTGATTTGTACTCCTTTTGCAATTACGTCCATGCCACGCGACATACCGTCGGTAGAGTCCATTGCAATAGTACGAATCGTGTTTTCTCCAATGTGTTGTTGGCATTCCAACACAACTACCTGACCATCAGGTCTTGTTACTTCAAGTGCATCATTGATACTTGGGAGAGTACTGCCTTCTTGTTCAAAACTAACGTCCACCACGGGACCAACGATTTGAACTATTTTACCAATATTTTCAGCCATACAATCTTTTATTTTGATTTATTTTATTTTGTACGTTACCACAAAATTACTTTTTTTTTGAAAAACACAAAAGAATTACACGATAATTTTTTCAGAAATCTAACAATATGAAATGGGAGATGAACAATACATATATATAATGTGTTTTTTATCAGTCGATTATATGTTTCAGAAAAGGATAGATAAAATGCAGTTGTTCTTTGTGTAAATGCTTCGTTTTATGTTTTTATGCAGTAGGTGTTGTTGAGATTGATGGATAAGGATACAATTCCTTATTTGAGAATTTTGTGGAAAAGGTGGTTAAATCTTCTTTTGCGTTTTTGTGTTTTGTAGTTTGATTTTTACGATTTTTGTCCATAAAATTTGTATTATGGACGAAGTAAAAAATGACGGAATGCAGCCAGAGGAGCAAGAACCTGTACAGGAGCAAGCAATCCAAAACATTCAATATATAGATGATTATTTCAAGGATTGGTTTATTGATTATGCTTCGGCCACTATTACCGAACGTGCCATTCCCTATCTGGAAGACGGTTTGAAGCCCGTACAGCGACGTGTGCTTTACACAATGCGTCGTATGGAGGATGGCCGTTACAACAAAGTAGCAAGCATTGTGGGGGAGACAATGAAATTGCATCCTCACGGCGATAGTAGTATTTATGACGCATTGGTGAATCTGGGACAAAAAGATTTGCTGATTGACACGCAAGGAAACTGGGGAAATATTTTCACAGGTGATGAAGCGGCTGCAGGACGTTATATAGAGGCTCGTTTGTCGCCATTTGCCAAAGAAGTTCTGTTCAATGCGAAGACGACGGAATGGATGCCCTCGTACGACGGACGTAATCAGGAACCTATAACATTACCGGTAAAATTCCCGTTGATTTTGGCGCAAGGTGTCAAAGGTATTGCCGTGGTAATGGCCTGTAAAATCTTGCCTCACAACTTCAATGAATTGATAGATGCAAGTATTGCATATTTAAAGAACGAACCGTTTGAACTCTATCCCGATTTCCCTACGGGTGGTTTGATTGACGTGTCAAAATATAATGACGGTCAAAGTGGCGGACGTATACGTATTCGTGCAAGAATTGAAAAACTTGATAATAAGACATTAGTCATTACCGAAATACCATATGAGGAAACAACCTCGACGGTGATTGATTCTATCCTGAAGGCCAGCGAAAGCGGCAGATTCAAGATTAAACACATTGACGACGAAACTGCGTCGACGGTGAAAATCATCATTTCGTTGCCAGCAAACGTGTCGGCCGACGAAACGATAGATGCGCTCTATTCATTCACGAAATGTAGCGTGACGCTTTCACCCAACACCAGTGTGATATATAAGAAAAAACCTATTTTTCTTGGCGTTTCCGACATTCTCCGACGAAATACCGACCAAACGGTAGAATTGTTGCGCCGAGAATTGGAAATCTCGTTGGAAGAATTAAAGGAATCGTGGATAAAAACGTCGTTGGAGAAAATATTCATAGAACACGAGGTGTATGAAAAAATTAAACCTTGTAAGACCGAAGAGGATATCCTTTCAACGATTGACAAGGGGTTGAAGCCATACGTGAAGGATTTTTGGCGTAAGGTGACACGCGAAGATTGCATTGCTCTTTCAAATATTCCTATCAAAAAGATTTCGAAGTATAACTCGTACAAAACCGAGGAATATCTTAAATCGTTGGAAGCCGAGATGGAAGAGGTGAAAAACAACCTTGCCCATATCATAGAATATGCGATTCGATATTTCCAACATATTAAGGAAAAATATGGCGCTGGCCGTGAACGAAAGTCGGAAATCCGTGTGTTTGAGCAAATTGAGGTTGCCAAGGTTGTGAGTGCAAACACGAAATTATATGCAAACTTTGAAACGGGATTTGTGGGTACAAGTTTGAAGAAAGACGAATTTGTATGCGACTGTTCCGACATTGACGATATTATCGTGTTCTTGCAAAATGGTAAGTTCCGAATCTCAAAGGTATCTGATAAAGAGTTCTTTGGAACGAATATCATCCATGTTGCCGTGTTCCACAAAAACGACGAACGCACGATTTACAACGTCGCTTATCGTGATGGAAAAACAAACGTCACGTACATCAAGCGTTTTCCTGTCATGGGCGTGACTCGTAACAAAGAATACGATTTGACTTTGGGAACGCCGAAGACGAAAATTTTGTATTTCAGTGCAAATCCTAATGGTGAAGCAGAAATTGTAAAGGTTTATCTGCGTCAGGATTTGCATCTACGAAAACCAGTTTTCGAGGTTGATTTCAGCACCTATGCCATAAAAGGAAAATCCTCGAAAGGAAATATCTTGACGAAATATCCGACTTCGAAAATCGTAAAAATAGAGGAAGGTATTTCAACGCTTGGTGGTCGAAAAATCTTTTTCAATGCTGAAACCAAACGATTGAACGATGCCGGCTATGGCACGTTGCTTGGTGAATTTAAGGGCTCTGACAAGATTTTGGTCATTACCGAAGATGGTCGTTTTGCTTTGTCAACGTTTGATTTGAGCAATCATTTCGAGTTTGCAATCGCTCGTATTGAAAAATACGACCCGAAGAAAATATGGACGGCAATTGTGTATGATGCAGAGCAGGATTTGAATTACATAAAGCGTTTCAAGATTGAGGAAACGTCGAAATATGTAAGCTTCTTGCCTGAATCGGAAGGGTCGAAATTGGTGAAGTTAAATGACGACAGATTCCCGCAATTGTGTCTGAGTTTCGGCGGGAAACACGCAAATCGCGATATGGAGTACATTGACGTTGATGAATTTATCGGCGTGAAAGGGTATAAGGCAAAAGGGAAACGAGTTTCGAACTATACGATTGATATGATGGAATTTGTGGAACCGTTAGAGAAGGAACTTCCGCCCGAAGAACAAGAGCAGGAACCGTCAACGCCTCATTTTGAGGATTGGAGTACTGAAGAACCGCCATCGGAAAATCCAGAGTCGGGCAGCCAGATGTCGTTATTTTAGTATATTTGAAACAGTAAATTGAACGTGTATGAAAAAAATATTTCATTTAGGAACAGGAATTAATGTGAGCCATTGGCTTTCGCAGTCGGAATCTCGTGGCGAAGTTCGTGCAAATCAAATCAGCAAAAAGGATTTTGACAAGATTGCCGCTATGGGCTTTGAGCACGTGCGTCTCCCGATAGATGAGGAACAGATGTACGACGAGCAACTCAATCGTCACGAAGACGCGTTTGCATTGATGAAAAATGCGATAGAATGGACGTTGGGAAATAATATGAACATTATTGTTGACTTGCACATCACTCGTGCCCACTATTTCCTGACGGAACATGAAAACACGCTGTTTACCGACCCTGCCGCACAACAGCACATGATTGATATGTGGAAGGATTTGCAGTCGTTTCTAAAAGAGTATCCGACTGACCGTCTTGCATACGAACTTCTGAATGAGGCTATCGCACCGTCTCACGAGGCGTTGAACGACCTTGAGGCACGCTTGATTGCGGCTATACGTGAGAAAGAGCCGGAACGATTCATCGTGGTTGGTTCGAATTGGCAGCAGTCGGTTGTTACTATGCCGTATTTGCAGGTGCCAGAAAACGACGACCATCTGATTATCAGTTTCCATTACTATAATCCGTTGTTCATTACTCACTATGGAGCATGGTGGACACCGATGAAAGACTACAAGGACAAAGTTGAATATCCGGGAGTGTTCTCGCCATCGGCTTCGTTTTACGAAACGCTTGATTATAAGATTGTTAACCAATTCAAGAGCGATGAAGGTTTGTGGAACAAAGACTATCTTTTGAAACAAATTCAGCCGTGTATCGACAAGGGGAAAGAACTGGGCTTACAAGTGTATTGTGGCGAATTTGGCGCTTATCCATATTATATTGACAAAGAGCCTCGTTTGAACTGGTACAAGGATGTGTGCGCAATTTTCAGGGAAAACGGTATTGCCAACGCACATTGGTGCTATAAGGCCGATTTTCCGATAGTTGATGACAACGGAAATCCCAACGAGATACCGTCTATATTGTTGAATAAAAAAACGATGTAATATTCCTTAGGGAATAATGATTACTTTACTACAGCCATCATTTCGGAAAGAAGTGTTGGCTGTTTTTCTATGATAGTGCCAATAACGGCTATGTCGGCACCACATTCATAAACTTGTCGTAGCGTCTCGGGTGTTTTTATGCCACCACCAACAATTATCGGAATTGAGCAAGATTGCTTTACTCGCTTGATTATTTCGGGATTGACAAACGTATTGGCACCGCTACCACCCTCCAAGTAAAGGGCTTTCAAACCGAGCATCTCGCCTGCAAGAGCCGTAGCAACGGCTATGTCGGGTTTGTTGTACGGAATAGGGCGCGTGTTGCTCATATATTCTACAGACGTTGCTCCTCCACAATCAATTAGGATATAGCCCGTAGGAATGGCTTCAAGTTTAGCATTTTTAATCATAGGTGCCGACAAGACGTGGTTTCCGATCAGAAACTCGGCATTTCTCCCCGAAATAAGCGACAAAAACAAGATTGCGTCGGCATTTGCACTTACTTGGCTTGCGTTGCCGGGAAACAAAATTACCGGACGAGAAAAATGTTCTTTTATGACTGCTATTGCGTGCGACGTGCTTGATGAAACCAAACTTCCGCCAACGAAAATAAAATCTACGAGTTCTTTCTCGGCACTTTGAGAGATTTTTCGCAACGTGTCATCTGACTGCTTGTCGGGATCGATAAGCAACGCGAGTTTTTTCTTGTTTTGAGTGAAAGAATCGTAAATCATAGCATTAATTTTGAGTTGAAAGTATTTCTAATGCCTTCTGAATCGTGGTATCATCAGCATTGTATAATTCAAAAAAGGCGGTATTTCCGAAAATGTTACGAATAATGTAATAACACATCAATTTATCCAATCGTTCCACCTCGTCAGGATAACATTCTGTCAGAAGTTTCTTCGTCTCGCTATCGGTAATCTTTTTGCACGAAATATTGTTTCTGCAATATTGATAAGCCTCTTCAGTCGAAAGCGACTGCAAACGGTTTCTGTTGTTTTCGGCAAAAGCGCACGCAAAGTTATAAATATGTCCTTCGGCAGTAATTCGTTTGTAAGCGTTCGACATCAATGTGGTGTCCATCGGAACGAACACATCGGGCATTATACCACCGCCACCATATACGATTTTTCCCGTTTTGGTGACAAATTTGAGTGAATCAGGGAACGAAATACTATCGGCGGCACGCATTTCGCCGTGATTATATCGATTGACCAATTCGTGATCATAATCATTCAAACTACCGTTGTAAGGTTTTTGAATGCAGCGGCCACACGGTGTATAGAATTTTTTTGTCGTCAGTCGCACGACAGAACTGTCACGTAACGGGAAATCCTCGTTAACAACGCCTTTTCCGTAGGAACGACGACCAACAATAGTTCCGCGACCATTATCTTGCATAGCGCCGGCAAAAATCTCGCTTGCCGAAGCGGAGTACTCGTTTATAAGTACTACAAGATTTAAGTCTCCACACGTTCCAGATCCCTCAGCCACAAAATATTCGGCAGGCTCGTTCCTTCCCTTGGTAAACACAATCGTGTCGCCTTCTCGCAGAAATTCCTCGGCAAGACTAATGGCGGCAAACAGCAGTCCACCACCGTTTTCTCGCAAATCAACCACGAGATTTTTCATATTCTTACTTTTAAGAAGCGACACGGCTGACAAAAATTCGTCGTGGGTATTTTGAGAAAAACAGTTTATGGCAATGTAACCCGTTTGATTATCAAGCATATACGAAGCGTCGATGCTGGTGATAGGCACAGCGCCACGAGTGATTTCAAACGGAATGATTTTTTGCGTCCCAAATCGTTTTATGCCAACGGTTACTTTCGTTCCCGAAGGCCCTTTGAGCAATTTTATTGTTTTTTCATTCGTCATTCCCACGCCTGCCACAAGCGAATCGTTCACGGTAATGATCTTGTCACCCGCCTTGATATTGAGTTTTTCCGACGGTCCGCCGTGAATCACCTGTACAATGACAATCGTGTCGTTCTGAATGTTGAACTGCACGCCAATTCCTTCGAAAGAGCCGCGAATCGGGTCGGTCATGTCACGATATTCTTCGGCAGAAATGTAAACAGAATGCGGGTCAAGTTTTTCAAACAATGCAGGAAGCATCTCGCCACACAAACTATCAATGTTTACATCTTCAACATATTCTTTTTTAATAAGTTGCATAACCGACTCCATTTTCGACGGAACAGGATTTAAAAACGGCGTCGCACTTTTCTGAAACGCACGTTGTACCCACATTCCACACGCGAAAGCGAGTGCAATGAGCAAAGGGAGCAATATGGCAGTCTTATTGTTCATTGATATCAAGTTGCACAACCTCGATATTTGCCCGTTTTAGCAGTTGAATGCCGTCATCGATTCGGTACGGTTCGCAAAAAACGACTTTTTTAATTCCCGACTGAATTATCAATTTCGCACATTCAATGCAGGGCGATGTCGTTACGTACAAAGTGGCGCCATCGCTGTTATTTGCCGACTTGGCAACCTTAGTGATTGCATTTGCCTCGGCATGGAGAACGTAAGGTTTTGTCTTGCCTTCTTCGTCTTCGCAAATGTTTTCAAAACCTGAAGGAGTTCCGTTAAATCCGTCGGAAATAATCATTTTATCTTTCACAAGGATAGCACCAACTTGACGGCGTTTGCAGTAAGAATTTTCCGCCCAAATCTTTGCCATGCGCAAATATCGTTTGTCAAGTTGTAATTGCTTCTCTGCGAGAAACTTATAATCACAAGCCATAGTCGTACCTTAAAACGGCGACAAGGTACAAAAAAATTGGTTATGATATATCAAATTTAAATCCGTTTATATCTCCAGATTCTTTTCGTCGTATTCGGCAATTTCACGTAAGCGACCATAATGTTCGTCGTGTTGACTGCGGTCAAGACCGATTTCCTCGCAATCGGCACCGACACGCATTGGAATCATTTTGTTGGTAATCCAATACAGTCCATACGAAACACCAAATGTATATACGAAAACTACGATGACTGCAATTACATGATTTATAAAGAATTGCAAATGAGTGACACCTTCCTCGGCAAGTTCTGGTTCGTATTTGTACACAAATATGCCAGTGAGCAGTGTTCCCACAATACCTCCAAGTCCGTGAGTAGGGAATACGTCAAGAGCGTCGTCAACGGCGGTTTTCTTGTTTTTAATGTAACAAGCAGCGTTGCATATCAACGTCGTTACAAAGGCAATGAGAACACTTTCCGACGTGCTTACCCAGCCAGCCGAAGGCGTAATTGCCACCAAACCCACAACGCCACCTACCGACGCACCCATAGCCGACGGTTTTCTGCCACGGATTCCGTCGAAGAACAGCCATGTAAGCATTGCCGTAGCAGCAGCAGTGTTCGTGTTCAAGAATGCTTTTACAGCCACCTCGTTGGCAGCAAGACTTGAACCTGCGTTGAACCCAAACCAGCCAAGCCACAACATCGATGCACCTAAGACTACATAAGGAATATTTGCCGGTTGCGATTCCAAGTTACGTCGTTTGCCCAAGAACAACGCACCTACAAGGGCAGCCACACCCGAAGAGGCGTGAACGACGATTCCGCCGGCAAAGTCTTTTACGTGCATTTGAGCGAACAAACCGTCAGGATGCCATGTACAGTGGGCGAGAGGACAATAAATGAAAAGACAGAACAATGCCATAAACACCATGTAGCCCGAAAAACGCACACGTTCGGCAAACGAACCCGTGATAAGCGATGGCGTAATGATGGCAAATTTCATCTGGAACAGAGCGTACAGCGCAAGCGGTATCGTCAATCCCAGTTGCGTTGAAAGTTTGTCGGTTGCCTGTCCACCTACATTGTGCATGAAGAAATATGTTGCGGGATTTCCTACAATTCCTGCAACATCGTCGCCAAAGGCAAGACTAAATCCGCAGAAAACCCAAATCACGCTGATAAGTCCCATTGCCACAATACTTTGTAGAATTGTGGAAATGATGTTTTTCTTGCGAACCATACCACCGTAGAACAACGAAAGTCCAGGTGTCATCATCAGCACGAAAATTGTTGCCGTCAGTAGCCATGCCACATCGGCAAGATTGATATTGTCACTTAATGTCCAAATGTCTGGTTGCGATGGCACAAAACAGCCTACAACTGTGATTGCCAACAAAATACCCATAAAAACATACCATCTTTTTTCCATCTCGTTATAATTTAGTTGTTATTCTTACATATCTTAATTAAAACAAGGCAAAACTATGATAATTCTAAATACAAAACAAAGAAAATATTTAAAAATGTAGTCTATTTTGTAAAATTACGAGAAATTCGTAATCTTTTAAAGTTAAAAACGTAGAAACGCAATATTTTGCGTAAAAGGTTGTCTTTCAAAAAATATTTCTATCTTTACTCACTCTATTTTTTTTTTGTTACAAAACGAAAAAGGGCAGACAGAAAAAATTTTATAGTGAACTAAAATTGAGACAGATGAAAAAAGTACTTTTATTCTTATGTGCAGCGTTGCTTTCGCTTGTTGCAAGTGCAACGGAGTATGATGTTGTTGTTAGCGATGCTAATCTTTATCCAAAAGTTGATTATGGATGCGATGTTGATATTACATCTAGTTTTAATGGAAAGTTGTTGCAAGAAAATGATGTCGTAAATCTAACGATAAAAGGGTACTTTAGTGTTGCTGTACAAGACGTATTGTATGTGGGTATTGTTGACAATAGTGAAGCTGCGATGTATTGGAAAGAGTTGTCCGAAATGGATTATTCTGGAATATCTACTGGTGCAGGAGAAATAAGCGAAGGAACAGAATGTAATGCAACAGTTCGGATTCCGATAATAGCAGATGCTGTTTCTTCAGAGAAATTTATTGTGCGTTTGATGTTAAAGTTATCATCATCTGTAAAACGAACGTTAGGTGACGATCCTGTGAAATTACGTGCTACCTATGAAGAACTGTCACATGTAGCTAACCAATACGAAGTTACCGTTCCAACCTGTTATTTTGAGCCAGATCTTGGTGGAAATAATCTTAAGACGGAAATACGTTTTGAAACAGAAAACGTCATAGCTCGTGATGACATGCTGAGCATTACTTTTAATGGTATGTTTAACCAAGACATTGAGTATCTCTCGTTTGTGTTTTTTGATGAAAACGGCAATGACCTATTGTCTTGGACACAAAAATTAATTGTGGCCTCACAAAATGAGACAATAAATAAAACTCTTGATTTTATTATTCCTAATAATTTCCCTTCTGCAAAGGTAATAATTCTTGTATATATTGAAGGTTATGATGATGAGAATGTCCCTGTTATATTTGTACAAGAAAGCGATGTGGTTTACGACCCCGTGGAATTAGCATCATTAGAAATTACGAATATTACACTAAATGCAAATCTTTGGAATAATAATTATAAATCATCCCCAATCGAAATAGAAGTGCCGGCAGGAGGATTTCATGAAGGAGATTATGTAACATTCTCTATTTTGGGATTTTCTTCTCAATACATTGAAAGTTTAAATGCTTTTTTGGCTGATAATCGGGGGTATTCTGTTTCTAATGGAGTTAGATTAAATACTGAACCAATAGAAAAAAACGGATATCTTGAATTTACAGGAAAACTTGAACTTTTTAAGGAAACAGAAAGTTGTAATTTGTTTTTTGATACACCTAATAATTCTTTTGTTGATGGAATAGAATCAATTGTTATTTCCTCTGAACAACATAATTCTCAAACAATCAAAGTGCCTTACAATCCATACGGTAATGGCGACAATGGTTCGGGTATGGTTTCATACTCATGGCAATATAGTAATCTGGATATCATTTTTGAATCTGTTGAAGAGGCTCTTGGTGATTATGCTGATGCTTGGGTGCTTTCGAAAGGGCAACAATTCGCCTTGGAAGTTGAGGGAACGTGTAATGCCACGGGAACCTTGAATACGGGAATCGTTGATGAACAAGCCGAAGCAGGTTATTGGTTCAATAATTCTGAATTTGGCAGTCCATCGATAGAGGTAACGGCAGGACAACCGTTCAAGGCATTGTTCTTATATACAATTACAGCTCTTGCTACCCGTAATACTTCTGCTACTCAAGATATTCCCGGATTGGTGTTTTCTTTCCAGATGGCTGATTACGCTGCGGCTACTGAGTTTAATGGAGCTGCACCATCAGATGATCCTGCTGATGTAAGAAAAGTGGAGTTTGATTTTTCTAATTTCAAATTCACCTACCTTGGAGATTTAGATTCTTATACAAAACCATACGTTTTGGCTAATAATAATGGGAAAACAGGTGACAAATACAATTATGCAGAAGATTTTGTTTTAGCGTACGACAATGCTACCACGACTTCCGATTATTTTAATTTCAATCTGTCGGGAGTGGCTACGCAAGATATTGACGAGTTGCAAATTGCTCTTTGGGATGCGTCTTCGCAAGCCATTGTTCCATTTCATACAAGTTTGTGTGCCGAGGATGAGTATTCTGCCACGACTATTGCTACAAACATAAGTGCAGGTGAACCATTCTCAATACAAGGTTCTTTGCCTCTGCTTCGCAATTCAAATGGTGAGAATAATGTATATAAGGTATTTCTCTTGGCTCAATCGGAATACGATGGCTTGCAAATTATACTTGACCTTGCGAATGCCGATGAATTTAGCATTGGTGCAGACAAAGGGTATGGGGATCCAATGGGAGAAAAAACATACAATGTAACTATTAGTGCTGCAAATCTTTATCCAAAAGAAGAAGGCAGATGCGATATTGATATAACATCCTATTTAAATGGGGATTTGTTGCAAGAAGGTGATGTTGTAAATCTGACTATAAAAGGATATTTTAGTGTTCCTGTACAAGACGTATTATATGCTGGCATAGTTGACAATAGTGAAGAAGCAGAATGGTGGAAACCATTATCAGAAATGGACTATAGTGGAGGATTTTCTATGTATGGTGGTTCTGTAAACGAAGGAGAAGAATATGAAGCCACTGTAAGCATACCAATAATAGCAGATGCCATCTCAAGGGAAAGAATCATAATTCGTTTAAATCTTAATTTATCTGTAAGAGTGATGAGAGATTTGGGTGATAATCCCGTGAAGTTGCGTCCTACTTATGAAGAATTGTTTTCTGTCCCTACACAATACGAGGTAACTGTTCCTACCAGTTATTTTGAACCTGATGTTAATGGAAATAATCTTAAAGCGGAAATACATTTTGAAACAGAAAACGCCCTGGTTCATGATGACATTTTAAGCGTTACGTTTGATGGTAAGTTCAGCCAAGACATTGATAGACTTTGCTTTATGATTTTTGGCGAAAACGGTTATGAACTATTGCCTTGGACGCAAAAATCTGTTGAGGTCTCACAAAATGAAACAATAAACACAACGTTTGATTTCACTATTCCTAAAGATTTCCCATCAACAGAGGCAACAATCTTCGTGTTTATTGAAAATTATGAAGCAGTTCCTGTCATATTCGTGAAAGATGGAGATCCAGAGCCAAGAGAATTGGCTACTATCGAGAAAAACAATCTCATCTTGAATGCAAATGAGTGGGATGAAGGTTCCAACTATCAGTATGAAGAAGAATTGACGGCTCCAGATGGCGGATTCCAAGCTGGTGATTATGTAAAACTTACAATCAATGGATATGCAAATCACAACATTGAAAGCCTTGTTACAGGATTGATTGATGATTCTTGGAATGTAATGTCTTCTTTTTATGAACTTGCAAGTAATGTTAAGACGGGCGGTGCCGTAAAAATCACAAAGATAATTCCACTGTCCTCTGCTACGGAAACGTGCCGATTGGTATTTTCTACAGCCGATGCCATATACGACGGTTTGGAATCAATCGTGATTTCGCCCGAAAAACCAAGTCCTAAAACTGTCAAATTATCATATAACGCGTACGGAAATGGAGATATGGGTACTGGCGAAAAATCGTACACATGGCAATATAGCAATCAGGCTATTATTAACGAAGCAGTAAAAGAAGCGCTTGAAGAAGAGGCACGAAATTGGGTGCTTGGAAAAGGTCAGCAATTCGCGTTAGAAATAGAGGGAACGTGCAACGCTACGGGAACATTAAAGACAGGTATTGTAGATGAACAACCCGAAGTTATGTATTGGTTTTCAAATTCCGACTTTGGAGATCCAGAAATAACGGTAACGGCAGGAAAACATTTTAAGACAACATTGTTATACTCTATCAATGCTCTTGCGTCGGAAGGATTTTATAGTGGGGATTATTTTTATCAGGTACTAACAGACAAGCCTGGTTTAGTATTCTCTTTTGAAATGGACGATTATGCAGCGGCTACGGAATTTAACGACGGTATCGCTATGTCAGAGGACGTGTCAGATGTAAAGAAAATAGAATTTAATTTTACGAATTTTAAATTCACCTATCTTGGCGAACCTCAAGTGTCTATAAATACAACTACAATAGATGACATTACAATAACTGAGGGAGATGCTTTGCCAACAATTGATTTGAAAAATCATTTCTTTACTGATGAGAATGTACAAATATCTTATTCTGCCGAATCGCAGGATTATTCTGTCATTTATCCTATCGTGAGAGGCGACAAGCTGGATTTTGTACAATATGGAACGGGGTCAGCGTTAATCACGGTAACCGCAAAACATAAGAAATCGGTAAAAAGCCAGATGTTCACCATTACTGTCAATCCAAAACAGGACGAACCTATTAAAATATGTGACTTGGTTATTTCGTCTGATGTTACAAATGTATCTTGTTATGGAGAAAATGACGGTAAAATAGAAGTCTCGGTTTCGGGTGGCGTTGCGCCATATCAATACAAATGGAATACAGGTAGAACGAGCAACGGAATTTATGCCGTTCCTGCGGGAGAATATGTTGTTCTTGTTAGTGATTCGGAGGGTTGTTTCACTTCAAGCACATTCCGTATAGAAACGCCAAATAAAATAGTTGTTGAAGAACAAGAAATTTCTAATCCAAGTTGTGGCAACGATAATGGTTCAATTTCACTTTCAGTTTCGGGTGGAACTGCTCCTTATACACCGAAATGGACATCAAGCAACGATGATGTTCTCGAAGGACTTGAGTTACAAAACTTACAGGGCGGAGTGTACGATGTAGTTATAACCGACGATAATGGCTGCAAGGTTCAAAAAAGTTATGCGTTGCAAGAACAAGACGCTCCTGTGATTTCTCTCAAGAGCATAAATCCTTCAAAATGTAACGATGCAAATGGTAATTGTGAAATTGAGGTTACCGGCGGTGTCTCTCCATATACTATTACGTGGAGCGATTCTGCAAGCGTGTGGAATGAAAACAAACGTCCCGCAATGCTTCCCGGAACATATACGGTTAAGGTAATCGACGACAATCAATGCCGAAGCGTGTTCTCGGTGGTTATACCATCAGTTACGTTCAAACAGCCTGAAATTGCCTTGGTTACCGTCGGCACAGAATCGGGCAAAAACCTTATCGTTTGGCAGAAACCCGAAACCGATGTAATTGACTATTACACAATCTGGCGTGAGGGCGACGAAAGTGGCGTTTTTGATAGTTTGGGTGTTGTGAAATACAACGAGACAAGTATTTTTGTTGACAATGACGCCGACATAATGGTACAATCGTGGCGTTATAAGATTTCGGCAACCGACGTATGTGGTAACGAATCTCCGATGAGCAAGGAACACAAGACCATTCATTTGCAAATGAACAAGGGTGTGAATGGCGAAGTAAATCTTATATGGGATAGTTACGAAGGTGTAGAATACGCATCGTACTATATTTTCCGTCAGGCAACCTCAAGTTCGGAAATGGATACACTCAAAAAAGTTTCTGCTCGCTTGAACCGATATACCGACAAGAATCCGCCGGCTGACGTTAAGGGTTACTATGTGGCTATTCTTTTACACGATACTATAGACGTGAACAAACCGTTGAAGGCGGAAAGCGGACCATTCTCGTTGGCTCTCAGTAACATTGCGGAGTTAGAAAATTCAGTAGATGTTGATGTAATAGCTGATAACGCAGAAAATCAGGCAATTGTTTATGCTAACAAAAAAAACATTGTTGTTGAATCCACAAGTCAGGAAAATGTTTCGGTATTCGATATTGCTGGAAAACTTGTTGCTCAGCAAAATGCAGTACAGTCAACGACAATTCCTGTGAAAAATGTCGGAATATATGTTGTTGTAGTTGGAGAGAATGCTTATAAAATTGTGGTTGAGTAACTCTGTTGCAAACATTTTTATTTGGGTTTTATACCAAAATGCGAAAAAATTGCACCGAAGTGAATACATTGTATTAGAATAATTTATATGTTTGCAATAGTATAAACCTAAAAATTTAATTATTATGAAAAAAGTATTATTAGTATTGTCATTAGCTATGGCAGCTGTTGTAATGACTTCTTGCTTTGGTCGTGAATGTGTTTGCAAAACAGTTGCAAAAGAAGATGGTAAAAAAACAGGAGTATCAAAAGACATCGTTTACAAAAAAGCAAAACATGCTTCTGATAATTGTAAGGACATGGAGTCTGTTCAAATGGATAAGACTACAACTATTGATGGTGTAGAATACAAATACGAGTATAAATGTAAATAATCGTCATTTTGTATAATGACCAAAGGCAATCCATTTGGGTTGCCTTTTTTATTTGATAGGTATTGCAATTTCGTTAATTCCGAATTATTTTTACATTTGCATAAAGGGCGAATTTTTGAAGCGGATTCTTTTCATATTGAGCGTGTTATTCTGCGTGTCGGCGTTTGGGCAGTATCCCAACGAATGGATAGACTATTCCCAAAAATACTACCGAATACCTATAACAAACGCTGGAATTTATAAAATCACTTACGCCGATTTGGTTGCAAACGGCATTTCCGTTGGTGATTTCGACCATAGAAATTTGCAGATTGTTCATGACGGCAAGGTGATTCCTTTGTTTGTGTCGGCTCAGTCAGACGGAATTTTCAGGAACACCGATTACATTGAATTTTACGCCGAAGGTGGAAATACGGGTTGGCAAGATTCAAAATTGTATTATACAGGTCGCTCGTTCAACGAAAATGTGAGTTTGTACAACGATACGGCGGCATATTTCCTTACGATTGCTAACACGCTCACAAGTCCGCGATACGATACGATTCGAGCTACCAATTACAATGAGTATGCTCCTCTCACATATTGTTTGCGTACGGTTAGAGGTAATTATACGTCAACGTTCAATGCGACAAAATCGTCACCTTACATTTTGCCTTCCGAAGGTTGGTGTGATTCGTATTTCGATATGGGCGGCAATGTTGAGAAAGGACTTATTACGGCAAACTATGCGTCGGTGGATGTGCCTTCCGTTATTTCATTTGGTATTGGCGGTTTTTCCGAAACACAGCACGATATAGTTGTTACGCTTGAATCCGATGAGTCGGTGCGTTTTGACACAACGTATTTTGACTATAATGCGATTCATAAAACACTTACTGTATCGTCACCATTGTCTGCATCGACGGTGTTGAAATTTCAGAGTATTTCGGGCGACAAGACAGCCGACAAGAATAGTGTTTCGTATTTGCAAATTACCTATCCTTCTACGTTCAATTTCGGAAATCAGTCGTATTTTGAGTTTACGCTTCCTGTAGTGGATTTGTCCGACTATCTTTTGATTGAGGTGAGCAATTTCAATGCAGGTAGTTCCGCACCGTTAGTGTATGTGCCAGAATTGGGAAAACGAATTTTGACCACGCTTTCCAATGGGAAGTATTATGCCTTGATACCCAATGCTCACAAGGAAATTAAGTGTATAATGACTTCGCAGAATACGATGAAACACGTTGCGGAAATTGTTCCCGTTACTTCAAAAAATGCGAAACAGAAATTGCAGTTTCTTGATTTTTCTCAACCCGAAAATCAAGGTGACTATATCATAATAACCGAAAAGAAATTATGGCAGGAAGCCACATATTACAAGCAATATCGTGCTTCTACGGGCTATCAGGTGGTGCTGGTCGATGTGGATGAATTGTATAACCAATTTGCCTATGGTGTTCGCAAACATCCTGTGGCAATTTCCAATTTTATTGCGTATGCTGTAAAAACGTGGTCGATAAAACCCACGCATGTTTTCATTATTGGCAAGGGTTTCCACGTGGCGAATTTCCGGAAAAACGAGGCCTTGTATCAACGCACGCTTGTGCCTTCTATGGGAAATCCCTCGTCGGATTTGTTGTTCACACTTGATATGCGTGGTCGCAATTTGAGTCCGAACATTGCCATAGGGCGTATTGCCGCCGAAACTCCCGAGGAAGTCGCCATTTATAGAAACAAAGTGATTGATTTCGAGGCACAGGAATTGGCTCCGTGGATGAAAAACGTGTTACATTTTGGTGGTGGTTCTACGGCTTACGAGCAGTCGCTGTTCCGCTATTATTTAAAACAATATGAGCGCACTTTGTCGGGTGCATATTTTGGAGCGAATGTCCATTCGTTCTACAAAGAAAGTTCCGATGTGTATGAAACGACGGAGCCTGAAGCAATTCGCAAATATATGAACGAGGGCGTGTCGCTTATGACATTTTTCGGTCACGCAGCCGGAAGCGGTTTCGACCAAAGTATCGACCATCCTTCGTTGTTCGACAACCAAGGCCGTTATCCGTTGATAGTGGCTAATTCGTGCTATTCGGGCGATATTTTCACCGAAAGCGATTATAATGTGAGTTGTACGTGGACGTTCGAGAGAAATCGTGGTTCCATCGGCTTTTTGGCAAATGTCGATGTGGGAATTCCTACCTATCTGAATGTATTCTCGTCGGCTTTTGTTCGCAATATTGCTTATACCAACTATGGTGGGACAATCGGCGAAAATATCGCAAAAACATTGAAGGATGTCTCGGCAAGAAATCTCATCTACGAAGATTTGTATGATGGTATTGTGGGTTTCACGTTGCACGGCGACCCAGCGGTAAAATTGCATTCGTTCGATAAACCAGATTTTGCGATAGATGCATCATCGGTGTTCTTTACACCGTCGTTGATTACCACCGATTTGGAATCGGCACAGATTAACGTGGCTGTGCGAAACAATGGGCGGGCATATACTTCGTCATACACCCTTCGGGCTACATTCACTTCGGAGAGTGGCGATTCGTATGTTATTGATACTCTGATATATGGTAGTTATAATGTCGATACCTTTTCGTTCCGTATGGATATGGCGAAGTTCGTTTCGGGAGAATATACCGTGCGTGTGGAAGTGGATTACGATAATGAGATAGAGGAATTGTCGGACGACAACAATGCTGTAGAGGTTCCATTTTTCATCAGCTCGCGGGAATTGGTCCCCGTATATCCTGCGAATTATGCCATAATTCCTACCGATACCGTTTCGTTGATTATGTCTGCCATTGACGCCTTTAATCCGCCAAGTGAAATTATGGTGGAAATAGATACGTGCGTTTCATACGATTCGCCTTTGAAACAAAGTGTTGTGCTTGCTGTTGACGGGAAAACTGTCATTTCGTGGAAACCCGAAGGACATTTTATCGACAGCACCACGTATTTCTGGCGTGTTACGGCAACCGATTCTATCAAATGGAACGAATATTCGTTCACATACGAGAAAAATCGTTCAGGGTGGGGACAAATTCACGCTCATCAGTTTGTTGACAACACACTTTCGGGAATGACTTATAATGACACAACTAAAAAATATGCGTTCAAGACCATTCCTCACGAAGTGACATTGCAAACACGTGGAAATTGCTCTACGAATAAGGAATACTATGAGTGTATGTTTGTCTTGGATGCCACGCAGATGGAAAATAGTGGATTCCCGCTGTCTTCACCGGCATTGCACGTCATTGTGTTGGATTCTGCCTCGATGGAACCGTGGCTTTCGAGCCGTGCTCCCTATGGACAACGAAATTATCCGTCGGCAAACGGACGTGTGCGTTATCATTTGGCATTTACATCAAACAATGCGACTTCGCAGAAGAATCTTGCTAATTTCTTGAATGACACCGTTCCCGAAGGAAATTATATCCTTTGTTATAGTTTCAAAAATCCGTATTGCCAGTCGTGGGACGCGTCGCTGAAAACGGCGATGGAAACGCTCGGTTTTACAAAATATAAGACTGCCCCCGACACGTATCCATACATCTTTTTCACGCAAAAAGGCAATCCTGCTTCGTGTGAGGAAGTTGTGGGCAATTCGGAAACTGCACTTATCAGTTTGACCAAGGTGCTGACGGCGAATTTGAGCAGTGGTCGTATTCATACGGCAAATATCGGTCCGGCGAAGAAGTTTGAGGAAATGCAGTGGGAATCGGTCAATAACGACAATGATGTGACTTATCTCACGTATTTGGGCGTGACGAAAAATAATAATGCCTATGCCTTGCAAAATGAAAGATTGTATAAACGTTCGCGTCTCGATACCATTATTAATGCCGAGTTGTTCCCTTATCTGCAACTTGACTGCTATATGAGCGACGATGAGCGAACTCCTGCCGACTTGAATTACTGGAAAGTGTATTACACGCCAGCTGCGGAATTGGCTGTTTCGCCCGAATATGCGTTCTCGTTTTACAACGACACTTTGCAACAAGGCGATATGGCTCAGATAGTCTCGTCAGCCAAAAACATTGTGGGAACTGCAATGGACAGCATTCTTGTGATGTATGAAATTCGTAACGAACAGAACGAAGTTGAATATCTGCAATACAAACGAATTTCTGGTGTGGAATCGTATGGATATGTAGTTGATACACAATTGATTTCTACAAATCTTATGCACGGAAGATATTCATTGAAAATTGAGTACAATCCTGTGGATCCCGAAACGGGAGAATACGACCAGCCAGAAGAAATTCACTTCAACAATGTGTTTTATTATTCGTTTGTAGTTACAACCGACCAGACAGCGCCAATTCTGGACGTCTTAATCGATGGTCGTCATGTGATGAACGGTGACAATGTGTCGGCTTCGCCCGAGATAGTGATTCAGTTGTTTGATGAGAATTCATTTTTCTCGTTGCAGGACACTGCGTTATTCTCGATTTATGTGGTAAATACGCAGACAAATGAAAAAATCACCTATCATTTTGCCGATAGCGTGCTTCGCTTCATTCCTGCCAACGACACTTCCAACATTGCCCACGTGTATTTCACTCCTACGTTGAGTGAGGCAGGAACGTATGAATTGCACGTTCAAGCCAAGGATGCGTCGGGAAATGCCACAGCAAGTCAGGAGTATTCTGTGCAGTTCGAGGTTGATTTGGAGCAGAAAGTTTCTATTTTGTATAATTATCCGAATCCGTGTGCCGAATTTACCACGTTCAGATTTATTCTCACGGGCAAGGAAAAACCGCAGAATCTCGCCATTCAAATCAGCGACGTGAAAGGTCACGTGGTGAAGACCATTCATATCAATAATGCCCATATAGGAACCAATAATGTTGACATTTATTGGGACGGACGCGACAATGCGGGTGGCTATCTGCCCAACGGCGTATATTTCTATCAACTCACGTTTGACGGTAAATCAGACTGTGAAACGTTACGCTTAAAACAAACCGACGGTTTGAACAAGAATACTGGTCGCTTGGTGATTCGACGTTAATTATTGAGGATTTCCTCTAAAACCATAGGTAGTTTTTCCGACAACTTTCGTTGTGTAACTCTCCAATATCGTTCCTTATGTTCAAGATAATGCGACAGATATACTTGTTCGCTTTGTCCCGGAGTAGGAACAAGTATTGCCTTGCAGCCAAGTTTTTCATAGTCCATTATGGAACTATATCCTGCACGGGAAATAACCAAGCGACTTCCGCAGATAAGTTTGGTAATCTCGTCGTTTGTGGCAAATGTCTGAATTTTGCAGTTGCCAATTTTTGTCGCACTGTTCCTATGTGCCACAACTCCGCGGATAATACACGATTTGTAGGGAAGATGAGGAAGGATTTCCCGCAGTTTCGTCTCAAAAATTCCTCGTTGAGGTTCTGGCCCCGAAAGAATGGCGACTATGTCGAATTGCGTGTCACATTCTATTGCGTTTCGGCCCGAAAGAGGACCAATGTAGTAGCAATTGGGGATACGCCAACTATGCGATAGTATTCCCGAAAGGTTTTTGCTCCCTTTGTAATCGGGAATCCAACATTCGTCAAATCGTCGAATGATGGACTTGTTTGCAAGATGAAACGGATATTCCAGCCAACGGAAAATCAGTGGCAGTCGAATTCTGATTTGATGTGTGATATAGACTGATTTACAAAGTTTGCTGTGCATTCCGAAGCGGTTGTCGGCAATCAAATATGTGGCATTGTATTTCTGCACCAATTCATTGGCTAAATGTCCCTCGGTGTTCTTTGTTATCAGAGCTTTGGGAATTTGAATCAATAACTTGAAAAATGTGGAAACCGCGTTGGTGCTGTACGAAATGTTATACTCTGGAATCTGTTCGTGAATCAGTTCCGGGAATTCTTGCTTGAGCAGTTCGTGAGAGCGTCCCGACGAAGCAATAATGCACGTGTTCCCGTTTTTCTGCAATTCCTTGATGATGGGAATGCAACGCGTGGCGTGTCCCAAGCCCCAATCGAGGGGTGAGATTATCACGATTTGATTTTGTATGTCAGAAACTCTGTTCATTTGCGTGGCAAAAATAAACATTTTTGTGAGATGATAATCTATATCGTAGAGACGCGATTAATCGCGTCTCTACACACATATCGTGGCGATAATTATTGTACGTACAGACGTAATGCGCTACGTCTCTACAATGACCTACTGTGATGATCGTTGTAGGGCTGTCGTATTACGGCAGCCGAAATGTTGTACGGCTGCCACAGTGTGACAGCCCTACCTAAATCTTTTTGAATATCGACTTGATTTTCAATGCAATAACGCCTATTGCCGCTTCTTTTATGATTCCGCCGCTCATTTTCGAGGTGCCTTCTTTGCGGTCGGTGAATATGATGGGTACTTCAATGATTTTGAATCCTTTGTACCACGTCTTGAATTTCATTTCTATCTGAAATCCGTATCCCTTGAATTCGATTGCGTCTAAATCTAATGCCTTCAATACTTTGGAAGTGTAGCACACAAATCCTGCAGTTGCGTCGCGTAACGGCATTCTTGTTATGAAACGAACATATTTTGAGGCGCAATATGAAAGCAAAACGCGTTTCATAGGCCAATTCACCACGTTCACTCCCGTAATGTATCGCGATCCCACCGACATGTCGGCTCCTTGCTTGGTACACGCTTCGTATAAGCGGATCAAATCGTCGGGATTGTGCGAAAAATCGGCATCCATTTCAAAAATGTAGTCATAGTTATGTTCAAGACACCAACGGAAACCTGCAATATATGCAACGCCAAGTCCTTGTTTTCCAGGACGTTCCAATAAGAACAGTCGTTCTGCAAACTCTTGCTGTAAATTTTTCACAATGTTTGCCGTACCGTCGGGGGAATTGTCGTCAACCACGAGAACATCAAATCCTTTTTCGTAGGAAAAGACTCGACGGACAATATTTTCAATATTCTCCTTCTCGTTATACGTTGGAATTATGACTATACTATCTGTTTTCATTAAATAAAAATAGTGTCCAAAGATAGGTATTTTTTATTATTTTATAAAAATATTGCTTTGTTTCAGTTTTCAAGGTTTTGATTTCTGTGGAAACAAAACTCGCAGTGCATCTACTTAGCCATTGTAAACCACACAATAGCCATAATCTGCAAAACAATAATCACGGGGATTCCTATACGGAATTTGTTGTGTAAGGTCTTGTGCCGCCAGACTTTCATTCCTGCCAGTGCGCCAATACTGCCACCAAGCGTCGCCATTGTAAGCAAGGTTGATTCTGGAATACGCCACATGTTGTGCTGTGCCTTGTATTTGTCGATTCCGAAGGCTAAAAAGGCAACAATATTGAGGCCAAGAAGGAATAGTATAATGGTCGTAAAATCCATGTCATAGTTTTTGATTTCAAGATGCAAGATAGGATTTTTTGTTTTCCAAATGTTTCCCTCCGGAAAAAAGGTGTCAAATCTCTGTATTTTTTCAAAACAGATTCTTAATTCCTAACTCTTAATTTTTAATTTTGTAAAAATATTTTCGTATGGCAGAAATAGATTATTCTTCGGAAATAAAAAGGTTGAAAAAGGAAAAGAATGCGGTCATTTTGGCTCATTATTACCAGAATGACGAAGTGCAGGATGTGGCTGATTTCTTGGGCGACAGCCTAAAGTTAAGCCAAACGGCAAAGGACACCGATGCCGACATTATCGTGTTCTGCGGCGTGCATTTTATGGCAGAAACGGCAAAAATCCTTTCTCCTCAGAAGAAAGTGCTGCTTCCCGTTATGGATGCTGGCTGTGCTATGGCCGACGGCATTACCCGCGAGGCTCTCCAAGCATACAAAGACCAACATCCCGACACGAAAATCATTACCTACGTGAACACCTCTGCCGACGTGAAAGCCGTGAGTGACTGCATCTGCACATCAACCAACGGTTTGAAGATAATCCAACATTATTTGGACGCCGGCGAGAAAATTTTGTACGCCCCCGACCAAAATTTGGGAAAATATGCCATGAAACTTTCGGGAAAACAATTCGAGGTGTGGAACGGCTGTTGCCCCATTCATCACTTTCTTGACAAAAACAAGGTGCTGGAACAAAAGAAAAAACACCCTGATGCCTTGATAATTGCACATCCCGAATGTCAGCTCGACATTTTGGAGATTTCCGATTATGTGGGTTCCACGGCACAACTGATTTCGTTCGTGAAACAATCCGATGCCAAGGAATTCATCGTCTGCACCGAACAAGGCGTGCTTCACCCGATGAAACTGCAGAATCCCGACAAATCGTTTTTCGTAGGCAGCAAAAGTCTGGTATGCCATAGTATGAAGAAAACGTCGTTGGAAGACGTATATAATTGCCTGAAAAACGAGACAAACGAAATTTTTGTTGATGACGAAGTTGCTCAAAAAGCCATAAACGCACTCAATACGATGTTTGCACTCTCAAAATAAGATGAAAAATGGACGAAACAGTTGGTGGAACAAGGTTTGGGCTCGCAGTTTTTTCGTGAGCTTCATTCGCACAATTCGACCATTCGCAGTCGTTTTTCTCCTCTTTTTCTCAAATAACATCCTTGCCCAGGAATTCAAGCAGTTCTTCTATCCCGACGGTTCCGTATCGTCGGAGGGAACGATGGTGAACGGACAACCTGACGGCTATTGGAAATCGTATTATCAAGACGGCACACTCAAATCGGTGGGAAAACGCACCAATTTTCTGCTCGACAGCATTTGGACGTTTTACGACGAACAAGCACACCTGCAAAAAGAAATCTCCTACTTTGAAAGCCGAAAAAATGGGTATTACAAAGAATATGCCCTTGCTGATTCCGTCATATATCTCTCAATGCGTGTGCTTTATGTGAACGACCAAAAACAAGGCATTGAAGAATATTTTTCTCCACAAGGAGACATCGTAAAAACAATACCCTACATTGACAACAAAAAAGAAGGATTCTCCTACGAATACGACGACAGCACGGTGATTTCCATTGCCATCTACGAAAACAACAATATGATTTCGTCGCAATCGGTGAACAGGACCAACGCCAAGGGGCAAAAAGTCGGGCAACATATCAGTTTCTACCCCAACGGCGCAATAAAAACTGAGGCAAACTATTCCGACGGCAAACTCAACGGAATGTACAAGCTCTACGACCAGCACGAACAACTGATTCAGGTGGGCAACTACGAAAACGACACGCTCATTTATTCAAGTTCCACAATGGCAGAATTTGAAGACCCGCTTGAGAAAAAATCGTATTATCCCGACTCCACGCTGAAATACAAAGGTGCATATCGCGACAAGACGCCCATAGGCATTCATAGGCACTACGACAAAAATGGCAACGTGACTTCGGGAGAATTGTACGATATAGGCGGAACGCTTGTGGGACAAGGAATTACACTTGAAAATGGCGACAAGAGCGGACAATGGTTTTTTTTCTATTCAAATGGCAAAAAAGAATCAGAAGGACTGTTTGAGAAAGGACAAAAAGAAGGGTTATGGAAATTCTATTATCCCGACGGCACACTCAAACAAACGGGCTATTTCCGCCATGACAAATTCAACGGATTATGGGAATTTTACAGCGAAAGCGGCGATTTGCTCACAAAGGAGGAATACGAAAACGGACAACGAAACGGCTTGAGCGTGGAATACGACGACGAAGGCAACAAAATAATGGAAGGAATGTATGAAAACGGCCTAAAACAAGGTGTCTGGACCATTAAAATCGGCTCGCTCGTAACCACGGGAACGTATCAGTACGGTGAAAAAATCGACGTGTGGAAAAGCACCTACGTGGGCGGCGGAAAAGCGTTCAAAGGAAATTACGTGGCTGGCCGAGCACAAGGAAAACATTTCTACTACTACAAAAACGGCCAAGTGGAACACGAGGAACAATGGAAAAACGGTCAAGCCGTGAAAGTGTGGAATTATTACCAAGAAAACGGCACGTTGAAATATTCAATCTATTACAAGAACGGCAAGGAAACTAAGGTGGAAACACCTGTGAAATAGATTGTAGAGACACGCCATGGCACGTCTCTACAACAACAATCCGTGTTGGTGGCTGTAGGGCTGTCGTATTACGGCAGCCGAAAAATGATGTTGTACGGCTGCCACAATGTGACAGCCCTACAGAATTTATGGCAGCCCTACCACAGACAATTATCAATTGTCATTTTTCAATTATCAATTACTAAAATCCTTCCTGTGTCAACCATTTCTGGTAGGCCGTGGCTTTTTGCAGATGTTGGTCAAACGTTACCGAAAAATCGCTGTAGCCGGAATAATTCGGCTGAGCACAGAAGAAATAAAAATTGTGGTGCGAATAGTTTAGCACCGCTTCAATATCGCTCTTCGCAGGAGTGCAAATTGGACCAGGAGGAAGTCCCTGATGCTCATAGGTGCTATATGGAGAGGTTTTTGCCCGCTCAATGTGTCCCTTACGCACACGTTTTATCTCAAAATCGTTTAACGCAAATTTTATGGTCGGGTCGGCTTGGAGTTTGCCTGCCGTGGCAGAACCTTTCAAACGGTTCATATACACGCCCGCAATCTTCGGTTTTTCGTCGTTGTGGCGAGTTTCCTGGTCAACAATCGATGCCAATGTCATAACCTGCTGTGGCGAAAGCCCTATGTTGCGCGCCTTCGCTCGGCGACTCTCGTTCCAGTACGTTGAATATTCCTTGCTCATTCGTTCCAAAAACTGCCGAGCCGACGTGTTCCAATAAAAATCGTAGGTATCAGGCAGGAAAAGACAGATAGTGTTTTGCTTGTCGAACCCAAGCGAATCCATAAACTGCCGATTATTGGTGAGGGCAAGCAAATCGTCGTACGACGTCTCAAGTTTTTCGGCCGCCAATTCCAGTATTTCCTCATAATGACGGGCAAAACGTATGGTGAGTTTCACAGTCTGACGCTTTCCCGAACGGAACAGACGCACTGCCTCGAATGACGACATTCCATTTTGCAATTCGTACAAGCCGGGATAGATATGATGTTCCAAATCAAGGATTTTTGCAACAATTTTGATTCCATTTATATGTTTGACATTCAGATTTTTATCAAGATTTTCCACAATATCGTTGACGGTAGAACCTGTTGCCACCGTTTGATACATTTTTTCTTGATTCTCGATGCTGTAAATGTTTCCGCCGAAAATTATCACAGTGAAATACGCACCGACGGCACAAAAAATGATGCAAATTGTTAATATATATTTTTTCATTTTTATTTTATTTTTTTCAATCATCATCACGGTTTGTCATCGTAGGGCTGTCACACATTGTAGGGCTGTCACATTGTGGCAGCCCTACAACATCATTTTTTCGGCTGCCGTAATACGACAGCCCTACAGCCACCATCACGGATTTACGTTAAAATTTCATATCCTGTTTCCGTTACCACCAGCGTGTGTTCCCATTGTGCCGACAATTTTTTGTCGCCGGTAATTACCGTCCAGCCGTCACGAAGGAATTTGCATTTCCACGTGCCCTCGTTTACCATCGGCTCAATGGTGAAGACCATTCCCGGCACCATAAGCACGCCACGCTGACGCGGTTGGGCATAATGCACCACTTCGGGTTCATCGTGGAACTTACGACCTATGCCATGACCGCACAAATCGCGGACGATGCTGAACCCATTTTCTTTGGCAAAAGGCTCTATGGCATCGCCAATGTCGTTTAGTCTGCCGTATGGCTTTACTTGCCGTAAACCTATTTCAAGGCATTCTTTTGCCACATCGACCAATTTCTGTGCTGCTGGCGAAACCTCGCCAATGCAATACATACGGCTACTGTCGCCAAAATAACCGTCAAGAATCGTGGTACAATCCACGTTGACTATGTCGCCGTTCTTCACCACCGTGTTGGGCGACGGTATTCCGTGGCACACCACCTCGTTGATGGAAATACAGCAACTTTTAGGAAATCCCTCATAATTCAAACACGCAGGAATGCCGCCGTGATCGTAGGTGAATTCACGCACAAGGTTGTCAAGATGTTCCGTAGTGACGCCTTCGGCAATCTCGTTTTGCACCATATCCAAAACAGCGTGGTTCAATGCTCCCGCCTTACGGATTTTCTCTATTTCCTCGGCAGAATATAAAATAGCAGACGGAAGGATTTTGAAACCTTCACGGCGATATTTGTCGAGTTCGCAATCGTGGAGCCAGTGGCATTTTTTATATTTTCTGCCGCTGCCGCACCAGCACGGGTCGTTGGGTTCTAATTTTCTCATTTTGTTCTATTTTTTTTATCGTAGAGACGCGCCATGGCACGTCTCTACAACACCAATCATCATCACGGTTCGTTCAATGTAGGACTGTCATACATCGTAGGGCTGTCACATTGTGGCAGCCGTACAACATCATTTTTTCGGCTGCCGTAATACGACAGCCCTACAACACCGTCACGGTTTATTTACACGGATGCCACGGTGTGACATTTCGGTTTGTTCAACGTAGAGACGCCATCATCACAATGTATCCGTTGTGCAAATATACACAAAAAAAGAACCCCCGCATTATGCGAGGGTTCCATATAATTGAATTATGTTATTTCAATTATTTTACTACGAAAGAGAATGAACCTTCAGCAGTTTGAGCGAAGTAGATACCTGCACCCAAAGAAGCGATAGCGAATTCTTGAGAAGCAGCAGCTACTTTTTGACCAGCTTGGTTGTAGATTACGATTGCACCTTCTGAGTAGATTACACCGTTAACGATAGCGTCAGCAGCAGCGATTTCTTCTACAGCAACTACTTGTGGGATGCCATAACCTTTGTCTGCACCGATTTCAAAGTTGTCAGCACCACCAAGGTCAAGTACGATTTGAGCGCCTTCATATTGAGAAAGAGCCATAAATACTACTTGGAATCTTCTTTCTGTTTCGTGAGAAGGAGTTTTGATAGGCAAAGAACCTTTAACTTCAAATGTTTCACCTTTTGCAATGTTTGCCTTGATAGTAGCCATTCCGTCACCATCTTCTTCACACAAGCTTGTTGCCCATGGTTTTGGAGATGCATGTTCTGACGCATCCCAAAGAGCAATCATCAAAGTACCGATTTCTTGAGAAGCGGTACCTTTGATTTCAAAGTTGAAGAAATCAGATGTTGTTGCTTGAGAATTGTAAGCAAAGTCAGCTGAAGCTTGGTATTGGAAACCGTCAGCAGCATTTTCAGCAGGACTTTGATAAGTCATTGCGTATGGTTTAGTGTATTGGCTTAAGTCACCCATATATTCAAATTTGAACTCTGTAAAGTTGAATTCAACTTTCTTTACACCTGGTACATCTTCTGACATAGCAGTACCATCGTTGAATGCTTGTGCAGTAGCGTAATCAGCCATTTTAAAACCTAACACCAAACCAGTAACGTTTTTAGTTGGATGAAGAGTAGCACCATCTACAACAAAACCTTCAGTTACATCAGTTGCAAGCCCTGTAATGGTGTACACGAAATCGGCAGTAAACTCTACATCTTTTGTAACAGCAATTTCTGGAGATGCGAACGCTGAGTTCTGAAAGAAATAACCTGCTTCTTTTTGCTCATCAACAAGACCTGTTTGTAGTTTTCCTGTAGCATTACATGTTCCCTTTACATGGAATGAAAATTGTTGGCCTAATGCTAATGCCCAACCATCTGCATCATCACCAAGAGCTTCCTCAACAGCTTCTTCAATGAGGCCTGTGTTACCACCTTGCCAAGAGAAAGCTTTTTCTCCAGAACCATTGTCGCCATCACCATATTCGTTGTAGAGAAGTTTAATGGTTTGAGCACCTTCCAATTTTTCGTGTGTCCAACCACCATTTGCCATTGAAGCGAAACCAAACGCAGTGGCAGTCAAAAATAAAAATACTTTTTTCATAATCTTTAAAAATTTTAATTAAACATTTACTAATTATTAAGTCTTGCAAATATACAACTTTTAAAATATGTGCAACACGAAAAGGGAAAAATTTAGAGGAAAAATTATAGAGACGAAATTATCGGGTCTGTACTTCACCACGATTTGTTCAATGTAGGGCTGCCACATTGTGACAGCCCTACATCGTTTCGGCTGCCGTAATACGACAGCCCTACAGAATTGATGAAAATTTACATTGTTTTTTTTCAATAAAAACAATCCTCATCCCATTTTGCTATATTATTTTCTATATACAATGCTATTTTGTTCTTTTCATCTTGATTACGAATTATGTGATCGTGATAGCGAGGTTGCCATGCAAAAGAAAGGTCATTTTGTTTGGCGTAACGGGAAATGGCAGATTTGAAACGACCTATTATATGCGACAATCGCCCACAACGATTTGCCCTACGTTGCATTTCCAAATTCATCTCTTTTTGATTTATTGTCGTTTGAATTTCATCCTGTGATGCTATAGGGCTGCCATACATCGTAGGGCTGTCACACTGTGGCAGCCGCACAACATTACGATAACCATCATCATTTCGGCTGCCGTAATACGACAGCCCTACGGGTAGTGTGTTTCCTATATTGTTGTTGTTAATGAAAAATATCAAATGTATATGATTTGGCATAACAACATACAATGGAACCTGAACATCTTTATTTATTTCTTCTATCTTTTCTATACATTGTTTGGCATATTCTCCTATATCAGTCAATTTTATAACAGCATTATTAATTTCGCCGAAATAATGCTCGCGGGACCTTGTACAAATCGTCACGAAATATTCTGCACCATCATAATTATGCCATTGTGCACGCGGAGATTTCCGTTGAGGAAGATTGTTGTTTTTCATGTTTTGGTTATTTGTTGCAAAGATAAATAATCGCTTCACAAACACAAAAAAAATTCAAATTAGATTGACACCGTGTAGGGCTGTCACACAGTGGCAGCCGTATAACATTTCGGCAATCATTATCATTTCGGCTGCCGTAATACGACAGCCCTACAATCAGCATCACGGATTTATGATTTTCGGCTGTCACACAGTGGCAGCCGTATAACATTTCGGCAATCATCATCGTTTCGGCTATCATATTATGACAGCCCTACAAGGGTAGGGTCGTGTAGAGGTACGAAATTTTTCGATTCTACATTTATTTTGTTATCTTTGCAACGAATTGAAATCGATACAGCATGTTTGAGAATTTATCGGAACGATTGGAGAAATCGTTCAAATTACTGAAAGGACAAGGAAAAATCACCGAAATCAACGTTGCCGAAACGTTGAAGGACGTTCGCCGTGCGTTGCTCGACGCCGATGTGAACTATAAAATTGCAAAACAATTTACCGAAGACGTTAAGCAGAAAGCCCTCGGTCAGAGTGTGCTCACCGCCGTGAAGCCGGGCGAAATGATGACGAAAATCGTCCACGATGAACTTACAGCCCTGATGGGTGGCCAGAAAACCGACATCAACCTCAAAGGCAATCCTACCGTGATTTTGATGGCTGGTCTGCAAGGTTCAGGTAAGACAACCATGTCGGGTAAGTTGGCGAATATGCTTAAATCAAAACAAGGCCGTCATCCGTTGTTGGTTGCCTGCGACGTGTATCGTCCGGCCGCAATCAATCAGTTGCAGGTGCTTGGCGAACAAATTGGCGTGCCTGTTTTTGCCGATTTGAGCGACAGCAATCCCGTGAACATTGCCGAGAAGGCAATCCGTCAGGCAAAACTGAACGGACAGGACGTGGTGATTGTCGATACTGCCGGCCGTTTGGCGGTTGACGAAGCCATGATGACCGAAATCACAAACATTAAAAATGCCATAAACCCGCACGAAATCTTGTTCGTGGTTGATTCCATGACTGGTCAGGATGCAGTGAACACGGCGAAGGAATTCAACGACCGCCTGAATTTCGACGGCGTTGTCCTCACCAAACTCGACGGCGACACCCGTGGTGGTGCGGCGCTTTCAATCCGTTCGGTGGTTGACAAGCCGATAAAATTCGTCGGTACGGGCGAAAAACTTGAGGCAATCGATGTTTTCTATCCCGAACGTATGGCAGACCGTATTTTGGGCATGGGCGACATTGTTTCGTTGGTGGAACGTGCCCAGGAACAATACGACGAGGAAGAAGCACGCAAGTTGCAGAAGAAGATTTCGAAGAACCAGTTCAATTTTGAAGATTTTCTTGCCCAGATTCAGCAGATTAAGAAGATGGGAAATCTGAAAGACTTGGCTTCGATGATTCCGGGAATGGGCAAGGCATTGAAAAACATTGACATTGACGACGATGCGTTCAAAGGCGTTGAGGCGATTATCCGCTCAATGACTCCCGAAGAACGTGCGAATCCAATCATACTGAACGGTTCCCGCCGAAAACGAATCGCATTGGGTAGCGGCACCTCGGTGCAAGATGTGAACAAACTCATCAAGCAATTCGACGAGACGAAAAAGATGATGAAGATGATTACCGGCAGC
>JAEEGL016446321.1_pt1 | contig 60889 bp, 60 predicted proteins | sample 9134231 | NCBI WGS metagenome assembly JAEEGL01 (sample SAMN16246548, study PRJNA631951) | gut metagenome | biome: gut microbiome; feature: rumen; material: fiber-attached | host: Bos | place: Iran: Karaj | collected 2018-10
AGACCTTCAAATTGCGGCAGCCAACATTAAGACGACGGATGATCTGCAGTTTGCCAGTGCAACAGAAAAGGCTGGTTGGAATGATAAGTATAAGAAGTCTGAAGTAGATGCATTCAAAGTCTCTAAATGGGAAAATGATGCTGGTTATATTACGAAGTCAGTAGATAACTTGGATAATTACTACACGAAAGCTCAGTTAAATACAGAAAATGGCGGAGCAGTTGTCCATGGAAGCAATTTGACAGCAGGCAGTGTAGCATTAAATAAGTTGGCAACAACGAATTTGAGCCAGTTTACAAATGACGCCGGATTCATTACCAGTGTAGTGACAAAATCTGAGAGTTCAGCCACACCGGTAGAAGCCTTCAGAGTGAGTGCGATAAATACGGCGGGGGGCGGCAAGATGGCAACATTTGCGGTAACATCGGATGGTGTAAAAGTGAATGGTTCAAATGTTGCAACTGCGTTAGATTTAGAGGGTAAGCAGAACAAGCTGACATCAACATCCGGAAATGCCGGATCGGGTATCAGCATCACAGATGACGGCGTAATTTCAGTAACGGGAATTGGTCCGGATGAAATAGCAGATGGAGCAGTAACAACTCCGAAGTTAGCAGATAAAGCTGTAACGAAGGATAAGTTGTCGCAAGCTGTTCAAGATAGTTTGGCTTTGGCAGATAGCGCATTACAAAAGACAAATGTAGATAATTCTACGATTGTATGGGATGACGCGAATAAGCAAATTAAAGTCGGCACAATAACCAATGCAAATATCACGGATGGCTCAATCAGCCAAGGCAAGATTAATGGCTTAACGTCAGATTTGGCATCTAAGTTTGCATGGTCTAACATCGTAGGTACCAACAGTGAAGCTGTGAGCGCAAGCACAAAAGTTTACTCACAAGCAAAGACAAATGAGTTATTGGGTGAGAAAGCAAACTTGAGCGGTGCGGCATTCACCGGAAATGTAAGCGTAGCCGGAGGCTTGACCCAAGGCGGCTATGATGTTCTGACCACAAACAGTGCATTGGCCGGTGAAAAATTGGTAGACACAAGTGTTACTAAGGCAAAATTGGCACAAGCCGTTCAAGATAGCTTAGATTTGGCAGACAGTGCGGTTCAAAGCGTAACGGAAGGCACAACAGCCGGAGCAATATCTGTTGATGGTACACCGGTTAAAGTTCATGGTTTGGCCACAGTTGCGACCAGCGGTTCTTATACCGATTTGATCAACAAACCGACGAAAGTATCAGACTTTGAAAATGATGCGGGCTATCAGACAGCAACAGATGTGGCAAATACGCTTGGTATGGATGCAATAGCATCAAGCACACCATATATCAGCAAGAATGATAAAGTCGGCACGAATTTGAATGCGTTAGCAACGCAGTTGAAGACGACGACAGATGACTTAGCCAAGGTTGTAAGTGGTGCGACGCCGGTAGGCAAAGCTGAGCAAGCAACAAAAGATGGCGACGGTAATATTATTACGGCGACATATTTGAAGCAAGCTGGCCATACGGCAAATTCTGTAGCAATAACGAATTCTTCCGGCGAGATTACATTTGGTCAAGTTGATACAGCTCAAATTGCTGATAATGCGATTGAGACGGCTCAGTTAAATGACAATGCAGTAACGGCCGGTAAGATAGCAGATGGCGCTGTAATGATGTCCAAGTTAGGTAATGATGTAAAATCAACATCAGTTGCCGCCGGTGATGACAAGCTTGTAACGTCAAGTGCGGTTTATAGCTATGTCACGACGAATTACTATGACAAAGCTGCGATAGATTCGAGCATTGGCAATATAAACCAAGCCATTAATGATGAAGCAGCGGCACGTCAGTTAGGTGATAGTCAGTTGCTGAGCAGCATTCAGTCAACAAATCAAGTAATAAACGACTTTGTCGCTTCTACAAAGCCGACAAACGGAACATATGTCACCAACGGCAATACGGTAGCACAAAACTTTAACGCATTAGATGCAGCGGTTAAGGGGGTAAGCGACACAATTGGCGACATGAGCGCTTTGTCCGGATCTTATGTTGACGGCACAAAGACAGTTGCACAGAACCTGCAGAGTCTGAATGACAATATTAGCTCTCAAGGTCAAGATGTCAGAGAGCTGAAAGAAGCCATTAAAGTTGTTGATAAGGATGATCCGACAAAGACCAGAGGACGTTATGTTGATGGTGTCAACTTGAGCATCGGCAAAAATGTGATGGAATTGGATAAAGCCATAGTTAATATAGAAGACAACAAGATAGGAGTTGTAACAGATGGCACATATATCAAAGTGGCAGATTCCGGTCAAGCACGTTCGGTAGCAGATAACTTAGAAGCGTTAGACAGTGCAATTGGTCGGACGGCAGCAGGACATTATGTGGCGGCTTCTACAAATCCTGACGGTAGCTTGGCGGCAAGCGTGGCAGATAATATGAAGTCAATAGATGATCAATTATATGCAGCAAGCACGGCGCTGGGCGGAGGCTTTACGACAGATCCGACGACCGGAGAAAAATCTTGGAGTGCAAACGTTATTGTTCCGACAGATGCAACAACACCGGGCGGCACTTATGTTCCTGAATATGGCAATATAAGCGTAACGACTGTAACGCAGGCGTTAGAGAAGATTAAAGGCAGCATCGGCTTAGGTGATGTTTTAGGCTCTACCGCGGCGGGCACTTCAACAAACGGTGTAAGCATAGAAAACACGATAAATGAGAACATTGCGGCGTTGAATGGTAAGATGGGTGATTTGACAACCATGAATACGGAATTTAAGAATCTGACGAATGGTGGAGATACATTACCGTCAACAGTTGTAGAGGCATTAAATAATATTGATGCAACATTAGGCCAAGTTCATGGTTTGGCAGATAAGTTAAGAGAAGCGGGAAGTTATAATGGCAATTTAGCCAATGATACGCTGGAACATCACTTAACGAACTTAGATGCGGCGATAGGCGACAGAAGCCGAATGAACAATACCTCGTTTGATGGTTATGCGTCAATAGCGGGCAAAGATACGGCCTCGGCGATAACAAGCATTGCTTCAAATATTGGTAAGGCTGAAGACTTAGGTCAAGCTATGAACGGCGTAAGCTCGGCAAACACGGTGAACAAGAATATTGCGTCGTTAAATGAGGCAATAGGTAATCTGTCAGGCTTGCAAGAAACGGCATATGTGTCGCAAGCAACAAATGTGACAGATGCCATCAAAGCTCTAGACGCCAATATGTATCGTTTGGATTACCAAGTTAACGATTTGGATTATCGCTATAAGAAGTTACGTAAAGACTTCCAGACGGGTATGGCTTCTATGGCGGCAATGTCAGCTTTGGCTCCAAACGCAAGAGCTTATGGCGATACGCAATTGTCCGTTGGTACAGGTGCATACTCCGGTCACACGGCGGCAGCTGTCGGTGCATACCACTGGTTAACAGACAACCTGTTGTTAAACGCCGGTATGGCATGGGGTGACACGTCAGATGTTATTTACCGGATGGGTGTAACCTATTCGTGGTAAGCAAATTAGCACAAAGATTGTTTACGGATAAAGAAATTTATCTGTAAACAATCTGTTTTTAGAGGAAAAAGTAATGGTAATAACAAGGACACAAAATTATAAGCCAACAGAAAAAGTATCAAAGACATCATTGTATTTTTTAGCAGTTTTAATACTGATTAGCATGATAGGCATTATATTGCAACAGGTGCAGATACATAGCATGACAACCAAAATCAGCAAGTTGCAAAAGGTATATATATATGATTTGGAAGAGATTTTGAAAGGCCTGAGAGTTGACGATTTAAACCGTGAGTTTGAAGCAAAAATCAATATTTTGAATGACGAAGTATCTTCGGCGCAGGAAAAAATAGCCAGTATGAAAGATAGCAAGGTCAAAGACGATTTTGCCGATGTCTATCTGAAATCATTGAAATTTAAGCGTGATAACATGATACAAGAATACACCAAAAGCATACAAAATATAACAGAAAGTATCAATGCCGGTTTAGTTAAATATGCTAAACAAAAAGGTATTACGGTAGTATTTGATAAACGTGCCGTTGCCGCGCAAACCTCGTCAGTTATTGATGTTACGCCGGAACTGGTTGAAAAAATAAGCCTCAACAGACCGGCCGTTTTAGATAATTAGTATCCAGATAAATAGTTCAAATAAACATCAAATAGTCTCAATCGCAGAAAATTGTGATGCAAATTGATATTTATCAATATGATTGATGGTGTTGATTTGTTTATTTTCCAAAATTAGAGGTAGTTCAACAGAACAAAAAGTGCTTCGCTTATCCGCGTTTTGCACAAAAGCCGTTACATTTCCGGAAGCGGCCAAAATAAATCGTCTAGAAGCAATTGCCCAAATTTTCATCAACTCAGCCGGTGGATTTTTATTTCCGGTTTCCAATCCCATAGACATCAATTTTTGCCCGCATTTTGTATCATCCAACATATAAGCTTCGGGATGCGTTTTCATATATCGCAGAGCCATTTGTTTATTTTCATCTGTCGGCTGATAACTTATGCTATACAAAACCACACTGTTCGGCGGAGTTGAAACATCATCATATAAAGCAATCTGCCGCGCTTTTTCTAAATCATTCATAGTTTTTTTCCCGTATGGCAATATTTTTCAAAAAAGGCTTTAAGGCTTTTGATAATGGATTTTTGTCGCTAATTATGGTGCCGTGCATACCAATTTTTTGTGCCGATTCAATGTTTAAAGGCACGTCATCAAATAACATGCTTTCGCATGGAATAATGTTGGCGCGCTTACAAAAAATACTTAAACCATCATCACTTTGTTTAGGATGAAAGTGCCCATTATGTAAGGATGATGAAATATCAAAAATCTTGATATTGCCTTGTTCTATTTCACTTAAGGATTTTCCGAAAAGCTGTTTCATCACTTTAGCCACATGAGGACGGCTGTTATTGCTTAAAACCGCTACATTATAATTAGAGGCGAGATTTTGTAGATTCCGCCATAGTAGGGGATTAGGTATAATTCGACCATAGTCAATGTTGTCGGCCATTTTTTTGCAAAATCGGTCAAAACTGAAATTTTTGTATCGGCAAATTTCCAAAATATAATTAAATAATCCGCGATGATTATCCGCAACGGTCGCTTGTGATATTTCATTTTGCTCATTGCCGCTAACGCCCAAATCTTCACGATAAACCTTTTTCATCGCATCAATAATTTCCTTAGTCGTAAGCGTCGAAATCGGATATAAAACGCCGTCGCAATCAAAAATCAAATTCTTAATTTTCTCAGGCATTTGACGCCTCGGAAGTCTCCGAAACGGGGCTTGTATTTTTTTTCATTAGCGGTCTTCTGCCACGTCTAGGCTTAGATGTTGTTTCTTCAGATTTTGCCTGTTCAGAATTATCTTCAGGTAAATTCTCTTGCATTGCCGAAACTTCTACCACTGTAAAGCCGCGGTGCCGGCGAGTTGTCTTAGTCACCGATTTGTTTGCTGTTTCATTATCTGCTCTTTCCGTTGCCGGCGCACTAGATTCAGCCGCTTGTGTTTCAACCAGCCCGTTATTAACCGATTGCTGTTGTGCTTCTGTGACTGTTTCCGGTGATTGCTCAGTATTTTCTGCCGCATTAGCCTGACGATTTTCACGATTTTGATTTTTCCGCTCGTTAATTTCGGTAACTATTTTGCGGTAATGCTCGGCATATTGGCGAAACACTTCCATTTCCACATAATCACCATTGCTGTGCGCTTCTTTTGCCAGCTCATTATATTTTTTAATCAAATCCAACGCCGTGCCGCTAAATTTTCCGGCAGAACAAATGCTGTCAAATTTATAATTTAAAGAATAAATCGTATTGTTGTTATTGTTATGAAACTTCTGTCCGTTATTAATTTTTCTCATATAAAACCACTCAAAAAAAATAGCCTTTCGGCCATATTAAAATTAAACCAAAAATTGAGCGACAAGAAATTGCTCATTCACATATATACGCATTTTTTTGCATTTCTGCAATATTTTTTTTATACTTACGCGCCTTAATTTATAAAGCAACAAATATTTCAATGGAATTTTATTCTTTTCTCAGCACCACACAGCGGGCGATGCCGGCCAAATCAGCACGCACTTCAACCAATTTCAAACCTTTTACCGCAAAAATAGCCGCGATTCGTTCGGCTTGTCCCACACCGGCTTCAATAAAAATTCGCCCGCCACTAACCAACAATTCCGGCGCTATTTCTGCAATGCGCTGATAGCTGTCAAACCCGTCAGTGCCGCCATCTAATGCGGATCGCGGATCAAAGTCGCGCACTTCCGGCGCCAAATCATCTATATCGCCGCTCGGAATATACGGCGGATTCGTTACAATAACATCAAATTTTTGCGCGCCGCATTTGCTGATATTTTCCGCAAAATCCGTCGCAAACCAGTCCGCCTGAACAAAATCCAGTCGCGGCAAAATCCCCAATTTTTCCGCATTTTTTTGTGCTACAGCCAAAGCTGCGGCTGAAACATCAACAGCCACCCCATGCGCAGTTTGATACTCTAACAGCAACGACTCAATAATACATCCGCTTCCGGTTCCTAAATCCAAAATTTGCAGGGGCGCGCCTAAATCAGTATAATATTTCAACACACTTTCAATCAGTGTTTCCGTATCCGGTCGTGGCGAGAGAACATCGCGATTCACAATAAAATCTGCCTTAAAAAATTCGCGGTGGCCTACAATTTTATCCAGTGGTTCATGCGCCAAACGCCGTTTTAGCAATTCTGTTGCATTTTGCTTTTCTTCATCGGTTAAATTAATTGTGCTGAAAATTTTCGCTACTTCACATTTTTTTACATGGGCCAAAAGTAAGCGCGCTTCCAAGCGCGGTTGATCTATACCGGCTGCGCCTAATTTCAGCACCATTTCAGTAAAAAAATCATTCATTTCAGGCTGCTCACTCATCTATTCAGCCGCCGCCAACGCGCTTTTCACTTCTGCCGAAAGTTTTTCAAACGCGCGTTTTTCAATTTGCCGCACTCTTTCGCGACTGATTTGAAATTTTTCACCGATTTCATCAAGCGTTTGCGGTTGTTCAGTCAGCATTCTGTTTTTAACGATATATTGCTCGCGTTCGTTCAGTTTTGCTAAAGCATTCAATAGTAACTTACGCTTAAAATCAGCTTCTTGTTTTTGTGCCAAATGTCCCTCAATATTCTGCGACTTATCAGCCAATAGATCAATGGCTTCTACTGCGTCATCATCATGCCCAACCATAGTGTTGAGCGAACTGTCTCCGCCGATGCGTCGGTTCATTTCCACCACATCGCGCTCGTCTACCACAAGCTCTTGCGCAATTTGCTTGACCACTTTCGGCTCCAGCTCTTTATTATCATATAAACCGAGCCGAGCCTTAATTCGTCCCAGATTGTAGAACAGCTTTTTCTGCGCTGCCACCGTGCCGATTTTAACAAGTGACCACGAGCGTAACACAAAATCATTGAGAGCTGCCTTAATCCATAACATAGCATAAGTAGATAAACGCACTTTTTTCTCGGCATCAAATTTTTTGACTGCTTGCATTAACCCCAAATTTGCTTCTGAAATCAAATCCGCTGTAGGTAATCCGTAACGCCGGTAGGTAAGGGCAATTTTAACAGCTAATCGCAAATGCGAAGTAATTAACTTTTGTGCCGCTTGTAAGTCACCTTTTTCCTTAAATTCTTTAACTAACCGCATTTCTTCGGCTTCGCTCAACACCGGAAATTGTTTGATTTTTTCCAAATAGACATGTAAGCCGTCATCGGCAACGACAGCCGGTAGATTTGCTTTGTTTTCATAGACAATTAAATCGGTTTTATTTGCCACGTCTGCCACCCTTTACCATGTAAAAATAAAGGTTGCTTCGTCCATTTTATCGGCTACCGGCATCAGGTTTGTTACCACAACCTTATAATATCCGGCCACCGTATATAAAACGGCATAAATATTCTTAAATTTATCGTTTCTGTTTTGCTGACTACGACAAATTTTATTGATTTCTATATGCTTGTTTATTTTCATATAGGCCAATGCTGCCAACGTTTCAAAATCCGCTTTGCTGTCTATCTGTTCAATATCAATTTCTTCAAAGTCCGCCATATTGCGCACCATCAATAAGCGCCGCCGTTTTTCTAAAACCGAATTTGTATCTTTTTGATTGATGTTTTTATATATAAAATGTTCAACTTGTTCTTTAAGTTTCGGATTATTGCAATTTAGCGCGGTTAGCGGCTGGCTGTCTATCACAGACAAATCAGAGCTGTCTTCCAGCATACTTTCTTCCGCTGATAACGATTTTTTTAACGGCACAATCTCAACATCAGCATTGAAAGCATTATCTGTTTCCTCAGACATTTCTCTGATTTCTACTGTTTGCAAGACATCATCAAAATAACTGTTCATCATTTCATGTTCAGCTTCAGCCTTTGCATTTGCCCCCCAAAGTAAAGCCGCTCCCAAAACAAATAATGTTGCAAGTTGCAATCGCTTCATTTTATTTCCTTAAAAATTGATGGATTTCGGAGTTCTCGGGAACGGAATGGTATCACGAATATTGGCAATACCGGTAACAAGCATCATCATGCGTTCAAAACCCAAACCAAAACCGGCATGCGGCACGGTGCCGTATTTGCGTGAATCCAAATACCAACCGTAATTTGCCACATCCATTTCCAGTTCATTCATACGTTTTAATAAAACATCATAACGATCTTCACGCTGTGATCCGCCGATAAGCTCACCGATTCTCGGCACTAAGACATCCATGGCCGCAACAGTCTTTCCGTCATCATTCAGTTTCATGTAAAAAGCTTTAATCTCCTTCGGATAGTCGCGCACAATTACCGGCCGTTTGAAATATTCTTCGGCCAAAAAGCGCTCATGCTCGGTTTGCATATCAATACCATATTCCGGCTTATATTCAAATTTTTTGCCGGATTTCTGCATAATTTCAATGGCTTCGGTATAAGTAATGCGTGCAAAGCTGTTATCAACAATGTTTTTCAGCGTTTGTTGTAATGTCGGATCAACAAAACGCTCAAACAAATCCAAATCATCTGCGCAATTTTCCATAATGTCTTTAACCAAATAACGCACCATATCCTCGGCTAAATCCATGTTATCGTGAATATCGGCAAACGCCATTTCCGGTTCAATCATCCAAAATTCGGCCGCATGACGTTGCGTATTAGAGTTTTCGGCACGGAATGTCGGCCCGAATGTATAAATATTGCCAAGCGCACAAGCATACATTTCGCCGTTTAATTGCCCTGAAACCGTTAAATGAGCTTGGGTGCCGAAAAAGTCCTTACTGTAATCCACTTCGCCGTTTGGCAATTTCGGCGGATTCTTCAAATCAAGCGTAGTTACTTGAAACATCTCGCCGGCACCTTCGCAATCTGCCGCTGTCAGTAATGGCGTATGCACATAAACAAAACCACGGTTCTGAAAAAAGTTGTGTATGGCATACGAAAGCCGAGAGCGCACCCGAAATGCCGCACCATACTTATTTGTGCGCGGTCGCAAATGCGCGATTGTGCGCAAAAACTCATCGCTCATACCTTTCTTTTGTAACGGATAATCATCTGGCGCCACACCATAAATTTCAATACTGTCAGCTTTAATTTCATATTTTTGCTTACCGCCGGCCGATTCAACCAATGCACCGGTAACTGCTACCGATGAACCGGTGGTCAATTTTTTTATTTCGCTATAATTTACAAGGGTGTTATTAGCAATCACTTGAATATTTTTCAGTGTTGAACCGTCGTTAACTTCTACAAAAGAAAAATCTTTGGAGTCGCGTTTTGTTTTAACCCAACCTTTAATCAACACCGCGTCTATTGTGTGTTCTGCGGCCAATAAATCTTTTATTTGAGTGCGTTTTAGCATTTTTTTCTATTTCCCCTTCAAAAAGCGTTATAAAAATTTAAATCTTATACACTATAAACCATTCAACTTTAATTGTCTAGTCTTGACAACAGTTTTTTATACGGATATTTTATACAATAATCTTTGCATTCAGGTGCGGATTTTAGGTGAATTTTAAACAAGGAGAACGAAATGAAAAAATATTTAGTTTATGCAGCACCGGTTTTAATTGCTTTGGCAGCTTGTGCACCGCGTATCGGTAGTAATGATTACAGCTATTCATCAGTCAGACAAGCCAGTTCGGCTTTTCCGTGCACGGTTTTATCCGTTCGTCAGGTAAATGTTTCAAGTGATGACAATGCAGCCGGAACATTGCTGGGTGGTGTGGCCGGCGGTGTGGCAGGTTCAACCATCGGACACGGCAGAAGTTCACACACATTAGGTGCCATCGGCGGTGCAGCAGCAGGTATGCTTGCCGGCAATTTAATTCAGGATTCAATGATGCAACAAGGCGGATACGAATATGTGGTGCGCACTGATGATGGACGGACTTATAGCGTAACACAAGGCACCGATATTTTACTCAATGCCGGTCAAAGATGTATGCTGATTAACGGAAATCCGTCACGGATTATTGCTTATTACTAAGCTGAAATTCATAGTTCAAAACAAAAAAAGCTGAAGCACTGCACTTCAGCTTTTTTAGGGTTAACTTTATTCTAAACCGGTCATAAAAAGACATTCTTGCTCGGTTTGATATAAAATTTCCAACATGGCATAAAAGCACTTAAAATCGTTAACACAACTTGGTCTGGTGTGATTCACACTGTGATAGACTCTGTTTTCATCAATTTGTAAATTGACCTCATCTCTATCGCAGGGTAGTCCATGCTTTAACCGATACCGATATTCGGCAACTGTAATATCCGAATATTCGTCCTGATTGGTCCAACCGGGCATATACAACTTCAGCGCTTTTTGCTGTTCTTTGGAGATAGAGTTTACCAATTCTTGCGCCAAAAACACAAAGTTATTACACACAATACTCAAGTGCATTAGAACAGGAATGAGCTGTATTTTGGCAACTTCGTCAGTTTTACGCCACAAATCAGCCACCAAATCATAGCACGGCTTTTGCAGTTCTTCCAGTCGCCAATACATTTTGCAGAACACTTCCAACAGGTTTAATGCGCTCTGCGCATCAAGCACATCATCGGCTTTTTGTAACTGTTGACAATAGTCGGCAAATTGCCACGGTTGCAAGTGCTTTAACAGCCACGAGCCATCCTCTTGATCAAATACACACTCTCTGTAGTAAATGTCCGCAACGGTTGTGTTATCACTTTTGTTTTTCATCAACTGCGGACATCTGACCATAGCATTTAAAATCTCTGTCATAGGCATAATTGTTAGATTAAATAATTTTCATAATCGTAATAAATTAAGCCGTAATCTAATATGAATACGGCTCAAAGTCAAGTTAAATGTCTGCCCGAAGCTCTAAGAAGCTTCATCTTCGGCTAAATCAACTTTTAACAACAGAAATTCCGGCGTTTTGCGCCCAAAAGTGTGATATTTTTTCATCAAACTCAATGCTTCTCCGTCTTTTGCACTGAAATCACGCTTCTTTTTGGCTTCTGCACGGTTACTTGCAATTTCTGCAGTCGGAGCATTTTCTGTGTCAGATTCCGTTTGTTCTGCTTCAGCTTCTTTATCTTTATCCACTTTAATTTCGGCCGGTGTCTTCAAAATCTGATCCAAAATGCTTTGTGTCTCTTTAGAACGGCGATTGGTGAAAACGATGTTTTGCTTATCTGCCGGCAACGCCGCCAAAACCGTTTCCAAATTTTTCAACTGATGCAATTTTTTAATTAAATTGATGTCATCTACCACCAAAATATCGGTTTGCGATAAATCAATCTTATCTTCGTTCATTAAATCAATCAGCAAATTCGGTGATGCAATAATGACATTAGCTTCATCATCAATGTTTTCCTGATCGTTGGTAATGGTGTTTTCATTAACTTCGTGATATTTATTAAACACGGCAAAACGGTCGGAAACACTGACCGATTGTTTTGAACCGGCCGTAATAATCAAAATATTTTTAGCACTGCGGCGAGAAATAATCTCTATCAACGGTAACACATACGAGCAAGTTTTGCCGCAACGAGCCGGTGCAATTGTAAAAACATCTTTTCCCGCCAAAATAGAGGGAATCACATCAGCTTGCACTGTGGTCGGTGTGCTTAATCCCGCTTCGCTGATGGCTTGAAGAGTTTTTTCACTTAATCCTAAATCTGCAAAATTCATTTTTTATTATCCTTTTTTGTAGTCTATAGCCTAAAGTTCCGGCACCGATGCCTTAGTTTGTTTTTCCGGTGCTACCGGAGTTTGTTCGGAGCGATCAATCGGCTTGCCGGCAATAATATCTTTAATTTCATCGCCGGTCAAGGTTTCATATTCCATTAAAGCTTGTGCCAGCTTTTCCAAATCTGCATCATTTTCGCGCAAAATCCGCGTTGCTTCGTCATGGGCTTCAGTGACCAAACGCTTAATTTCTGCGTCTACCAAACGAGCCGTGTCTTCGCTCATGTTCTTATTTTGCGTAACGGCACGTCCTAAAAATACCTCATTGGAATTTTCGGCATACAAAACCGGTCCCAACGCATCGCTCATGCCCCATTCGGTTACCATTGAACGCGCCAAATTTGTTGCCGCTGCAATATCTGATGAGGCACCGGAAGTTACTTTATCATAGCCGAACTTCAGCTCTTCGCTGGCTCGTCCGCCCATACAAATAATCAATCGTGACAGCATTTTGGCACGCGTATAAGAATATTGATCTTTTTCCGGCAATTGCTGCACCATGCCGAGAGCTCGTCCGCGCGGAATAATCGTTGCTTTATGAATTGGATCGGTTTCCGCAACATGTAAGGAACAGATGGCGTGTCCGGCTTCATGATAAGCTGTCAGCTTTTTCTCATTTTCATCCATCGCCATAGATTTGCGTTCATTACCCATTAAAACTTTATCTTTGGCATTATCAAAATCTTCAGCCGTTACTTTACGCTTATTGCGCCGTGCCGCAAGCAATGCAGCCTCATTAACCAAATTAGCTAAATCCGCGCCCGAGAACCCTGGCGTGCCGCGTGCAATAACCGACAAATCAACATCGCGCGCCAAAGGAACTTTGCGCACATGCACATTCAAAATAGCCTCACGGCCTTTAACATCCGGATTACTGACCGTAACTTGGCGGTCAAAACGTCCCGGTCGCAATAGTGCCGGATCCAAAACGTCCGGTCTGTTAGTGGCGGCAATTAAAATAACGTTTTCGTTAGCTTCAAAACCATCCATTTCCACCAAAAGCTGGTTTAAGGTTTGTTCTCGCTCATCGTTGCCGCCGCCAAGTCCGGCTCCGCGGTGGCGTCCGACGGCATCAATTTCATCAATAAACAACAGGCAAGGCGCATTTTTTTTGGCTTGTGCAAACATATCGCGCACACGCGAAGCACCCACACCGACAAACATTTCCACAAAGTCAGAACCGGAAATAGAAAAAAACGGCACATTAGCTTCGCCGGCCACAGCTTTGGCCAACAAAGTTTTTCCCGTTCCCGGAGGCCCGACTAACAAAACACCCTTCGGAATTTTACCGCCCAAACGCTGAAATTTTTGCGGATCTTTCAAAAAGTCAATGATTTCTTCCAATTCTTGTTTAGATTCGTCAGCGCCGGCCACATCCTTAAATGTCACTTTTTTATTGCTTTCAACCAGACGAGCACGCGATTTTCCAAAGCTCATGGCTTTATTATTGCCGGCATTGGCTTGACGCATAAAGAAAACCCACATACCGATTAACAACACCATCGGAAACCACGAAATAAAGATACTCCAAAAAGTTTCGCTAGAAGTATCTTGCGGTTCGGCATCAACTTTGACCCCGTTTTCAATCAATGTTTCCACGGTAGACGGGCTATATGGAGCATAGGTCAAAAACTTGCTTCCGTCAGCCATTTGTCCGGAAATTTCAGCACCGCGAATAGTAACGTTAATCACACGTTTGTCTTTAACATTTTGCATAAATTCCGAATAAGCAACTTTTGCGTATCCGTTTCTTAAATCTTTGCCTTCAGTCCAACCTAAGATTAGGGTCAATAAAACAAAGGCCACTAACCAAATAATTATATTTTTACCCAATTTCATTGTTTTTTTCCCAACTTACAAAATGTAAAGCATAACAATTTTGCCATATTCTTGCTACATTCTAAATTATTGAATTAAATAACCACTACGGCTTATCAATATAATTTTAAATTTCGGAAAACTCAAGCTTTTTTGTGACTTAATCACTTATACTGTTACGACTTTTAAATATTCCGTCTTCATACCCTTGAATGGATGACGATTCTTCCGCCATTTCCAAACGTTTCATTGTCAGTGCTACATATTTTTGTTCGCGTTCAATTCCCAAGTAATGGCGGCCAAGTTTTTTTGCCGTTACGGCAGTTGAACCAGAGCCGATAAAAGGGTCAAAGACCAAATCGCCTTTGTTGCTTGAAGCTAGAATCAATTTGGCTAATAATTTTTCCGGTTTTTGTGTCGGGTGTTCGGTATTTTCCGGCATTGACCAGAAGGGAACCGTAATATCAGTCCAAACATTAGATGGTGCGGTTAAACGAATTTTTTTACCGTTCTGCTCACGCCAATCCTTAGGCTCGCCACCACTTGTGCGATACGGCGCCAAAACCGCACGTTGTATTTTCACGGCATTTAGATTAAAGGTATATTGTGCATTATTGGTGAAAAACCAAATATCTTCTAAGCAGTTTTTCCAGTTATTACCGGCAGCGCGTCCTTTTTCTCGCTCCCATGTAATCCTGTTTTGCAATAAAAAATAACGGCCGGCCACTTCCGGAATAGCAATAGAAGTGCGCCAATCCGCACAAATATAGATACTGGCATGAGGTTTTAACAGCCGACAAGTTTGCTGAAGCCACGTGTCTAACCATTTTTGGTAGGAGGCAACATCTGTTTGCCGGAAAGTTGTAGATGCAAAATTTTTGGTTAAGTTATACGGCGGATCAACAATCATCAAATCAACAATCTTCTCTGGCAACTGCGCCAAAGCTTCCATCGTGTCCGCCCAAATAATTTTATCAGTATAGTTTTGCGCCGCTTTTTGTAAGTCCATCTCGGAACGAGCCGCATATTTTTTTTCTTGCGACGGGGTTAAGATAATGGTCTTGTTGCGTGGTGCTCTTTTCTTAATCACTGTTCCTCACCAAAACGCGAGTTAACCAAAACGGTCAAAGCTTTGATCGCCTCTGCAGCCTGTTGTCCCTTGGCCGTAATTTTAATGGTGCTGCCTTTAGAGGCGGCCAGCATCATTAAGCTCAAAATTGAGCAACCATCCACCACTTGTCCGTCTTTTTCTACCAACACTTCGGCATCAATATTGGTAATACATTTTACAAACGCCGCCGCAGCACGCGCATGCAGTCCTTTTTGATTGCAAATAATCAAATTTGTTTCTAAAACGTCGCTCATTTAGCGTTTCCGGTTAATAATTGCGAGGCGACGTTAATGTGCTTTTTGCCGGCTTCTTGAGCGCAGTCTACGCATTTTTTTAATGGCAATTCTTTGCGTGCAGTGGCCAATTTTATCACCATTGGCAAATTCATTCCGGCAATCACATCATAATTGCCGTGTCCGATAATTGACATTGCTAAATTTGATGGCGTGCCGCCGAACATATCGGTTAAAAGCAAAACCCCATCACCGCTGTCATTGTTTTTTGTTTTTTGCAAAATTTCCTGACGGCGTGCTTCCATATCATCTTCAGGACCAATGCACACACAATCAACCTGTGTTTGTTTACCAACCACATGTTCCATGGCAGCCACAAACTCAAGTGCCAAATTACCATGCGTCACAAAAACCAAACCAATCATTTTTCACCACTCGTCCAAACTTTTATCGCTCCAAAAGACTTAAGTAATTCATCTTTACTTTTAGCCTTAAACAGCTCATCAGCTCGTGTGCGGCGACCGTTTAAAATGATTTCTTCAACATTTTCAACCGGCACGGCATAAACGCGTTCCACCATTTCCGCTTTAAGCTCAACAATCATGACTACCTCAGATTCTGCCAAAACGTTGCATGTTTCGGCATCTATGTTATCTAAAATGATAGAACGACGCTCATCGCGACATAACAAAGCGGTCTTCTTGCCGTCAAATTGCAATACCGGCTCGCTCGGATTACCGTCTCTGGCATCAATAAAAACCGCCAATTCGCCATATTTATTTTCAATTATTTCAAAAAAGTCCTGCTTTTCCATTAAGGTATAATATTGATTTTCCATCACATTTCCCCAATATTTGATTTAAATTTTAATGTATATTACTCTATATTAAAGCATTTGTCCATCTTAACTTTAAGATTATCCGCGAACTTTATTATTTTTCCGTAAAGATTCTTGCAGTAAAGATTTTAATTTCTGCGAATATGTTTTGTTATTATCTTTATCTTGTTGCTTATCTTTCTGCGCCTGCGGTGCATTAAGCTCAAAATTTTTCTTGTTAACAGTCGGATTCTTCATGGCTTCTTTCGGTTTTAAGCCGTAAGCGCTTTGTTTTTTGATTTCGGAAAGTTTAGCAGTTTGTCCCGATTTGCGCAAAATCAACTCAGCTTTTTCATTTTCAGTCAGCATCTTTTTGCCAAGATCCGGCATGTCTTGCATTTTAATATTCTTAACCTTATGATTATCTGTCATTTTTTTGAGTTCTTTGACACCTTCAACCACTTTACCTTCGGTATGAAATTTAATCTCGCCTTTCAATCCGATTTGCTTGGCAATATTCTTCTCAAGCGATTCGGCACGAATACGTTTCGGATTATAAATTGCATCTTGCATTTTTTCGGTTCGTTCGGAATCATTTGTTTTGCGGATTCCGGCTTTACGCGCCAAAGTGTCTGCCTGTTCCATGGCATTTAGCCGTCCGGCATTTTCCTGATGTCTGGTAATTTCAATATTGGTGCGTTGCTCAACCATACGTTTTTCGCTTGGTGCCAAGGCGTCAATCAAAGTGGTATCACTGTTTGAAGCATCACTTTGGTTCATGCGCAATTCGCGAAAAGAGCGAACAACATCTTCGTCCATACCGTCATCTTCATCTTCGTCATCTTCATATAATTGTTTAACTTTTTTACTGATTTTATTAGTTGGTTTGGCACGCTTTGTTGAAGTCTGCATTTTATTTTTGCGAGCTTGATATTTGTCTGCTTCTATTGCGTCAATACGCAGAGTCAATCGTTCATCATCGCCGACTTTTTTCTTTTTCCAATCCGGTTTACTGGCCGGAGTTTCATCATCATCTGTATCATCTGTCAAAGTCATTATTTTTCCTTTATTGCAAATTAATTGCCTGTTACTTTGTCGCCGAATGTTTTGCCGTGTATGTCAACATGATTGAACCGTCATAAAATATTTGCGGCGAAACATTGATTTCGGCATTATCATCGCGGGTTAAGGTAAATTTCCGTCCTTCCATAATCATGGTGAGCATGGTTTGTCTGAAATCATTCCATTCCGGAATATTGGAGAAGAACAACTTCTGATAAGTAATGACATCATCCATCTTAGGTTCATCTTGCATTTTATCATAATCCAAGCTCCATAGCTTTAAATAAGCGCGGTTATAAAATTTTAAGCGTTGGTTAGGTCCGAAAATAATTACAGCATCGGTTAAATTATCCAAAATACCTTGTTGCATTTCAGTCAAGTCATTAAGCCGACGCATTGTGGCTAATCGGTCAGACACATCTTCAAAAGCAAAAATCACGCCGTTTGGGTGTGGCATTCTGAAACGATGGATGGTGCGGCCGTCCGGTAAGGGCAATAAATCATCACGCATTTTCCATAACCGGTTGAAAACGCTTAATTCTTCTTCTTTGAATGTTTTAAAATCAGGCACCGGTGGCAACATTTTCTGCTGTCGTATGGTTTCAATAAATTGCAGATAAGATGGCTTTTTCTCCAAAAAATCAGCGTCTAAATTCCATAATTGGCGAAATGATGTGTTATAAAAATAGAGATTGGTTTTTTCATCAAAAATGGCAAAGGCGGTTCCAAGAACCCCTAAAATATCCAAGTGACTGTTTTGGTTGCGTTCAAAATCGCGTTTGGCGGTTTCAAGAGCTGTGCAATCAACCAAAGAACCGACAGTGCCTATTTTATCAAGCGTATCACCTATGAAATACGGATTCTCGCGTAATTCATAAAAATAGTAATTACCGCCACGCACCATTTTAAAAGGCTTTTTTTGCTTCTTTTTGGTTTTTTGTGCACTGGCCGCTATAGCAGCATCTGGCGTTTCGCCTTTACTGTTGCTGAGCTCGGTATTTTGCCGCAAAACTTCAGCCTTAGAATTTTTGCCGCTATATTCGGCATATTTTTTATTAACAATTGCCAGTTGTAGATTTTCATCGCGCAACCAAATCGGCATTTCAATGCCGTCAATCAAATTTTCATATTGTTTGATGGTGTTTAAAACGCTGTTTTTTTCATTTTCCAGTTGCAACATATGCTCGGCTTCGGCGGAAACATCGCGAAACCAAACCACATCGCCGTATAAATTGCCGTCGGCCCCGTGCACGCGATTACCATACACACACATAAAACGTTTTCCCCCCTTTATGCTCAGCATATCTTCAAAGGCTAATCCGTCTTGTTGCAATAAAGAAACATATTTTTTCAAAAGTTGCGCATCATCTTTATAAAAAGCATCGCATATTTCATTAAAATCAGCGGTGGTGCCGTTTTTTAAATCAAGCATCACGGCCAACCGGCGCGAACATTTACCCATAACTTTTTGCGGATTATGATTAAGTTTTTCATCAGAATAAATAAAGCAAAAATAACCGTCCTTGGTTGTCCATAACAATTCGTTGGTGCGTTCTTTATCACGTCGCACAAAATAAATTTTGCGCCGATATTTATATATTTTGGTTTGCAATATTGCTAAAATTGCCATCAAGCCCAAAATAATCAATAAGCCGCCGATAACTGTCCAATTAAGCAAATCTATGTTCATTTATTTCTCTGTTTTCAAAAAATGTTTGCGCTTGGAATTATTTTATATTATATAGGCAACAATAAGCAATTTATTTTTTTAAATAATTGAAAGTTTTTTAGAAAAAATGTGGACACTGGTTTTTGATACAACGTCAAATGATTGTGCGGCAGCGCTGATGCGTGATACCGAAATAAAAGCAAAATATCGGCAAGAAATGGAATTCGGACAAGCCGAAGCGTTGTTGCCGCAAATTCAAAAAATGCTGAACGAACAAAAACTTGACTTTGCAAATATTGATTTACTCGGCGTTTGTGTCGGTCCGGGCTCTTTTACCGGCGTGCGTTCTTCCGTGGCGGCCGCACGCGCCATGAGTTTGGCGCGTCCGCAAATGGCCGTTACCGGTGTTAATGCGTTTGAGGCCTATTTGCAAGCCATAGATGACTTTGATTTGGCGGCATTAAATGCGGTAATTATTGAAACTAAGCGCGAAGATTTTTATTTTCAGCTGTTTAACGGTCGCCGCGAAAAATTATGTGAACCGGCCGCAGTTCCTTATGAACAAATTATAGATCAGCTCAAAGGCAAAACGGTCTCACTGATTGGTAATGGCGTTGAACGTTTTTTAGATAAGCCAAGTGGTTTGGTGCTTCACAGCGTAAATATGGAAAAAAGCGTGCCGCTTGCTCAGCTTGCCGCTTGCGCATTACAAAAATATCGGCAAAAAAAGTTGAATTTTCCTAAACCTTTATACTTAAGAGCACCCGATGTTTGTGTAAAATCGTAAAAATTATATGGATATCTGCAAAAGAAAAGTGTAATAGTGTTAAAAACATAACAGAATTTTATTTGTGAGGATGAAGTGACTAGATCTGAATTAGTTGAAAGAATCGCGGCAAAAATGCCAAATCTTAAAATTAAGGATATTGATAATATCGTTGATGTGGTTTTTAATAAGCTGACTACAGCGTTGGCAGAAGGTAACAGAGTTGAAATCAGAGGATTCGGTGCTTTCTCCGTGCGCACCAGAAAGCCGCGTGTTGCCATCAATCCGAAAAATAAAAACCGCGTTGAAGTGCCGGCTAAGAATATAGTGCATTTCAAAACCGGCAAAGAGTTACATGAAAGATTGAATTCAGATTCTCAATAAGTTCAGGCTTTTTAACCTCATGGAGGGAAAAATGAAGTTGTTGCATTATATTTTAGCTTTACCGCTGTTGGTTATAGCCGTTTTAGCAGTTTATTGCGCCGAGTCAAGCGAAGGCATATCCTTTGATTTCGGTGCTTTAGGCAACACGACAGACAGTTTCAGCACAAAGCTGGTTTTGAGTGCTTTTCTGATTTACGGTTATTTCTGCGGCCGCTTAGGCGCATGGTTTGCGCATGCTCCGTTGCGTCATGAATTGCGCTGTCAAAGAAAAGCCAATAGAGTGTTGTCAAAAGAACAAAACAAGCTCAACGAAACCGTCAGCGGATTGCAGCAAAATGTAGCAACTTTGCAAGAAAAAGCCAAAGCGCAGGCGGCCATGTCCGTTAATAAAGAAACGCTCGGTTGGGTTAATAAAGTAAAAGATAAATTTGCCACCAAGAAAGGGGCTTAAATGAATTGGCTGACAGATATTGTGCGTCCGAAAATTCAAAAAACGACGCCGAAAGAAATTGCTGATAATTTGTGGGTAAAATGCCCGAATTGCAATCAAATGCTTTATGCGCAAGAATTAAAACAGTCGCATTATGTCTGCACATCTTGCGGTCATCATTTGCGTTTATACGTTGATAATCGCTTCAAACTTTTATTTGATGAAGCTAAATGGACGGATGTTGTTTTACCGCCGGTGCAAGATGATCCTCTTAAATTTAAGGATTTGCAAAAATATACCGACCGACTTAAAAGTAATCGTAAAAAAACCGGTAATAACGATGCCATTCAGGTGGCGCGCGGTTCAATCGGTGGCATTAAAAGTGTGGTGGCAGCGTTAGATTTTTCGTTTATGGGCGGCTCTATGGGCTTGGCGGTGGGCGAGGGAATTGTAACCGCCGCTCGTTTGGCTTTGACCAATAAAGAACCATTGATTACCGTTGCAGCTTCCGGTGGTGCTCGCATGCAGGAAGGTATGTTTTCGCTCATGCAAATGGCTCGCACAACTGCCGCAGTCAATGAGCTCAAAGAAGCCGGCGTGCCGTTCATATCCATTCTGACAGATCCGACCACGGGCGGTGTTTCGGCCTCGTTTGCCATGCTCGGTGATGTTAATATTGCCGAAAAAGGTTGCTTAATCGGCTTTGCCGGACAGCGCGTGATAGAACAAACCATTCACGAAAAATTGCCGGAAGGTTTTCAGCGCGCCGAATATTTGCTGGAACACGGCATGGTAGATATGGTGGTTGAACGTTCTAAGATGAAAGATGAGCTGGTTAAGGTCTTAAAAGTTCTTACTGCTAATCTTAAAAAATAAAAATTTTCCGCTATCGGATTGCATTCAAAAAAAATGCTCCCTATATACTTAAGTATAAGGAGTAAGAACATGAATTTGGAAAAATACACAGATAGAAGCCAAGGCTTTTTGCAAAATGCCGAAAAATTGGCATCGCGCAATAATAATCAATATTTGGTGCCGGCGCATTTACTTAAAGTAATGCTTGAAGATAAAGAAGGCATGGCATCTAATTTGCTGTCACAGTCCGGAGCTAATCCTGATTTAGTGCGCTCTAAAGTTGATGAAGATATCAGCCGCTTACCGACGGTTGACGGACAAGCGGTGCAGCTGACTTTGTCGCAAGATACCATAAAAGTTTTAGATACCGCCGAGCAGTTGGCGCAAAAGGCTAAAGATACGTTTGTCAGCGTTGAGCGGTTGTTGCAGGCGGTTTTGATGCACAAATCTTATGGCGTAGATGCCGCCAAACTCAATCAGGCGATTAACCAAATGCGACAGGGGCGCACAGCCGATTCGGCTTCAGCGGAAGATAATTTTGAAGCACTGAAAAGATATGCCATAGATTATACCGAGCGCGCTGCCCAAGGCAAGCTTGATCCGATAATCGGTCGTGACGAAGAGATTCGTCGCACCATTCAGGTTTTGTCGCGTCGCACTAAAAACAATCCGATTCTGATTGGCGAACCGGGCGTCGGTAAAACGGCGATTGTTGAAGGCTTGGCTCAACGTATTATTAACGGCGATGTGCCGAGCACATTGGCTCATAAGCGCGTAATGGCGCTGGATATGGGTGCTTTGATTGCCGGTGCAAAATTCCGTGGCGAATTTGAAGAACGGCTGAAAGCTGTTTTACAAGAAGTGCAAAGCGCCAACGGCCAAGTTATACTGTTTATTGATGAAATGCACACAGTGGTCGGCGCCGGTGCTTCAGAAGGTTCAATGGATGCGTCAAACTTGCTTAAACCGGCATTAGCGCGCGGCGAATTGCATTGTATCGGAGCAACCACGCTTAAAGAATATCAGAAATATATTGAAAAAGATGCGGCTTTTGCGCGCCGATTCCAAACCGTTTACGTCGGTGAAACGGATGTTTCCGATACGGTGTCCATTTTGCGCGGCATTAAGGAAAAATATGAATTGCACCATGGCGTGCATATTTCCGATGCGGCATTGGTGGCGGCGGCTGTTATGTCAAATCGTTATATTACCGATCGTTTTTTACCGGATAAGGCGATTGATTTGGTTGATGAGGCGGCCAGCAAGCTCAAAATGGCACTAGATTCCAAACCCGAGGAGCTGGATCAGATAGACCGCAAATTGATACAGCTTAAAATTGAGCGCGAAGCTTTGCGTAAAGAAACAGATACATCGTCAAAAGAGCGTTTGGCTAAGCTTGAAACCGAAATTGCCGAGTTGGAAAAACAATCGGCGGAAAAGACCGAACAGTGGAACACACATAAAAGTGCGGCACAAGAGGCTAATAAGTTGCGTGAACGTATAGATATGGCGCGTATTGAAGCCGAAAAGGCCTTGCGTAACGGTTTGTATGAACAGGCCGGCGAGTTGCAATATAAGGAAATTCCGGATTTGGAAGCCAAGCTCAAAGCATTACAAGCGAGTCGCGCCGCAGAAACTTCAATAGAAACCGTCACGCCGGATATGATTGCTTCGGTTGTTTCAAAGTGGACCGGTATTCCGGTAGATAAATTGGTTGGTGGCGAACGTGAAAAGCTTCTGCATTTGGAAGAAAATTTGGCCAAACGCGTGGTCGGGCAAGATGAAGCCATTCAGGCAGTGGCAAACGCCGTGCGCCGTTCTCGTTCAGGCTTAAAAGATCCGAATCGGCCGATTGGCTCATTTTTGTTCCTCGGCCCGACAGGCGTCGGCAAAACCGAGCTGGCCAAAGCTTTGGCCGAATTTCTGTTTGATGAAGAAGCGGCATACATTCGCATAGATATGTCGGAATATATGGAAAAGCATTCGGTGGCACGCTTAATCGGCGCCCCTCCTGGATATGTCGGCTATGATGAAGGCGGGGTTTTAACCGAGGCGGTGCGTCGTCGTCCATATCAGGTAATTTTGTTTGATGAGGTGGAAAAAGCACATCCGGATGTATTTAATTTGCTGTTGCAGGTGCTTGACGAAGGGCATTTGACCGATGGTAAAGGTCGCACGGTAGATTTCAAAAATACGTTTATTATTTTGACATCAAATTTAATAACCGGAGCTGATCAAAACGTAATGGATACTTTGCGCAACTTTTTTAAGCCGGAATTTTTGAACCGTCTGGATGAGATATTGGTGTTTAATCCGCTCGGTAAAGAGGCGATTCGCCGCATAGTAGATATTCAGACGGAACGCTTGCAACAACGCTTAAATGAACGTCATATCACTTTGCAACTGGACGATAAAGCTAAAGATTGGCTGGCTGAAAACGGCTATAACCCGGACTTTGGGGCGCGTCCACTCAAACGGTTATTGGTGCAAAATCTGGAAAATCCGTTGGCAATGATGTTGCTTGACGGTGCGGTTGATGACAATTCAAAAGTGATTGTTTCAGCCGATTCGGACGGTTTGCACCTAACCCCGCAGTAAAGGTAAAACATTATCCTCGGAGCATGCTTATGGCAGGTCTCCGAGGATAATGTATATTTTGTCAAAAAGTTAACTAAAAATATAAGATTTTTATTGCCAGAAAAGACGGAATATTTTACGAATGAAATTTTTAAAATTCGAAATATCAGTATATTATTTATTTAATTTCTGTCGAATGTTTCACGTGAAACATAGGACAAAAATTTGCAATATTTATTTAGCTTGATTTTCTGCCACCCAATTATCAATAAAATCGCCGAGCTTTTGCCAATTTTCCCGTTGTTGCGGCGACATTTGTGCCAATAAATCATCACTGGTTAGCTTCAGTATATCAGTTGGCTGGGGCGCTTGCGCTTGCGTAAAATCGGCTTTAACCCCTCCGGATGAGCGGTGTCCGTGCCGCTGAATGAGTGCAAACATTTCCTCTATACTTTGCGTTGGGGCGCCGATATCGTCAATTGTCGGTATTTTCAAATCTTCCATCGGACGCGGCGCAATGTTTTTTTGCGGCGTTTTTGCTTTAGCCGATTCTTTACCAAGTCCCATACGCAACCGTTGTATTGTTTCTAACGCTTTTTTATTATCTTCAGCCATGAAACCCTCTTATTTCTTATTTTCCGGAGCATCTTCCGGCCAAAACTTTTCTATCATTGTGTCAATAGCCTTATCGCCGTATTTATCGCGAATTTGCTGTAAAATTTCGCTTAACACATTGTCAAACTCATCCGGATACGGCAACGCTTCAACTTTAGTGACCTCTACGCCAAAAAGATTAACGGCATGATTATTCTTTGTTTCAATAACCAACAACGGATCGGCATTCAAAATTTTCGGCCGCAAATCATAGGCAATATTAAGTAACACAAAGGCTTTGGTGTTATTGCAAATCAGCACCGCACAGTTGCGCCCGTCATACAAAAATGAGGCTGAATTGACCGGTTCACCGTCCGTTTCCAATTCAATCCCCATCAAACCTTTATTTTCAAGGATTTGGAAATTTGCCACCAAATATTTTTCTACACTCATAATGCATCCCTTGTCATTATTATATTACGTTTAATATAGCATCTAAGTGTAAATAAATGATGAATTAGTATGTTGTTGTGGCGCGAGGGTTGCCGCGTTGCAATATGAATTTGCGGACTTCATTTTGCATACCTTTAATTGCGCCCCATAAACCACTGCTTTTTTCTTTGCCGGCCGCTTTGATTTCGGTAAATTTAGCATCTTCCGGCATGCTTGCCATCTTTTCCGCCATCTGCGATCCTGCCGTTCTTACGGCTGCTCCCAGACGATAACTTTCTATTAAAGCCATTACGGTTCCTTTATCAATAGAAACTGCATCTTGAGGGTTCATTAATTTTAAAGTGGTGTAAAGTGTTTGCTTAGCAGCGGCTTCATTTCCATGAGTCATAAACATTTTAATTGTTGATGCTGCAGTGCCAAGTTTTTTTTCTACTTGCGCCAAATGTTGATTTTGCAAATATTCGGCTTTTGCTTCTATAGTCATCATGGCTTTTCTCCCTATCCGGTCTTCTTTAGACTTATTATAGCTTATATTTTGTCCATTTTCAAGCAAAAAAAGACAAATAGGGTAAAAAGATTGCAGAAAAAAGGTGCTAAATCAAATCTATCTTAAATTCGGCTGCGGTAGTCGCTTTAATGTCATCCAGCGATGAAAGCGGCGTTATTTCACGCAAATAAAGCCCGTTGGCACACACATCAAAGACGGCCTTTTCAGTAATGATTCGGCTAACCTTATGCGCCGCTGTCAGCGGTAATGTGCATTTTGGCAAAATCTTCGGTGCGCCTTTGGCGGTGTGTTCCATTGCCACAATCAGTTTTTTTGTGCCGACCACCAAATCCATGGCGCCGCCCATCCCCGGCGTAAATTTGCCCGGAATACACCAGTTGGCCAGATTACCTTCGGCATCTACCTGCAGTGCGCCCAAAACCGTAAGATCAATATGACCGCCGCGCATCATTGAAAATGCCGTAAAACTGTCCATGAAACAACCTCCGGCATTAAGGGTAACTTCAATGCCGCCGGCATTGGTAATGCGCGAGTCGCCGCAGCCGTCTGCCGGATATCCGCCGACGCCCAGCACGCCGTTTTCGGATTGCACAATAATGTGCACATTGTCCGGCACATATTGTGCAGCCTTGGTTGGCAAGCCAATGCCCAGTGTAACAACATCATTATCATGAAATTCTTGCGCCACGCGGCGCGCAATTTGTTCTTGAATTTTGTTTTTATCAGGCTGCATTTTGCCCCCGCACCACTAAATAATCCACAAAAACGCCGGCCACCACAATCTGATTAGGGTCAAGAGAGGCGTCGGACAATTCATCTACTTCGGCAATAACAATTTTAGCCGCCGGTGGCATAACAGCATTAAAATTGCGTGTTGAACCGTAAAATGACAAGTTGCCGAATTTGTCGGCGTATGTGGCATAAATCAGCGCCACATCGGCTTTAAGCGGCGTTTCTAACAAATAATCACACTCGTCAACAGTAATAATCTGCTTATTTTTAGCCACTTCGGTATTAAGTCCGACCGGCGTTAAAATACCGCCCAAACCGGCACCGCCGGCGCGGATTCTTTCAGCCAACGTGCCTTGCGGCACCAATTCTACCTCAATTTCACCGGCATTAAATTGCACTACTGTTTCCGGATTCGTGCCGATGTGTGACACAATCGCTTTTTGGATTTTTCGTGCGCTGATCAAGCGGCCTTTATTGGTATTTGGCGTTGATGTATCATTGGCAATCAAGGTCCAGCCGCCCATGTCGGTTTTTAATAGTTCGCCGATAACCTGATTAGGCAGGCCGCATTCCAAAAAGCCGCCAATCATAAGCGTTTGATTTGATTTAAATAGCTTTGTCGCTTCGGTTGCACTGATGATTTTTGCCATTTTTCTTCCTTTTCTGGTCCCGAGTTTAACCGAGGTTGCGTCAATATGCAAGGCATAAAAAAATCCGTGTTAATTAAAACACGGATTTTTTACGTATCATCTGTCGTTATTTTCCGGCCAGCCAATTTTTGACCTCGGCGGCAAGTGTCGGCTCTACTTTTTCAAGTTGCGGACACAGGGCGCTGATTTTATTTTTGTCTTCCGGTGTCAGAGCAGTGACTTGTGGAAGACGCTCACGGACGATGTTAACGAAGTCGCCGCGAATTTGCAGGGTTTGCGCAGACTTGCCGTTGTTTCGGCAGATGATTTTCAGGGGTAAGATCAAATTACACATAAACTCTATAAAAATTATATTTACACTATCTGTCAGTATATAATGTTTTTTGAAAATTTGTCAAGTATTTGTTTGGATAATGTTAAAAAAAAGCCCCGCATGGAGCAGGGCTTTTTGAGCATAAGTAATGCCGGATTTTATTATTCGGCGGCGCAGCTGCAAGCTGTTGTCGTTGTTGTGTTTAAGTGAGAAACGGCCTTTTCTTCAACAAAGCATTTGCGCGAATAATATTCCGATTTTTTGCCGCGGTTAAATTCAGAAACCGGACGATGATAACCCATCACCCGAGTCCAAATTTCGCATGGTTGGCGTTCAGCATCTGTCAAAGCAATGTTTTCAAAATTGATAACGGTCATTGTGTTTCTCCTTAAATTTTTATTGTTGTGTCATTAACTAGGAATATACTATATATAGTGTTAATAAAAAGTAAATAAACAATATATAGTATTTTTATTTATTGTGTATGAGCGAAAAATAACACTCAGATTCATAGAGTTAGACGGATAAAATAATTTTTAGCTTTATTCTGAATAACCATTAAAAAAGCCTCCGCAGAAACGGAGGCTATAAAAAATCAGAGCTGAATTTAACCGGCAAATGCTTGCAAATATAGCACAATCATATTGTAAAAAACCGCATTTTCCGGTTCTTTTTCCTTTAATTCCAAAGCCTTATCAATGGTGATTTGTGAATGATGCAACAAATGTGCGGTAGAAATTCGGCACATGTTTTGTGCAATATCAGCGACTCCTTTATCAATGAAATACCAATCTTTGATCGAGTCGTCAGGGTTTAAAATTTGCATTACACCGGCGTAAATCATCATTGAAGTTGGGGCGCGGTCTTCAATCACGGTCAGGGTTGTCTTACCTGTCGGTAAAACGACTCGGTAAACTTTTTGATTGAAAGCCGTGCGCTCCGGAGTCCATATTTGCAAAGTAATATTTTCAGCCATTAATCATTCTCTTTCATTTTTTCGGCTTTGGCAATGGCGTCTTCAATGGTGCCGACCATATAAAAGGCCGCTTCCGGCAAATCATCATACAAGCCGTCCAAAATACCCTTGAAACCTTTGATGGTATCTTCAAGTTGAACATAAACACCTTTTAAGCCGGTAAACACTTCGGCCACATGGAACGGTTGCGACAAGAATTTTTGAATTTTGCGCGCACGCGACACCACTTGTCGGTCTTCTTCCGAAAGTTCGTCCATGCCCAAAATGGCAATAATATCTTGCAACGAATTATACTTTTGCAAAATTTCCTGCACACGGCGTGCCGTTTCATAATGCTCTTGTCCGGCAATGTCCGGACTTAAGGCTCTACTGGTAGAATCGAGCGGATCAACCGCCGGATAAATACCGAGCTCGGAAATTTTACGCGACAGCACCGTGGTGGCATCTAGGTGGGCAAACGTGGTGGCCGGAGCCGGATCGGTTAAGTCATCGGCCGGCACATAAACCGCTTGCACTGAAGTAATAGAGCCGTCTTTGGTGGAAGTAATGCGCTCTTGCATGGCGCCCATGTCGGTGCCCAAAGTCGGTTGGTAACCAACGGCCGACGGAATACGACCCAGCAAAGCGGAAACCTCAGAGCCGGCTTGTGTGAAACGGAAAATGTTATCTATAAATAACAGCACGTCCTGATGTTCCTGGTCACGGAAATATTCGGCCTCGGTCAAACCGGTTAAGGCCACGCGGGCGCGGGCTCCCGGCGGTTCATTCATCTGGCCGTAAACCAAAACGGTTTTTGATTTATCGCCCTCTAAATCTATAACGCCGGATTCAATCATTTCATGATATAAGTCATTGCCTTCGCGGGTGCGTTCGCCAACACCGGTAAATACCGAGTATCCGCCGTGCCCTTTGGCAATGTTGTTAATCAGCTCCATAATCAGCACGGTTTTACCCACACCGGCACCGCCGAACAAACCGATTTTACCGCCCTTGGAATATGGCTCTAAAAGGTCAATCACTTTAATTCCGGTAACTAAAATTTCTTCTTTGGTAGATTGGTCGGTGAAAGCCGGCGCATCACGGTGGATAGGCGCAAAGGTTGTGCTTTTAACTTCACCACGCTCGTCAACAGGTTCGCCTAACACATTGATAATACGCCCTAAAAGCTCTGGACCAACCGGAACTTTAATCGGCTCACCGGTGTTAATCACTTCTTGACCGCGCACCAGACCATCGGTGGAATCCAAAGCAATACAGCGAACGACGCAATCGCCTAAGTGCTGTTCAACCTCTAAAACCAAACGACGGCCGTTGTTATTACATTCCAGCGCTGTCAAAATATCCGGCAAATCCTGCTCGTCGGCAAATTTAACATCAACAACCGCTCCCAGAACTTGATGAATGTGTCCTATCTTTTGTGCGTTTTTTGTATTTTTTGCTGTCATAATTTCTCCTGTTCTTTTTTAAATGGCTTCGGCGCCGGCGATAATTTCTATCAATTCCGTGGTAATAGCCGATTGGCGTAAACTGTTATATTTCAAAGTAAGCTCACTGATCATTTTTTTGGCGTTACGGGTAGCGCTGTCCATTGAGCTCATGCGCGCACCATGTTCACTGGCTGCCGAATTAACAACAATCTTAAATACATTGTCATAAAATAAAATCGGCAGAATATTGGTTAAGAGGGTTAATTTATCCGGCAAATAATCGTAAAAAGCATCGCCGGCACGATTGATTTGGCTAAGATCTTCGGCGCTGAGATGCTCGGTGTTTAAATCCAGCGGACAAACCTGCTCGCAAACAAAGTTGCGACTGATGGCGGAAATAAAACGCGCGTAAACAAATTCGCATACATCAAATTGCTTGCCGACAAATTCTTTTAAAATGCGGTTGGCTAATTTGGCGCCGGCCTTGGCATAGGTAACATCATGAAAGTTGATATCCACACGCTCAATATTGATGTCGGTTGATGCAAAGCGACGACGCAAAATGGTGTAAGCTTTTTTACCATAACAGCGAACGTTTACGATTTTTCCGGCTTTTAGCAGAGCTTGAATACGATTTATTGCGCATTTAGCTACATTGCCGTTATAGGCACCGCAAAGACCGCGGTCGGAAGATAATACGCAAAGCAAATATTTTTGCGGGTTTTTCTTCTCAGCCAGCAAAACAGGGCGCATAAACCTGACATTTTTGGCTTTTTCTTCGGCCTCAATTTCGGTTTTAACACGCAACGCTGAGCGGCGCAAATTTTCCGTATATCCCTGATTTTTATCTACCAAAATCTGCACGCGGCGCAAACGCGAGGCCGCCACCATTTTCATTGCCGACGTAATTTTTTGCGTTGACTTAATGGCTTCTATGCGGGTTCTGAGTTCTTTCAATCCGGCCATTTATGCTGCCTTTTCTTTGTTTTTAAGGTAATATTCCACAAACTTCTCATAAAAAGCGCGTAACTTTGTATCTAATTCCGGCGAAATGACGCGTTTTTCACGAATTTCGGCCAAATATTCCGGATGGCTGGCGCGCAACTGAGCTAAACCGGCTTGTTCAAAATCTTTGACTTCTGCAACGCTTAATTTGGTCAAAAATCCATGCACCCCTGAGAAAATGGAAACCACTTCTTCTTCGGTGGCCATTGGCTGATGCACCGGCTGTTTCAACAGTTCGGTTAATTTGGCACCTTTATCCAATAATTGTTGTGTTGATTTATCCAAATCGGACGAAAACTGAGCAAAGGCAGCCATTTCACGGTATTGTGCCAAGTCTAATTTCATGGAACCGGAAACTTGTTTCATGGCTTTAATTTGTGCCGCCGAACCCACACGTGATACGGAAATACCGACATTTACCGCCGGTCTGATACCTTGGTAAAACAGAGCCGTTTCCAAGAAAATTTGACCATCGGTAATGGAAATGACGTTGGTCGGAATATAAGCCGAAACGTCGCCGGCTTGCGTTTCAATCACCGGCATGGCGGTTAAAGAACCGGAACCGTTTTTCTCATTCATTTTTGCGGCCCGTTCCAATAAACGTGAGTGTAAATAGAATACGTCACCCGGATAAGCTTCACGCCCCGGTGGACGGCGAATCAAAAGCGACATTTGTCGGTAAGCCACGGCTTGTTTGGACAAGTCGTCATAGAAAATCACTGCGTGCATGCCGTTGTCACGGAAATATTCACCCATTGCCGTGCCGGCATAAGGAGCTAAAAATTGCAACGGTGCCGCTTCGGATGCGGTGGCCGCCACCACAATGGTATAATCCATCGCGCCGAAATCACGCAAAGTTTTAACCACTTGTGCTACAGATGAACGCTTTTGTCCGACAGCCACATAAATGCAAAACAGTTTTTCCGAATCATTTTTTGCCGCATCATTGGTGCGTTTTTGATTGATGATGGTATCTATAATGATTGATGTTTTACCGGTTTGACGATCACCGATAATCAGTTCTCGTTGACCGCGACCGATCGGAATGAGGGAATCAATAATCTTTAAGCCGGTTTGCACCGGTTCATGCACACTGCGTCTCGGAATAATGCCCGGTGCTTTCTTTTCGGCATAACTTTGACTTTCAGCCTTTATCGGTCCCATACCGTCAATCGGGTTACCTAAAGCATCAACCACACGACCGAGCAAACCTTTGCCGGTCGGAACACTGACGATTTGCCCCGTGCGTTTAACAATATCTCCTTCTTTAATGCCCTCATCAGAGCCGAACAACACCACGCTGACGCTGTCTTCTTCCAAATTGAGCGCCATACCTTTAATGCCGTTTTCAAATTCAACCATTTCATTGAGTTGAACTTTATCAAGGCCGAAAACACGTGCAATTCCGTCACCTACGGAAAGCACTTTGCCGACTTCGGCCATATCTGTTGACAAGTCAAAATCAGCAATTTTTTCTTTTAAAATAGAAGATATTTCATCTGCTTTAACAGACATCTATTTGATTCCTTTCATAAGTTGATCCAACGCATTCAATTTGTGTTGAATGGAATTATCAATAAAATTGGTGCCGTAGCGAATAACCAATCCGCCAATAATGTGGGCATCAATTACATAATTAACCAAAATTTTTTTATGCAAAAGAGCCGATAATTTTTCTTTTAATAATCGGTCCTGAGATTCGCTCAGCGCCATAACGGTGCGCACTTCAACTTCGGCAATATCGTGTTTTTGCTGATATAGGACAATAAATTGCGCCATAATCAGAGATAACAGATTCAGTTTGCGGTTTTGCGTTAAAATTTTAAGGGTATTTCGCACACTGTTGCATAAAGACATTTTTTGAGCGAGCGCGTCTATAATGCTTAGTTTATCGCTCATTTGCCCTAAAGGGGTATTTAAATGTTCTAACAACGCTAAATCTTCTGCCGATAAGGCCTGTAAATGCTGGGCATCGGTATATGCAAGCTGAGCTTCTTTGCTGCGCTCGGCGCCGTCATACAAAGCTTGTGCATATAAAAGAGCGTTTTTTATTTTTGAAACTGTTTTCACTTTATTTTCTGCCGAAATCTAAACTACAAAATATAACTATAGATATACGATTCTCTTGCATAAGGCAAGAGGCAGAATGAACAATTAACAAGATTTTATGGAAAAATTATTTTAATTTGTTCCAACCTTTAGCTGCCGGTTTTGCTTCTGGCAATTTATTTTCGGTATTTTGTGGTACGGAAGGTTCTTGTGGTGCGGCGCTCCATTTTTTACGCGCAGTTTCGGTAGTGTTCATACGGCGCACCATTTCTTTTTGGTCTTGAGTGGTAACTTGGCCGTTGCCGACCATTTGCTTCATCAGAGCCGGGGAGAGGTATTTTTCGCTTAAGTTGGCATAAGCGGCGGTAATTTGCTCCAAAATTTGCTGTGCCGGAGCGGCATTGATGGTAACAATATCCCGTCCATGAAAAAATATGACTGCCGGACAAGGATAAGATAATAACACATCGGTATGATCCGGTCCGTAAACATAGCGCAAAACAATTTTAGGTGCAATATTACAATTATCCAAATTATTGGAAAATGCAGCAGTGTTGTTCCATAGTGTTTCTTGAAACAGCTGACGACCGGTGTCGGATAATTCGCCACACGAACCGGTAACGGCCATATCGTCAATTAAATAACTGTCTTCATTGGGATTGGCATAAGCAACATTATAACAAAAAATTTTTTCGGCTTTTTCAATATTACGAGCGGCTGAGGCTGGTATTTTGCTGCGCAAAAAGGAAGATAAAACAGCGTTGTTATCAACATTTGCCGAAGATTTGGCAGTTGTATTTAACGGCGCGCTGATGCCAAATTCGTCGGTGTCTTCACTGATACCGAAAAAATCTTCATCTGCTGCAAAAGTGTTAGAGGCGCCGAAAGTGCCAAGCAAATAAGATGCGCATGTAAGCCAAAGTAATTTTTTCATGATTTGCCCTTTCAATAATATCTTTCATTTAATCAAATAATAGTAAAATTCTCGTAAATTTAAAAGTAAAATCTGCATTTTTTTAAGATTTATTTTAGATATTGCATCTACACTAATGTCATTAATTTTAGGAGACGGATATGTTTGTTTTGCTTGATTTCGGGTGGACAATTGCGGCGCGCGCCGCGTTGGCTTTTGGTGTGTCTTTCGTGTTAAGTTTGATTTTTGGTGCGCCGCTGATAAATTATTTACACCGACATCAGCATAACGGACAACCGATTCGTGAAGATGGGCCGCAAAGCCATTTGCAAACCAAAAAAGGCACGCCGACAATGGGTGGATTGCTTATTTTAGGCACTTCAATCTTGTCTATTTTACTGTTTTGCAATTTGAAATATCACTTTGTTTGGGTGTGTTTGCTGATTTTGATTATGTATGGTGCAACCGGTTTCGTTGATGATTATTGGAAGGTTAAAAAACAAACATCTAACGCCATGACGGCGCGCATGAAGCTGTTTTTCCAATTTTTAACGGCATTGGTAGCTGCCAGCATTATCACATCGGCAACACCGCGCGGAATCAATACGGTATTGGCGTTGCCGAGTGTGAAAAATATTGTTGTTTTATTCTTTATTTTGGGAATTCCGCTGATTTTTACAGCAGCTATAATGCTAAGAACGGCACTCAATAAAGGTAAGAAATTTTTGTTTGCGGCAATGACGTTGCCGATAGTGTTTTTTGTGCTGATTATGGGCTTAGTGATTGCGTATAAGGCCATGCATTTAGGGCAAAATTTTGATTTTTGGAGTATGCTGAAAGAAGACCATTTGAATTTGACTTATTTACGCCGTATGGTGCTCAATCTGTCATGGCTTTATATCCCGTTTGCGGTTGTTGTGATTTCCGGCGCTTCAAATGCGGTTAATTTGAGCGACGGTCTGGATGGCTTGGCTTCGGGACTGCTGATCATGGCATTTGCGTTCTTTGGTGTGGTGGCATATTTTTGTTCATTAAATCATGCGGTGGATTTCAATTTGTTTTATATTCCGCGCAGCGGAGAAGTGGCGGTGGTTTGTGCGGCGCTTGTCGGTTCGTGCCTGGGCTTTTTATATTTCAATAAACCTAAGGCTCGCGTTTTTATGGGTGATACAGGCTCTTTGGCGTTAGGAGCGGTTTTAGGTGCCATTGCAATTATGACAAAAAGTGAGATTATATTGGCGGTTGTCGGCGGCGTGTTTGTGGCCGAAACGCTTTCGGTAATGATTCAGGTGCTTTATTTTAAAAAGACAGGCAAGCGCTTTTTCAAAATGGCACCGATACATCATCACTTTGAACAATTGGGTTGGAGTGAGAAAAAAGTGGTTTTCAGTTTTTGGTTGACAGCTTTGTTTTTAGTTGGTTTAGGCATACTGTTGTTGTTCTGATATAAGGGTGGAAAGATGGTTGGTTTTTCGCGGCAAAGTGATAATATTTTTGTAAAATGGTGGTGGACTGTTGATAAAGTTATTTTGTTAATGGCTTTGGCTTTGCTGGCCATCGGAATTGTTTTAGACTTAACGGCCAGTCCGGCTGTGGCACGCACCATCGGGGTTGATGATTTTTGGTTTGTGCGCAAACAGGTGGTTTATGTGGTGGTTTCCATTGCGGCAATTTTAACTCTTTCAATGTTTAAGCTTAAAACGATTCGGCGTGCTTCTTTAATCGGATTTGTTGTCATTGCCGGATTGATGTTTTTAACGTTGTTTTTCGGTTTTGAAACCAAAGGTGCGCGGCGTTGGATGAGTATCGGCGGTTTTTCGTTGCAGGCCTCGGAATTTATGAAACCGATTTTTATTATTGTAACGGCATGGTTGTTGGATATGGGCAAAAAGTATGATTATTTTCCGGGTATGCTGATTTCTGCCGGACTATTCGGTATTGTGGCTTTGCTGTTACTGTTGCAGCCGGATCTCGGAATGACTATGCTGTTTACTGCAGTGTTTGGTTTGCAACTGTTTTTGGCCGGTTTGCCGATGATGCTGGTTGTTATTGCTGCTTTGGCCGGTATTGTATTGTTGATTTCTTCTTATTTTATCTTTCCGCATGTGCATGCGCGCGTGGACCAATTTTTATATGGTAGCGATGAAACCAGTTATCAGATTAACCGAGCCATGGAGGCATTTCAAAACGGTAATTTGGTCGGTAAAGGGCCGGGCGAAGGCACGGTAAAACTGCATATTCCGGATGCTCATACCGACTTTGTTTTTGCCGTGGCCGGAGAAGAATATGGCGTGTGGCTGTGTTTAATCATTATTTTGCTGTTTGCTGTGATTATAGTGCGGGCATTGCGTTTGGCCTTAAAAGAAAGTAATTTGTTTGTGATGTATGCCGAGGTTGGTTTGGCAGCGGCGCTTGGTATTCAGGCATTTGTAAATATGGCATCTTCACTGCATATTATTCCGACCAAAGGTATGACGTTGCCGTTTATTTCTTATGGCGGATCTTCACTTTTGGGATGTGCAATTGAAGTGGGTATGTTATTGGCGGTAACGCGTAAAAATACGGCCTCGGAGGATAAGGATGCGCTATGAATAAAACAATCAAACATTTGCCTCAAGTGCGCGGCGACTATAAATTCAACGAGCCGCTTAAAAAATATACATGGCTCAATGTCGGTGGACCGGCTGAAGTAATGTATTTGCCGGCCGATATTGACGATTTGCAATATTTTTTGCAAAACAAGCCGCAAAATATGCCGGTTTTCGTGTTGGGTAGCGGCTCTAATTTGCTGGTGCGTGACGGCGGTATCAATGGTGCGGTTATTAAATTGGAAAATAAGAATTTTCAACAATGGCGGATTGACGGGCAAAAAATTTACTGTGGTGCCGGTATGCAAAATCGGCTGTTAAAACAGATTTTGCCGGCACACGGTTTGGGAGGATTGGAATTTTTATGCTCAATTCCCGGAAGTTTGGGCGGTGCCGTGCGTTCAAATGCCGGTTGCTTTGGAACAGCTTTATCCGATGTGTTGATTTCAGCTAAAGTAATGAATGGTGTCGGAGATGTTTTGCAAGTGCCAGCCGCTGAATTTCATTTTGCCTATCGTCACAGTGAATTTCCGGCCGATTGGATTATATTGGAATTGTGCCTGCAAGGTCAGTTGGCGGAAACGGCGCAGATAGAAGAAAAAATCAAACAAAATGACGAATATCGCAAAACACACCAGCCGCAAGGAATTAGAACTGCCGGTTCTACTTTTAAGAATCCGGCAGGTATGCGTGCGTGGGAGCTTATTAAAAATGCCGGTATGGCCGAGGTAAAAATCGGCGGTGTGCGGATGTCATCACAACATTGTAATTTTTTGGAAAATGATGGCACGGCAACTGCCTTACAGATTGAAGAACTGGGTGAAAAGATAATTGCTGCCGTTAAGCAAAAATATGATGTTATTTTAGAATGGGAAATAGAGCGCGTGGGGAAAGACAGTAATGGTCATTGAGGGTAAAATATATGAGCCGGTTTTATGGCCGTATCGCCTGCTGGGTAATGTCTTGATTTTGGGACTGATTTGGCTGATAACAATGGGCATTATTACGGTGCGGCACAATTTGGTCGGTCGGCAAATAGATTCGCTGTTATCGGAAATTTATGAACAGACGGCGCATGCCGGTTGGGGACTTGATGATGTAACACTGGAAGGACGTGATAAAACCACTTTGGCGGAGGTTTTGCAGGCAATCGGTGTTAAGCGCGGTGACAATATTTTGCAAATTGATTTGGCCGAGATTAAAAAACAGGTCAAAATGTTGCCATGGGTAAAAAATGTGAGTGTCAGTCGGCACTATTTTCCTAATATTTTGCATATTTGCATCAGTGAAAAACAAGTGCGTTCAATTTGGCAATATAAAAACGAATTTTATCCGATTGATGAGGATGGAGAAATTATTCCGGCAGATTATGTGCCGCCGCAAGGAGTGTTGCAAATTATCGGCGAAGATGCACCGGCACATATTAACGAATTGTTGCGCATTGTCAGTAAGGATAAAGAGCTATTTGCGCGTTTGAAAGCAGCTAATTTTATTTCAAAACGTCGCTGGAATCTGATTTTTGACGATGTGGAACAAGGTGTTGTGGTTAAAATGCCGGAGCAAGATGTGGCAGATGCTTGGCATAAATTGGTAAAATTAGATAAAACAAAAGGGATTCTTAAACGTAAATTAACTTTCATTGATTTAAGATTAAAAAACAAAGTAATCGTGAAAATTAAAAACAATTGACGTTTGAGGTATAAAGTGAATCGGAATATTATTGCCGCTTTGGATATAGGCTCTTCTAAGGTATGTTGCGTAATTGCCCATGTGAGCAAAGATAAAAAAATCAAAATCGCCGGCTATGGATACTATGCCTCTAAGGGGATTCGTAACGGTATTATCACTGATGTTAATCAAGCATTTATGTCGGTGTGCAATGCGGTAGAGGCAGCCGAACAGGAAGCTGATGAACGGTTAACAAGCGTGATTATAAATGTTTCCGGCGATAAAACACAAAGCACATTGCGTCAAGCTTCAATTCCGCTTAAACGTAATAAGCCGGTGAGTGAAACAGATATCGCCAAAGTGCGTGAGCGCGGCTTAAATAAAATCAATGTTGAAAATAATGAGTTAATCCACTGTTTTCCGACCAATTATAAAATAGATGGCGGCGAAGCGGTGAAAGATCCGATGAATATATATGGCGAAGAACTTTCAGTTGACTTTTTGCTCGGAATGTATCCGAATAATCTGTATCGTAACTTGGTTTCGGTGGTTGATGCAGCGCATTTGGAAGTGGAAAATAAAGTGCTGACGGCTTATGCTTCTGGGTTGGCTTGCTTGGTGGACGATGAGCGTGAATATGGGGCAACAATCGTTGATATCGGTGGCGGCACAACCAGTATTGCAACATTTAAAAACGGATATCCGATTGCGTTTTCAACCATTCCGGTGGGGGGTATAAATATTACACGCGATATCACACAAGGTTTAACAACTTCATTTGACCACGCCGAAAGCTTAAAAATATGCAGCGGTTGCGCATTTGGAGTATCGCATGATGAATATGAACCGATAAATGTTTATCCGCTGGGGGAAGAAGATGACAGCTCTATTCGCCAACTGCATCGTTCTGATTTAATTAAAATTATTGCTCCTCGTGTGGAGGAAATTTTTGAACTGGTTAATAAGAAACTGGACGCTCACGGATTGAAAAATCAGCGTAATCATCGCGTGGTGCTGACCGGCGGCGGCAGTCAATTAACCGGCATGCGCACGGTTGCCAATCTGATTTTGGATAAACAAGTGCGTTTGGGTGGACCACGCAATATTCCGGATATGCCGGAACATTTGAGCAATAATCCGATTTTTTCAACAGCTCTCGGTATGCTGTTGTTTGAAACCAATAATATTGAACGCAAACCGAAAAAGATTATCAGCCGTGCATCAAGTGATGGCGGTAAAATTGCTAAAATATTTAACTGGTTACGGCAAAATTCTTAAAAATAGTAACTAAAACTTAATTTATTGCCGTTATTCTGACTATATAGTGTGTAAAGAATATAATAGGGAGTGAGCAAATGTCTATCAAATTAGGTGTCGCAGATGCAGCCGTGTCATACTTGAAACCGCGTATTGCCGTAATCGGTGTTGGCGGTGGCGGCGGAAACGCTGTAAATAACATGATTTCGCAAAATCTGGAGGGTGTTGATTTTATTGTTGCCAATACCGATGCGCAAGCTTTGGCACATTCTGCCGCCAGTCAAAAAATTCAGCTGGGCTTGGAAATTACACAGGGTTTAGGTGCAGGCGCACGTCCGGAAGTCGGTAAAATGGCTGCCGAAGAAGCCAAAGATAAAATTGCCGAGGCCTTAGAAGGTGTAAATATGGTGTTTATTACGGCCGGTATGGGCGGTGGAACGGGTTCGGGGGCTGCACCGGTTGTGGCACATATTGCTAAAGAAAAAGGCATTTTGACCGTCGGTGTTGTGACTAAACCGTTCAGTTTTGAGGGGCGTAAGCGCATGGAAATTGCCGAGGGCGCTTTAAATAATTTTACCAAAGAAGTAGACAGTATCATAATCATTCCGAATCAAAATTTATTCCGTATTGCCGATGAAAATACAACATTGGCCGAAGCATTTAAGCTGGCGGACAATGTGCTGTATTCCGGTGTGCGCTCAATTACCGACTTAATGATGATGCCGGGGTTGATTAACTTGGATTTTGCCGATGTTAAAAATATTATGCAAGATAAAGGCAAAGCTATTATGGGAACAGGAGAAGCCGAAGGTAAAGGTCGCGCCAAAGAAGCCGCACGTCAAGCTTTGGCAAATCCGCTGTTGGATGATTGCTCAATGCTGGGCGCCAAAGGCGTGTTGATTAACATTACCGGCGGCACGGACATCACATTGCCGGAATTGGACGAAGCGGCAAACACCATTAAAGAAGAAGTTGGTGATGATGCCAATATTATTTTCGGATCAAGCTTTGATGATTCTTTATCCGGAAAGATTCGTGTTTCTATTGTGGTGACTGGAATTAACGATAATCAGTTGATGCCGGAAAGCAAACCAGATCGTGCGGCAGAGCCGTCGTTGATTGATCAGAGTTATGATGATGAAACATTTGTGCCGACAGTGACACCGAAGATGGAAATTGAAACCTTAAAGCCGGTTGAAATGCATCAATCACCTGTTTCTGACGAACCGCAAGAAGCAAAAATAGATGCTTTATTTGCAGATGATGATTTACGTGAAGAAGCAAAAAATGAAGAAGACGATAATGTGATCGACTTAAATATGTCGGCTGAAGATGATGAACTAATGAACGATTTTTCCGGTCTGGATAAATCAGATGAATTTCCGGAAGTGCCGCAAGCTTCGGCCCTATTTTCGGCTTTGATGAAAAATAATAAAGAACCGGAGGAAGACACGGAAATCAACTTTGAATTTGATAATGCCAAAGCCGGTGAAGATGATTTCTTTGCCAGCTCTACAGCTATAGAAGATGTGCCGAGTGTGGAAGAACCGGAACTTTTTAAGGATAATGACATTTCTATCTTTAAAGACGTTAATCAGGAAGAACCGGAAGATGAAATGAAGGTAGAAACGACAGAAAGTCCGGCCAATCGCTCATCTTCGTTCATTGATCGTTTTATGGGAATTTCTCTGGCTCGCAAGAAAAATCATGAACAAGAAGCACAAGCACGTCAAGACGTTAAATTCGGTGATGATACGGAAATGATGAAAACCGGCACCGATGATGTTGATTTTGCAAGCGATGATTTGGATATTCCGGCATTTTTACGCCGCAAATAATCAGTCATTGAATGTTCATTAAAGGCACCCGCTCAGGTGCCTTTTTTATATATCGCAAAGTTGAAAAATAATGGTGTTCAGCACAAGCATGCCGCGATAAGTGGCTCTCAAAAAGTTGCGGTTTTCTTCCAACAAACCCAAATCCAGCAGATTTTGCTTATGTTCTTGATTAACGACCTCTGTCAAATCAAGGTCGCAAATTTGCTTAAAACGCTGCTTGTTTAGACCGGCGGTTAGACGTAATCCCATCAAAATGAGCTCACGCGCCCGTTCGTGTGCAGTTAACATAGTGTGTTCAAAAGGATAAACCGTTGCAAAATGTTGACCATTTAGGCAAATGCGGCCATGCGCCGAAGCGCCGATACCGAGATAATCGCCGCCTTGCCAATAAGTCAAATTATGACGAGATTCATAATCGGCGCGGGCAAAATTAGACACTTCGTAATGCAGATAACCGGCATCATGCAAAAAATCGCGCGTAAAATCATACATTTGGGCAGCTTTATCTTCATCAAGCGCTTGAATATTTTTGCGCGCAAAAATCGTGCCTTCTTCAATAGTCAACTGATAAAGCGAAATGTGCCGAAGACCATAAGAGCAAATTTCGCTCAGCTCTTGTTGCCATGCGGCAATATTTTGTTGTGGTCGTGCATAAATTAAATCGGCAGAGTGATTATCAAACACGCGCACAATTTCCGCAAGGCAGGAACGTGCCATGGTTACATTATGCGAACGCCCCAAAAAACGTAAATCGGCTTCGTTGAGAGCTTGCACTCCCAGAGATAAGCGATTGATGCCGGCATTTCTAAAATCAGAAAACATATTTTGATAGTGACTGTTCGGATTCGCTTCCAAAGAAATTTCAATTTGCGGTGATAGGCTCCATTTACCGGCAATAAAGTCTAAAATACGGGCGATTTGTTGCGGTTCCATTAGTGATGGTGTGCCGCCGCCGAAAAATATTGATTTGATTTGGCGATCGGGCAATAATTCGTGATATTTTTGTAGTGCCTGTAAATATTCATCAACCAACAGAGTTTGATTAACATGCGGATTAACTTGTTTATAGAAATCGCAATAAGGGCATTTGCTTTTGCAAAACGGCCAGTGAATGTAAACGGCTAAATCTTGCGGCTGATACATTATAATAAACCGCTTATTTGTTGTTGCAGGGCACTATAATCGGTATAAACAACGCCAAACCATATAAGGCCGGCATTAATAAATGAAAGCAAAACCAATAAGCTGCCGATGTCTTTGGCTTTTTTTGATAGTTCATGATAATCGGGTGAAATGCGGTCAATAATCGTTTCTATGGCGGTATTGATCAGTTCTGTAAGCAAAATCAAAAGTAATGTTGCTAAAAGTAAACAGCGGTGCAACAAAGGCACATTCAGCCAACAGGCAAAAACACCCCAAAACACGCAAAAAGCGATATCTTGGCGAAATGCCGCTTCGCTTTTAAAAGCGGCAATAAATCCCTGATAAGAATAAACAAAAGCCTTTAAGATTCTTTTTATGCCGGTATCCGGTGCTTTCATGGTCAAATCTCCTTAGGCATAAGAATAAACAATTTTTAATCGGCGTCAATAATAATTTGAACATTGTATTTTTTTACATGTAAAGTAATAAAATTGTTGAAATTCATAAAAAACAAGTTAATATATACCCGTATGTTTAATAAGGAGAATTAAAATGTCCAAAAATGATAGTGAAAGCGGTATCAATTACGGATTGATTATTTTGATGGCAATTTTGGCTGCGGTTGTAAGCTCTTTTGTGACTTATAAGGCAACGGTAGGTAATGCACAAAGAATAGCAGTTGTTGATTTGCAACGTGTAATTGCAGAATCTAAGGATGTGGCGGCACTGAAAATAATGCGCGACGGCCAAATGCAAAATTTGAAAAACATGGCTGATGCGGCAAATAATCAAATTAAAGATGTAAAAGATGAAGATGCACGCAAAAAATTATCAGAAGAATATTTAGCAAAAATAAATGCTCAGAAAGAAGGTTACGATAAATTATATGCTTCGGCATTACAGGCTTCGGATCAAAAGTTAAATGATACGGTTAAAGCCGTGGCCCAAAAACAAGGGCTGAACGTGATTATCAATAAAGCTTCAATGGTTGATGGCGGTATTGATATTACAGATTCGGTTATTGATTTAGTAAAATAAAAAAATAGCTTAAATGCTTTTATGACAGCGCCGGCAATTGCCGGCGTTATCTGTTTTATTATATTGAAAAGCCGAGAGAATAAATTATTTCTTTGTTGATCCGAGGAGGAAAAGATGAAAAACAAAAATATCATATTCGGACTGCTTATGTTTGTTTGGGGCAATGTTATAATGACAAATTTGTGCCACGCAACAAGCATTGAAAATAATCAGATTCAACAGGGAGAAAATCAAATGACACAAGAAAAGGGACTATGGCAACATACAAAAGAAGGAACGGTAAAAGCTTGGGATAAAACCAAAGAAGTGACGGGAGATGTGTGGAAAGGCACCAAGGAATTCACCGGCGATGTTTGGGAAGGTACCAAAGAAATGACCGGAGATATGTGGGAAGGCACAAAGGAATTTACAGGCGATGTGTGGGAAGGCACTAAAGAAGTGGGAAGCAATGTGAAACAAGCATTTTCCAGCGATAAAAATGACAATTCATCAGATGAAGAAGATGGACACGAAGAAACGCAGAATTTGCAACAAAAAACTGCGCAGAAAGAGAAAATGATGCCGCATCGTTCAAACCGCCATCTGCAATAATAACTTGACAATTTATACAAAAAAATTATAATTGAAAACGATTTTAAATTATTAACGTTTAAATTGTTATGGTATGTTAGAGATTAAGTATGTAACGTGTTCCGGAACCAACGAAACAACGAACCGGTATCAGTTAATGAATTTGTTGTCAATATTTCCGTTAGCTGAAATCGGAGTGCAGGTTTCTGCCGAGCAGTGTTTGCAAAAACCGGGGCGCTTGCCGTGGCTTTATGCATTGTCTACGCTGGTTACGCAGGAAAAGTTAGGAATCAACGCCGCATTGCATGTTAATAACGGCTGGGTGGCTGATTTAGGGCAGGGCATTGTTGCGCCTGAACTCTTGGAATTGATGAGGCTGAAAGGAATTGACGGCAAGCCGTTCTTTCAGAGGATTCAGCTTAATTTTAAGATTGGCAGAGAGCAAACTCCTGATCTGATGAAATTGGGAAATCTGATAACCGATTTTCCGCAACACCGTTTTGTTTTGTCATACAATGACAGTAACAAACTTTTAATTGAACAGCTCTATGAGCGTGGCAGAGAGTTTGATTTGCTGTATGACAGCTCATTTGGAAAGGGTATTGCTCCCAGTTCACGTCCAGCGCCGGTTTGGCCATGTGTGTTGCAGGGATATGCCGGTGGTATAGGGCCCGATAATGTGGCTCTGGTGCTGGATGAAATTTATGCCAATTGGCAAAAAAAGCCAAACTATGCCGGTGTTTTTGTTGATGCGCAACGTTGCTTGGAAGACGAAGACGGTCATTTTGATTTACGCAAGTGTGCAGATTATCTGCGTGCGGTTGATGCATGGCGATGGAGAACACGGAAGTTATAGAAACTCATGTGAAATCAAAGGCAAAAGTCCCCTCATTCGGTTGAGCGGGCTTTTGTTGTTTTTATGCACCGGCAGACTTTTTGCATTAGAGTTGACATCGGATAGTCGGTTAATTGTTCCGGCGCGACAAATAATCCGTCTGTCGGCTGTTGTTTGCTTGTGGCATAAACAATTTGCAGCTTCATTTTGATATGGGTAAAAATGTGTGTTACATAATTTTCAGAAGCACTGACATCTGATAACCAATCGGGTGTTGCGGTATTCCATGGAAATTCATACAAACCGTGGAGCAAACCTTTTTCGCTGCGCTTGCGAATGTAAACTTGCCCCTTAGCATTGCAAATAATAAATACAAAGCCGATATATTCTTTTTTGGAGACAGAACGGCGTGCGGGAATTTGCTCAATATCGGCGCGACCGTTACTGGCGCAATATTTCTGCCAAGGACACGAGCTGCAACGTGGTTTTTTCGGTGTGCAGACGGTTGCCCCTAAATCCATTATGGCTGAAGCATAGTCGGCAGGGTGTGTTTTAGAAGCCAAAGCCGCGGCACATTGACGAATTTTGGGTTGAATTTCATCAAGCGGCTGGGTTAAACCGAACATACGGCACATAATGCGCATGACGTTGCCGTCAATAACTGTCTGCGGTTGGTTAAACGCTAAGGCCAAAAAACTGGCTGTCATATAAGGACCGAAACCTTTAAGTTTAGCCACTTCGGATTCTATTTGCGGAAAATGGCCGTCGTAGATTTGGCAAATGGTTTGTGCGGTGTGCAACAAAGCGCGGGCACGTGAATAATAGCCGAGACCTTGCCAATATTTTGCCACTTCATCGTCGGTGGCAGAGGCTAAATCTTGCACGGTTGGAAAGCGCTGTATAAAACGTGTAAAATATGGTATAACCGTTTTAACGGTGGTTTGTTGCAACATCATTTCCGAAACAAAAACGATATAAGGATTGGGGTGAGCACCACCTTTGTATCGCCACGGTAAATCGCGGCCGTTTTGCGCGAACCAATCTAAAAGAAGCTTTGTCAGTTGTTGATTTTTCATAAGCAAAATATAGGATATTTTTGCTTAAAGTCTAATAAAATTTGCAAAAAAATCACAGGAGCGAAAATTTTACTTGCAATTAGCTGAAATATTTGCTATGTATCGGTTTGAAGTAAGAATTATGGGGTTATAGCTCAGCTGGGCGCGAGGAAATAAAAATGTCCGGTGGACATTTTTATGACGAGCGGCGAAGGATACTTAATAAGCCGAAGCGGTAGCTGAGGCGCATTTAGTAGCCGAGTGACCGAAGCGCAGTTAGCAAGCGCAATAAGCGCGAGCTTACGAAGCAAGACGAGGAAAACAATTAAGCTGTTGTTTTAGCCGAGTGACCGAGCAGATGAGCTGCAAATTTAAAAATTATGGGGTTATAGCTCAGCTGGGAGAGCGCTTGAATGGCATTCAAGAGGTCAGGAGTTCGATCCTCCTTAGCTCCACCAATTAAAAAAAAAGACAGGGTTTAGCCTGTCTTTTCTTTTTAATTTATTATAGGGATAGAACTCCTGACCGTCAGGAGCGCGAGGAAATAAAAATGTCCGGTGGACATTTTTATGACGAGCGGCGAAGGATACTTAATAAGCCGAAGCGGAAGCAGAGGCGCATTTAGTAGCCGAGTGACCGAAGCGCAGTTAGCGATTGCCAAGCGTTAGCGTTGGCAGAGCTTACGAAGCAAGAAGATCCTCCTTAGCTCCACCAATTAAAACAAAATGGTCGCCTTTGTGGCGGCCGTTTTGTTTTTTAAACTTCGGTTATCGGTTAGAACCAACAGAAGTTGGTTTAACTACAAGGTAAATTATCCCCAGTTGATTGTATTATAACATTTTGAATCTGCGTTATATATTTTCGTAAATAATATTTTTATTATTTTAAACTTGATTTTTCTAATTTTATATGATATATTTCTTATATATTGTAAAAATTATAGGAGATAAAAAATGAGTAAATCAATTGGAAAAGTTTTTGGAACGGGTGCATATAATACATCAGGGTTTAATATGAATAGTGATTTTGTTGAAAGACAAGATAACATGACTGCAGCAGAATTACAACAACGTCTTGCGGAAATGTTTCCGCTCAACACTGCTATTCCGTCTGTTCAAGAAATTGCAGCGCAAGATTTAGGCTATAAAAATTTACAAGTAAACGCACTTAATCCAACTGGCGTTCAATATGCACAAAACGAATTTGCCAATACGACAACAGATGCACAATATGTGAATAATCCTAATTATATTTCTGATGAGAATTTGTTGGCAAAAATGTGGGAAAATGTTAAGAAATATGAAGGAATACCTTCAAATCCATATTTAGATATTAAAGGAAATATTACAGGAGGAGCTGGAGCCAACATAAACAATAAGGAGGACTTTATGAAAGTTAATTTTATGATTAACGGTCGTCCGGCAACTGATACGGAAAAAGAAAAATATTTTTACAAATTACGTGATATGAGTATGATGGTTGATAAAAACAATAATTTTATTCATCGTAATACAAAAGCAGAAGACTTTTCGGTGGCTACACCTTTAACTATCTCTGATGAAGAAGCATATAATATAGCTACTCATCACATGAAAAATGATTTGGCTCGCGTTCGACAGCAATTTTCAGATTTTGATGCTTTTCCGGAACCTTTGAAAGAAGTATTGCTAGATATTCAATATAATACCGGGAATTTAACACGCCAAAACTGGCCTAATTTGTATCAAGCTATTGAAAATAAAGATGTTAACGGAATAATCGCTAATGTTCATCGCAAAGATGTCGGACAAGAGCGTAACGACTGGGCAGAAAGTATGGTACGGTCAATTAGATTCTGACTTATACTCAGCTGGTGGGGTTACGCAATAGCTTGAATGAAAAAAATCATCTTTTGTGTAATCCTCATCTAGTTTTCTGATATATTCCTCTATTCTCAAACAAGTATTAGTATATAAATCTTTGACAGCGTATGTATAATATTCTTCATAAGTGGTTGCATGAATTTCTAATGTTTTCTGTGCAATTTCACGGGTAATAGGATCAGAACTTTGGAGTTCTTTTTGAGCGCTTTCCAGTAATCCTTTCTGCGGAATCCATTTATATTTGCATTTCAAAGTAATACGCTCTTGTGTGTTTTCAATAAGTTCACATTCACCTTTGCCGGCAATTAGATTTTTATCTTTCGGAGTGCGCATATCAATAGATGTCGGGGTTAAATATATATAACCGCTACTCATGGATAAAGGGCGTAATGGTTGATTGAAAATCGGATTGACAAACTCAGTTTTATTAACCGAATTTGCACAAGCGCTTAATACCAACAAAAACATAAAATCTAAATATTTTTTCATTTTTCTTCCTTAATCTTTAATCTATTATTCATGATGATAAAAATCAATATTCTTATATACCTGAAGGAAAATGTTTTTTATTTTCTTTCAGGTATTTTAATAGAGAAATTACCTGTTTTTGATGTTTAGGGGTGCATGATTTGCTCCGGTGAAATTTGATGTAGATTTTCAAATAACTGTTTATATGGTTCTAATTGTTGCAAAATTTTTCCCGTTTCTTCTGTAACAACTTGTTGATATTCTTGCGAACACTTGGCGATTATATCTATCATATCACCTGTTTGCAAATTATTGTTATAGCAAGTTTTGATTTTATTAAACCAATATTTGTTATCAAAACGACTGATGGCTATGCTTTCCGCATTATGTAAGACGTGCTTAGGATAATCATCTATCCATGGTTTTCCGTAAAATTCCGGGGTTTGCATATACATATGAATAAATGAATCAGAAAGTTCTATACTTTTAACTGTTGATATATAGTCATTAACTGCTTGTATGAAAGGTTTTGTAATTCGTTCAATTTTTTCGGAGTCAAGATTACTGACAAGAAAGGTTAAATGTTCTTTTTGAATATTAAGAATCATCTTATTTTTAATATCAAATAAATTCAAATTACCTATAACAAGCGCAGCTTTCATTTCTCCTTCTGCTTCATTTCCTTGTCCGAATTGTTGTATTAATGAATTTTTCAAATCATACATAAAAATGACGTAATTAGACTCATCTGTTATAATATATTGATTTGGATCTTTATAACTATCAGCCGCTTCAACAGTCCAGCAAGAAAATACCATTATACTTAAAATATAGAAAATTTTTTTCATAGCGACCTCTTTCAGATTTAATTTATTATTCATGATGATAAAAATCAAGCAATTTTGCGGTATGCGTTTATAGTTCTGCCGCATCTTGTCGTGAACAATAATTTCAGCCCCTATGCAAGATGTAGTTACATCTGGTCATTATACTTATTTTTGCTTAACCGGTAGGTAAATGGTAAAGGTTGTGCCGTTATAAGTAGTTGATGTAACGGTTAAATTGCCGCGGTGATGCAAAATAATTTGCTTAGCAATCGCCAAGCCTAAACCGGTGCCTTTAATTTTCATATCTTTATGAATTTGCATACGATAAAATTTCTCGGTCAGGCGGGCCAGATTTTCCTTATCAATTTTAACCCCTTTATTGTTGACGGCAATACGCACCGCTTTGCCTTGAGCCACATTTTGACCGCCTGCCGCCGGAATTTCTTCAACCGTTTTCAGTTCAATCGTTATTTGTGAATTTTCCTGCGCATACTTAATAGCATTATCAACGATATTTTGCAAAATTTGGTGAATTTGCTGATTATCACCGATAATTTTCGGAATGCGATTAAGCTCGTTGACAACCACATTTAACGAGCGATTGAAAGCCTTTATTTTAAGTGCTTGCGTAACATCATCAATAACTTCATGTAAATCAACTTTATCTTTCAGTTCTTTATCTTGAGCCATTTCCAAACGTGACAAAGATAATAAATCTTCAATCAGCATGGACATGTAATCGGTTTGTTCGCGCATAATGTCTAAAAAAGCATCACGGGCATCATCGTCATCTTTGGCAGTGGTTTGTAAAGTATCAATAAAGCCGGAAATAACCGATAGCGGTGTGCGTAATTCATGGCTGGCATTGGCCACAAAATCAGATTGCATTTTTTCCAAACTCAGGGCTTTGCTGATATCATAAAATGAAATAACCGCTGTGGCACGGCCTTTAGAAAACCACGGTAATTTTGTGATATGGGTATAAATACGGCGGTTATGATATTCCGGTGCATGAAAAACAAGGCTTTCTGAGGCGCTTTTACCTTTTAGAATTTTTTCAACCGAAGCAATGAAAATGTTGGTGGAAAAAAGGGTATCAATATTGCGATTTGTGATATCCGTGCCTAAAAAATTGCGTGCGGCTAAGTTAGAGCCGGTAATATTGCCTTCCAAATCAAGCATTAAAATCGGATCCGGTAAAGTATCTAAAACGGCGGCATCGGATATGGTTTGTGCTTCCAATGTGTCAGCCTTAGAAGTCCAAAAACGATGAATGGAATTAACGGCATCAGCCAGTTCTTGAGCGTCTTTTTCCGAAAGGCGAATTTGATTTTGTGCCGCATCTTGTTCATTAGCCAGCGAATAGATATATTTGCGCAAAGTTTGCAATTCATAACTGATAGGAAACAGTGAAAACATATTAAAAATGATGATAACAATATAGCAAATAAAGCTCAAAAGCGGTGATAACTGGTCAAATATGGTCAGCGCGATAAACAGAACCGCCGAAGGAATTGATAAAATAATGACGCGGGTGGCAAACTGTGAATCTCTGTCAATACCCATAATGGATTTTATACTGTGTTGCATCAATTTATTCCGTCAATAAAATTAATAAAATACTGGACTAGGTTTTTAAATATTGTAAAATGCAATAAGTTTAAATAGGTTTAATTTTAAGATATGACTAAAGAAGAAAAAGACAATATATCGCCGGGAATGGCACAATATATGGAAATTAAAGCCGCGTATTCGGATTATTTGCTGTTTTACCGCATGGGCGATTTTTATGAGCTGTTTTTTGAAGATGCGGTTACGGCATCAAAGGCTCTGGATATTACGTTGACCAAACGCGGCCAATATAAAGGGGAAAATATCCCGATGTGCGGGGTGCCGTTTCATGCCTATGAAAGTTATTTGGCGCGTTTGATTAGATGTGGCTATAAAGTAGCAATTTGCGAACAAATGGAGGATCCGGCCGAAGCAAAGAAACGCGGTTCAAAATCGGTGGTTAAGCGCGATGTGGTGCGTGTGGTAACATCAGGCACCATTACCGAAGATACTTTGCTCGATTCGCGTAAAAACAATTATCTGTTGGCCATCAGCCAAGTGAACAGTTTGTTCGGTTTGGCATGGGTAGATTTATCTACCGGCGAATTTTATACCCAAGAACTCAAAACAGATGAGAAAAATGAAGCTACCGAGCTATATGGTGTTTTAACCCGTTTGATGCCGGAAGAAATTTTATTGGCTGATAAACTTCTGGAAAATCCGGACTTATTTCATTTGTTTAATGAATATCGTGAAAAACTTTCCGTATTGCCGGCCGCGCGCTTTAACAGCGAAAATGCCGCTAAAAAGCTCAAAAATTTTTTTGATGTGCAAACACTTGATGCGTTCGGTAATTTTACCAAGTCGGAAATTATGAGCGCGGGAATTGTGCTGGATTATTTGGAAACAACGCAAAAATTGCAAATGCCACGCATTAACCGACCGGTAAAAGTTTTAAGCAGCACTTATATGGAAATAGACGCGGCAACGCGACGTCATTTGGATTTGATTGAGGGCGTCAAAGGTTCAACTTTGATTTCGGTAATAGACCGCACGGTAACCGGTGCCGGTGCACGAATGATGACTTCGCGGTTGATGGCGCCGTTATTAAATGTGGAAGCCATAAATAAACGTTTGGATGTGGTGGAGTTTTTTACAAAACATATTGATTTGATGCATGAGTTGCGCGAATTATTACATCAATGTCCGGATATGGAACGCAGTGTGGCGCGCTTGGGTGTGGGGCGCGGCGGTCCGCGCGATTTGAAAGCAATTTGGCAAACGTTGTCACTGTTACCGAGAATTCATACGATGTTAGAAACATATCGGCGCTTGGCTGTGGTTGATGAACCGCCGCAAGCTCTGCAGGAAATTATGCAACGTTTTGGTAATCATTATACATTAGTGGCAAAATTATATCAGGCCTTACGCGATACGCAAGATGATAAAAAAGAATTACCGTTGCAAGCCCGTGACGGCGGATTTATTAAAAAGGGATTTAGTCCGGAATTTGACGCTGTGTGCGATATGCGCGATGAAGGTGCTAAATATATGCGTGAGCTGGAAAGCAAATATGTTCAACAAACAGGCGTTGACCATTTGCGTATCAGATATAACAATGTGATCGGCTATTATATTGAGGTGCCCAGCAAAGGGGCGGCGCAGTTGGCATCTGATGCAAACTTTATCCATCGGCAAACTCTTGTCAATGCCACTCGGTTTGTAACGGTTGAATTGACCGAGTTGGAAAGTGAAATTCGCGGTGCCACCGATAAAGCATTGGCGATTGAGTTGGAGTTATATAATCAGCTGGTAGCCGAAGTATTGATTTGCGCTGAAGATGTATTAAGAGCGGCAAATGCTTTGGCTGAACTTGATGTGGGAATGTCATTGGCAGATTTGGCGCTTGAAAATAATTATTGTCGACCGAGGATTGATGACAGTTTGGTTTTTGAAGTGGTTGATGGACGCCATCCGGTGGTGGAAGCCGCATTAAAGCGAGAGCATGAAAGTGCGTTTGTCGGTAATGATTGTTCGCTTAATGTGGAAAATAATCGGCTATGGCTGATAACAGGACCGAATATGGCAGGTAAATCAACATTTTTGCGGCAAAATGCCATCATTGCCATTATGGCGCAAATGGGTGCTTTTGTGCCGGCAAAATCAGCGCATATTGGCATAGTTAATAAACTGTTTTCGCGTGTCGGCGCTTCTGATGATTTGGCACGCGGACGTTCTACATTTATGGTGGAAATGGTTGAAACGGCGGCGATATTAAATCGGGCCGATAAACGTTCGTTTGTGATTTTAGATGAAATCGGGCGCGGCACGGCAACGTTTGACGGTCTTTCCATCGCTTGGGCGGTGGCTGAATATTTGCATGATGCGAACAAGTGTCGTGCGCTGTTTGCCACCCACTATCACGAAATGGCCAATTTGGCGGACAGACTCAAAGCCATGTCGTTACATTGTATGAAAATTAAAGAATTTAACAATCAAGTGATTTTTTTGCATGAGGTCATAAGCGGTGCAGCCGATCGTTCATACGGTATTCATGTGGCCAATTTGGCCGGATTGCCGGCAAAAGTGATTAAGCGTGCCGAGCAGGTTTTGAAAAAATTGGAACGCGAAAATCAGCAAAATAATGCTCTAAGCTGGCAAGATGAATTGCCTTTATTTAATTTTGCCGCGGAAACTGAAGAAAAAGCAAAACCATCGGCATTGGAAGAAGCATTAGAGCAAATTAATCCCGATGATTTGACCGCGCGTGAAGCCTTGCAGAAATTGTATGATTTAAAAGCATTGGTAGGAGAAAACGGACATGAATGAAACAGATTTTTTTAAACAATATGAAACGTTTGTTAATGGCGTAACTTCGGCAACAGCAAAAGATGATAAGGCTTTTAAGGCACATTTGGAAGAGCTGTCGGCGCAGTTAAACGGTAATTACGGGCGGCTTGACCATGCAATAACCGGATTAACCGGTGAGGCCGGCGAAGTAGCCGATGTGTGGAAAAAAATTAAGTATATGGGTCTGGAATATAATGCTGAAACGCGTGATAAGCTGATTAAAGAACTGGGCGATGTGTGTTGGTATTTGATGAGTGCGGCAACAGCCTTAAATGTGCCGTTGGAAGAAATTATCAATCGCAATATTGAAAAGCTAAAAGCACGCCATCCGCATGGTTTTTCTCCGGAATATATGCAGCATAAAAAGGGTGCTTAAATGAGCCGAATTGTCGGAGTTTTGTTACCGTTGCCGTTTGATAAGCCGTTTGATTATATGACAAACGAAGATGTAGCGCTCGGGCAAATTGTGGAAGTGCCGTTTGGTAAAGATAAGCAAGTTGGTGTGGTGTGGCGCCTGCAAGGCGCCGATGAAGTGGCACCGGAAAAAATTAAAAGCATAAACAAAGTGTTTGATTTTGCACCGTTGTCAGATAATATGCGGCAATTTGTGCAGTGGGTGGCACAATATAATATGGCGCCGCTCGGTATGGTCTTAAAAATGGTTATCAGTGTGCGTGCGGTGTTTGAACCGTCGCCGATGACGGTTTTATATACGCTTTCCGGCAAAACTTTAGCCGAAGCAAAGCTTAAAAATTCGGATGCGCGCTGGCATGTGATGGATTTATTAAAACATGCTCCATATACACGGCAAGAAATTGCCGCTGGGGCAGGGGTCAGCCAAAGTGTCATTAAAGGTTTGATAGATGCCGGTGTGTTAGCGCCGATTTATATGGAAAATAAGCGCGAATTTTTGGATCCGGTCGGCGATTTTATGAAAGTGGCTTTGACCGACGAACAACAACATGCAGCAGATTTATTATGTGCTAAAGTCGGTAGCGGTTTTTCAGTTACATTGCTGGACGGTATTACCGGTTCGGGTAAAACAGAAGTGTATTTTGAGGCGGTGGCAAAAGCTTTGGACCAAGGAAAACAGGTGTTGATTTTAGTGCCGGAAATTTCGCTGACGACCCAGTGGTTAGAAAGATTTGAAAAACGTTTCGGGGTGCGTCCGGCTAATTGGCATTCGGGGCTGAGCCTGAAAGAACGTGTGGATACATGGAAAGCCATTATCGAAGGGCGCGTAAAAGTTATTGTCGGCGCGCGCTCGGCGCTGTTTTTGCCATATACAAACTTAGGTTTGATGGTTATAGATGAAAGCCACGACCATTCATTTAAGCAGGAAGATTTTGTAAATTATCAAGGGCGCGATATGGCGATTGTGCGTGCCAAAATGGAAAATTTACCGGTTATTTTATCTACGGCAACGCCGGATTTGGAAACCATGGTGAATGTGGACGAGGGAAAATATGACTGCGTTCAGCTAAAAAGCCGATATGCCAATGCGATGCTACCGGAAATTAAAGTGATTGATTTGAAGAAAGATAAACCGCAGAAGGGAGAATGGGGTGTTTCGTGGTTGGCACCGACTTTGGTTGAAGCGTTGCGGCAGAATTTGGCGCGCAGTGAACAATCGGTTTTATTTCTTAATCGGCGCGGATATGCGCCGCTATTGATTTGCCGCGAATGTGGGCACCGCATACAATGTCCGAGTTGCAGTGCCTGGCTGACTGAGCATAAAAAAGCGCAAAAGATGATGTGCCATCATTGTGGCTATGTAGATGACATTCCAAATGCGTGTCCGCATTGCGGCTCTAAAGAAGGTTTGACGGCATGCGGGCCTGGTGTGGAACGTGTGGCCGAAGAAGTTATAAAGCGCTTTGCCGGTGCTAAAGTTGAAATTTTATCCAGTGATAATGCCTCCTCATTTACGGCAGTATCAAAAATATTGGAGCGTATGCAACGACGCGAGATTGATATTTTGGTCGGCACGCAGATTATTGCTAAGGGGCATCACTTTCCTGATTTGACTTTGGTTGGAATTGTTGATGCCGATCTGGGGTTGATGGGAAGTGATTTACGCGCTGCCGAACAAACATATCAGTTATTGTCGCAAGTGGCGGGACGCGCCGGTCGCGGCGATAAAAAAGGCACGGTTTATGTGCAAACGTTGTATCCGGAAAATAACGTGCTGAAAGCAATGATAAATAATGACCGCGACAGCTTTTTGAGTATGGAAAAGCAAAGTCGGCAGCTTTTGCAATATCCGCCATACGGTAAATTAGCGGCACTGATTATTTCCGGTAAAAATCAGGCCACAACGGCTAAAGTGGCGGAAATTTTCGGCAAAACTGCACCGCAAACCGAATATATTTCGGTTTTGGGGCCGGCGCCGGCACCTTTATTTATGTTGCGCGACAGATATCGTTTTCGGTTGATGTTGAAAACCGCACGCAATATTAATATTCAAAAGGTGTTAAGCGAATGGATGAAGATGGTTAATGTGCCATCAAGCGTGATGGTTGAAATAGATATAGATCCGTATTCGTTTATGTAATCAAAAAGCCGCCTGATGATGTGGCGGCTTTGGGAAAAGCATGACTTTCTTTATGATTTATCTTGTAAAATTTCCAATTCTGCCAATTCGGAGGCTAAATCATCATTAAAAATTTTATCCAAACGCGGTTCGCTATGCGCTTTATCCGAAGATTTGGTGATTTCATCTAAGTTAATATCATCAAAATTACCGGCACTTAAATCAGGTGTGCCCCCTTGAGTTGTTGCACCAAACGGATCATCCGCTCCGAGAGAATCTAGATCTTCCGGTGCGGCTATTGATTCGGCAAACGGATCGGCAAAATCGGTTGAAACACCAAACGGATTATCGGCACCTAAATCAACGCGATTCTCATCAATGATATTTCTTTCATCAAATGGTGAACGCAGACCGATAGGGGCGTGATTCGGATTCGGTAGATTATCATCGGATGTAGCAGGTGCGCCGAAAGGATCATCGGCACCTAAATCAACTTTTGCCGGCTCGTCATAGATTGCAACTTCTTCTTCGGCCGGAATATTTAAATCAACCGGCGCGCCGAAAGGATCATCGGCACCCAAATCAACCTTTGCCGGCTCATCATAGGTTGCAACTTCTTCTTCGGTCGGAATATTTAAATCAACCGGCGCACCGAAAGGATCATCGGCACCCAAATCAACTTTTGCCGGCTCATCTTCAGTCGTTTCTTCTGCAGCCATAAACTCTTCCAGTGGAATGTCAGTAGTATCATGCTCTTCGGACATCTCCGGTTGAATTTGTGCCGGTTCAATAATTTCTTCCGGCTTTGATATAAATTCGGAAATGTCTGACTCATCTGATTTGGTTATACCAATTATTTCGTCCGATGTATCAACAACGGCTTGAATTTCATCTTCTTGATTGATTTCAAAATCGGAGCCAGACGATGTAGATTCAGGCTCAACTTCGGGGGAATACCCCGCATTCAACGCATCTTCCTGCGCATCGCTTTCAGTTTCCGCTACCGAAACAGGCTCATCTAACGGTTCCGGTTCAGTTTCAGGCTCATCTATCTGTTCCTGCTTAGGAGAAGAATAACCGATGACAGATTCCGGATAGCCGGCTTCTTCGGTTAAATGCGAATAAGAAGTTGTCGCAGAAACAGTGTTCGGTGTGACTGATGTAATGTCGGCTATCATTTGCGTTTGTGCCGTAATTTGTGATACAATGGCAGCAAAATTAGCCTCGGTCTGGGCGCGTAAATCAGCTAAGTCGGTGCTGATTTTTTGTAAGGCAGTCCCGACATTTGCCGGAATTTCATCTGCAGATGGCACAACATTATCTTTGTTTACGGTATCTGTGCCGGCCAATAATTTTTCCGATAATGCGGCTATGGCAGATGTGATTTTATAACTTGCCGTGCCGTTTTCCGCAGCATAGTCGTTCAGCTTTGCCATAATAGCCTGCAGGCCGTTTTGAACAACTTGTTGATTGTTTTCATTCATAGCCGATAAAGCGGCCGATAAATCGGTTTCGCTTTGCAGCGGCACAGCCTTAAAAGAAGGTGCCTGTCTGATATTTAAAACGTCTTTAATAGTCTTGCGATCAATTTTATAATTTTCAATATCGCCAATCATGGAAACCAAAGCCCATACCATTAAGGCAACAACCAACAACATCAAACTGACGCTGACGGCGTTTACGGGGGCGGTTAATTGGGTAGGCGTGCCGGTTGCGGCATAATATATAAATGCCGTTAATACGGCGGCGGTTATCAATGCACATAAAAACTTAGCTAAAACAATGGCGAATTTCATTATTACCCCCATAATTATCTTAAAATATAAGAAAATAATAAGCCGATATTTATAAAATGCAAGTCCAACCGCAAGTTTATCCGCTTTTTTGTGCGCATGCGGTCAAAAATATAAAAAATATATTGCATAAAAGCCGGTGATATGATATATTGTGGCCTGATTTTGAAATTATTAACTTTTTAAGAATTTTAGCTATGGTAAATGATTTGGTTTTATTTGAACATCCGCTGTTTATAACGGACATGATGTATGCACGCGAGAACAACATGGTCGGCAAAGCAACTTATGCCGACAAAGATGTGCATTTCGGCAATGTAGCTTATATGCATAAAGATGTGGCAGAAGCCCTGTTGTCGTTAGTACCGGTGTTGCAGGAAAAACAACTGAAGATGCGTATTTGTGACGCTTACAGACCGCCGCTTGCGCATCAAAAAATGGTGGAAATAGTGCCGATTAAAGGCTTCTTTAAGGCTGATTATCGCACGTCAAACCACTGCCATGGAACGGCAGTTGATGTGTGTTTGACGGATATGAACGGGCATAATCTGCTGTATCCGACAGAGATAGATGCTTATGAAGAGCGTTTTCAAAAACAGGTGTCTAAAGGAGAATTTGCAGAATTTCAGCAACATTTGCAAAAAGCTCGCCATGATTTTATGGATGCTGCACCGGAAGCACTGGCTAATCGTGCGTTTTTAAAACAACTGATGGAAACCCACGGGTTTGAAAGCATACCACATGAATGGTGGCATTATAATCTCAAAGGCTGGGCAGAATATCCGGTGATTGAGTGGGAATAAACAAAAAAGGAACTTCGTTGTTGAAGTTCCTTTTTTGTTGAATTTGCTTAGTGCAAGGCGGCAATCTCATCAGCCAACCACTGATAGATGCGTTGTTGTGCCTGATTGCCGTGGGCAGCAAGATCTTCCGGATGCCATTGCACACACAAAATGTGCATATCGGCATCACCCCATGCTTCAGGTACACCGTCATTGGCCTCGGCGTAAATCTGTAGCGGCAACTCAACGTCTGTTTCATTCTCGTGATAGCGCTCAGCCCATAGGCAGCGTTGAATCTTGATCGGTGCCAACAATTCCGTGTGACGCGAATTTACGAACTCCAGATTTTGATCCCCCAGAAGTTCCCACAGCGGATTGTTCGGGAAGATGTTGAGCCGGTGCGCTTCGTCTTTATACGACTTATGCTCCAGTGGTGTTTCAACATAGCTGAAGTTGCGGAACAATAACATTCCAAAGTATCCGGCAACCATTTGTGCACCGGCACAGATACCGAGCAAGGGAATACCGTTTTCAACCGCATAGTTGATGCAGGTAATATAGGCTTCGGCGCGCAGTGAAGTCGGCTCAGCGTCAGGTTTAGGATCAGAGTAATACGATTCCGGCGAAACAAACGCACCACCGGGAAGCACAACACCGTCACAAAGCTGAATCTGCTCTTCGCAGTGCTCATAGGTCAGTCCGAGAATCTGCACACCGGTCTTGGCTAACGCCTGCAAATAGTTCCAGTCGGCACTATAGCACTCGTTGTCGCGTCCCATCAGAAAGCCGACGATAGGAGCGGTGGACTTTGGTGGCATACAACCAAGTTGTTGGTAGTCTTTGACTGCTAATTCCAGCAAGGGAATCTTATTCTCACGAGCGCAAGCGGTAATAAACGAGTCACTCACGCAAAAAGCCTTAATCAGCGGCTTATACTGCAAATAATAATGCTTCATAAATACGAAGTTTTTAGTTAAAAATATAAAGAACAAACACGATAATTTGAATTTACTTGCAAATTATCATGGTTGGCAAAATTTGTCAATATTTTTATAGAATCAGAGCAAGTTTTGTTGTTTCAAATATGCTAAAGTCTGCTCGGCAAGTAATTGATGTCCGGTAGCATTCGGGTGTGTGGCATCAAAATAAAGCTCTTCTAAATTCAGTTTTTGCCAAACGTTATAGCGGGCATAAAAAGCAATATTGTGTTCTTTGCAAACATCTGAGATGATTTCGTTATAACGTTCAACATCGCTGTTGCGACGTATCAACGAAGCATCAAGTGTGTAGCGATTTTCAACGACCGGCAATAAATCTGTGATAATGATTTTGGCTTTGGTTTGCTCAAGAAGATCAAGCAATTTGTTCCAATACATCAGGCGCACACCTTCCGAAAAGTCTAATTCTTTATGGCTATTTTTACGGCGGCGTAAATCATTTATACCGATATTAACCAAAATGAGGTCAAAGGCGCGAGATAAAACTTCTGTTTCGGCGCGATGATAAGCATCGGTAATATTATCGCCGAATTGCGACATATTATTAAATATGTAATCGGCACCGTAATTTTGCTTGATTAAGCGACCAAGACGAGCAAACCATCCTAAATCTGTTTCATCCCAAAAACCTTGCCCGATACTATCACCGATTAGTCCAATCTTTTTCATCCTTACCCCTCTGTATATTTTTGATATATTTTGTGATGTAAAAAAATAAAGTCAAGAATTTTAAAAAAATTTTTACTTCTTTATGATACAAAACATAATGCCGGATAGTTTTTTGAAATAAATGTAAAGCTAGAGGGCAAAGGAGGACATCATGTATAATTTATATAACGGTCAAATGTATTTGACGGTGCACCAGAAACGAGCATATTTGCAAATGGTGCTGTTTCTTGCAAAAGTAGATCAAAATCCTCAATTTTTGGAAAAAAAATATATAAAACATTTAATTGAAGGCTTTGAACTTCCTAAATCGGAGTTGGAAAATTTATTTATTCCGACAAGTTTGAATGATTTGTATGAGGTTCTAAAACCGATTACAACGCGGTCAATAGCGATTGATTTGTTGCATTGTTTATGGTTTGTTGCTTCAGTGGACAGCATTATTGTTGATGATGAAATTCAGATTATTCGCACGGCAGCACGAATTTTGAATATCAGTGATGATGTGGTATTGGTTATCAATAATTTTGTGCAAGATGAAATAGAATTTATGAAGCGTGCACAAGATGTTTTGGAAACCGAAGAAGTAAGATGCTGATAATGTTTTGAAAAAACGTTATTTTTATAATAAAATGCCAAAAAAAGCAAAAAAGCGAAAAATAATGCTTGCAATTCAAAAATATTTGATATATTAACATTGATGTTAAAAACGATGCGCCCGTAGCTTAATTGGATAGAGCATCTGACTACGGATCAGAAGGTTGTGAGTTCGAGTCCCGCCGGGCGCGCCAATGAAAGAAACCTCCTTTGTGGAGGTTTTTTTTTGTTGGCGTATTCCGACGAGGTGAGAACGCACAAGAGTGAGTTTGACGACGAATGAGAGGCAGACGAAAGTATGCCGGTAAGCGTAAGCGAACGAATGAGGAGAACGAAGCGCACACGTAGTGTTTAGC
>JAEEGL016181644.1_pt1 | contig 60888 bp, 55 predicted proteins | sample 9134231 | NCBI WGS metagenome assembly JAEEGL01 (sample SAMN16246548, study PRJNA631951) | gut metagenome | biome: gut microbiome; feature: rumen; material: fiber-attached | host: Bos | place: Iran: Karaj | collected 2018-10
CAAGTTCAAAAATTTCTTCAGAATCTTTTTCCATTAGGCATAGATTATTTGATGCACATGAAATGAATGACAAGCAAATTATTAACAAAATAAGATTTTTCAGTTTTTTCATTATTCTCTCCCTGTAATTAACAATGCCCATCCATCTGCTTTTGTTTGTCGCATGTAAGGTAATAATCCATATATTTCCTCACTACCATACTAATGGTGCAGTTCTATATGAAAGAGGTTCTGCATCTTCTGGGTATTTTCCATCTGGATCCACATACTTAACCGGATTATTCCCCGCATAGTGATACAAGTTTCCGTTAACAGAATTGTAGATGCCACCCATACCCGGGAGATTACCTGCATCGCTGGCATTTCCCTTGCCGGCCGCAGGCACATACTCACCGAGGGCCGGATCCACGCTGATCCAGCGGCTGTACTTGGGGTTCAGGTATCGGGCACCGTTGGAATTTTTGAAAAAAAGTTCTCCGTGTGAGGGATTTTGTCGTTTTAAAATTGTCTCCGACGTGATATATGAATCTGTAAGAAATGCATATTTAACAAGGAATAAGACGAGTTCTTGGAATGAGTTTAAATCATAATCCAATTCTGTTGCTTCTGTTGTCAACAGCACCGTGAGGATGTTTTTATTCTTTAACATTCCAATGTTGTTCAACTTTTCACTTTCCCCATTTGATTTATATTTCATTGTCTTCTTTAAGATATTCTTTAAAATCTTCTACAAATTAAAGTAATAACTTCTTCATCTGAAGGTACAGAAGATGTTAACATAATTTCATCGACTAAATAATACTAAAAGAATAAGACAAAGAGACGGAATTGTTACAACAAAACCAATTATTCCTCTTACCACAAAAGTTTTGTCTATTACATAATCTCCTTTTATAGGATGCTTTAACATCCCCTTTCCTATAAGAAACAATTTTACGGACAAAAATAAATAGTACAAAATCAATAATAACAAAAGTATCAATCCTAGTGTTGTTATATTCATGTTTTTCTCCTTTACCAAATGAAAGTACCACCAGCAGGCAAAACAATATCATTAACTTGAACGTATGGTAATAAAAAGGTAGATGGTATTGATGCCAAAGGTGTTTTCTTTTTTTTATCTTGTGCTGATGTAAAAACCAACGCACCATCCGCCATAACATACATTCCAGCAAGAAATCCTGCGGGATCTATGATAGTTAAGACTGTTCCTCCAACAGGTCCAATTATCATTTCTGTAATTCCAATTATTTTTTGCAATGTTGCTTCTTCTTGAGTAAGTGTAGAACCTTCAGGTTTTTCCCGCCATGTTTTAAACGTACTAGGAAAAAGAGATTCAATATAATTACATACATATTTTTCATCTGAAAAAGAGTGCACTATTTCATTTTCTTTAGCTAATTGAAATTTATAATCATGTGCACTTAGAATATAATAAGGAGTGTAAGCATCTCCAATATCTTGAAGATCATCAATATTAGCAGTAATGGTTTTGTTTTCATCATCAATATCATACAAACCAGTAGGATCCACATACTTCACAGGATTATTTCCCGCATAGTGATACAGATTCCCGTTAACAGAATTGTAAATGCCACCCATCCCCGGAAGATTACCTGCATCACTCGAATTACCTTTGCCAGCCGCAGGCACATACTCCCCCAAAGCCGGGTCCGTGCTGAGCCAGCGCGAATATTTGGGGTCCAGGTATCTGGCACCGTTGCGTTTTAAAATTGAAATTTCCTTATGATGTGTAATTTTTCGTTTTGAAAAAATATTTTTAGAGGTATTATCTGCTAAAATAAATGAATATATGAACAAGAAGAAGATTAAATCAAAAGATAAACACATCTCTTGCTGTTGGTTCAGTACGTTTAGAAATACCAGTAGTGGAAGTTGTTTTAATCTTTGGTCTTGTATTAATTCTTTGTTCATTCTTTATACTTAATTCAAATCCTTCCAAACTACTGGACTACCAAAAAATGTTTTTTCATATTTGTCTAAATATATATACATACATCTAATTTTTTTTCGTCCCAATACCGTATCTGTTTTTTTTCCATTAAAAACGTTAAACGCGTCTTCATCTCTTCCTTCTTTTAGCATATCTAAAAAGACTTCATCAACAATTTGAAATGAGTTTAATTCATCAAGAATACAATCATAATTATTTAGAATATCAAGAACATTCTTGGTATAAAAAGGAGATTCTCCTATTTTATAATAAACGTCATCAAACTCATTATATATATCGAAATCGAAAGAGTAAAAACGTTTTTTTAAGACATCATATTCACAAGACATAAAACAAAAATTACCAAATCGAGGTATTCTTTCAAAAACTAGGTTTTCACCTTCGTAAAACACGTTTTTTAAGATTATTTTGACATCTCCGTCCATTTCCAAGTATAAATTAAATATTGGATCGAAATCTTTTATCTGTTCTATACAGGAAATCTTTTTCAAATGAGAATTCTCTGAAATCTCAGAAATCATCTTTTTCTTTTTGGATTCACAATTTCTGGCAGAATTAAAAAATGGAATCTCACATATGAAAAAAAATGCAAAAAAAACAGCTAATGCACATAGAATATACAACAGAACTTTTTTCATTCCCAAACCTCCAATAAAGGATATCTCAAAGGGAAAGATTACAGTAAAGACAGAATGAACTACTCAGCTTTTACACCTGGATTGGCGGCAAACCATTCATTCCATGCCTGATCAACCTTGTCACAGTATGACTTTTTATCTTCTTCGCTCATGAATGAGGCACGGAAACCGTTTTTGACCACTTCCTTTATGTCGTCCAGCTTGAAATGCATCTTGGAATAGATGTTCCAGTATTCATCAAGAAGCTCTACCTTAAAGAAAGTCGGGTCATCGGTATTCAAAGTTACGAAACATCCTGCATCGTACAGCTTTTTGAACGGATGGTCTTCGATTTTAGAAACAAAATGTTTGGTAAAAATATTGCTTGTGGGACTTACTTCTAGCGGATAATGCTTTTCGGCAAGTTCCTTCATGAACGGCTCGTCGTATGCGGCTGCAATTCCGTGTCCGATGCGCTCGGCTTCAAGGAGGTTGATGCAGTCCTTCATGCTCCAGCTGTCCACAGTTTCTCCGGCATGGGCCACACGGTGGAGTCCGGCTTCCTTTGCCCTCTTGAACACGCTTTCGTAGTCACGGGCAGGTCCCTTTGCCTCATCACCGCCAAGTCCGATTCCAATGATGTCTGGATTTTTTTCCGCCAGAACCAGATCAAGGTTGTGTTCGGCATTTTCCAGCCCAAAAGAGCGGCTTACGTCCACTATTACCTTTATCGTTACATCGTATTTTTCTTTTGCACGTTTTATTGCCCTGGATATTCTGGAAGTCATGTCGTGAAAGTCAAATCCGTTTTTCAAGAGGGAAGTCGGTGCAAAGAAGGTTTCAACATAGACTATGTTATTATTGCGGACATACTTGGCAAAATCCTTAAAATAGTCTGAAATATTATCAACATTGACAAAATAATTCTGGATTTTAATAAAACTGGCCAAAAATCCCGGCAAATCGGTATAATTCCACAGGGCTTCAAGCTCTTCCTGGGGCATATCTTTACCGTAGCGGCTCTTGTATAGCTGCCTGATGGTCTGGTTGCCTATAACTGCTTCTCCATGAAGGTGTAATTCCGCTTTTGGAATCGCCTTCATCAAACTATAAAAATCCCTTTTGTCCATAACCTTCACTAGTCTTTATTATAACACAAAATTATATAAAATCAAAGTCCTTTGCAAGGAAATCTATTATATTTTCGGCAGAATTCCAGTTGAAAACAACTAAAAATAGGGTATAATATAAATAATTGAATCAAAGGAGCACATTATGAAGAAAATAGTCGTTGCCTCAACAAATAAAACAGTCATTCAGACGGCAAAAAAAGCCAATTCCCTTTTTCCTACCTTTTTTCAATGCACCAGTTTTGGGAACACAGAATCAATAATCAGCTACATTAACTACGAGCTGCCGGAAATCAAGGTACTGGACTATACATCCAAGGACATCGACTGCGAGGCCATCCTGGAATCAATTAACTCCGACGCATGGCTGCATTACGGTGGAACAATAGCAATATGCAAGGATCGTGAGGCTGTTCGTCAGATGGAATCCATAAAGGATGACAACATAATCTCCGTACTGACGGTGAGCGACTTTGAGCAGCATTTCGGACGACTTTTGCGCATTTTGTACCAGAACCAGAAATTCCTGTTTACACGCGGCATGCAGGACATAATCGGCGGACAGGAAGAGGGCCAGTTCGTGTGCAACAACGACCCCATGGACATACGCTTTTACACAAGCTTCCTCGTAAGCTATCTGTACACCACCAACCGCATTTCAGAAGAAGACAAGGACAGCCTACAGATGATTCTGATGGAACTTTTGACCAATGCAGTTGAACACGGCAACCTTAACATCTCATATCAGGAAAAATCCGAATGGCTCATGAAGGGCGGAGACATGATGCAGCTTTTAAAGGAACGCTCAGAGGACCCCCGCTACAAGGACAAGAAAATCCACATTTCCTATGCCATCAGGAAAAACGTGTCTGCATTCAGGATTGAAGATGACGGAGACGGATTTGACTGGAAAAAGATGCTTGCGGAAAATGACGAGGAGAACACAGGAACACACGGACGCGGTATTGCACTCAGCCGCCAGTTCGTAAAAAAGCTTGGCTACAACAAGAAAGGAAACCAGGTAACCTTCTCCATTGCAAACAAGGTCAATTCCACAAACTCTGTTCCGGGCATCATGAAACCCTTTGACGCAATCACATACAAGGACAAGCAGGTTGTATGCCACCAGGATGAAATGTCCAACGACCTTTTCTTCATTGTATCAGGCCAGTTTGCCGTTTACGTCAACAAGAAATTCACGACAATGCTCACGCCTAACGACATGTTCATCGGAGAGATGGCATTCCTTCTGAACGACAGGCGTACTGCTACGGTTGTGGCAATTGGTTCAAGCTGCAAGCTAATCAAAGTGCCAAAGACGGCATTCCTTTCGCTCATACGAAAAAATCCGCACTACGGCATCTTCCTTAGTAAAATGCTTGCGCAACGTTTGGAAAACCAAAGCCAGACCACTTATGCTGTTGAACAGAAGCTTGCCGAAATTCAGAATTTCATGCACAAATAAAACAACAGAACGGTAGCCGAATGTCACTTAACTGCAACGAAATAAACCTGATACTCAAAGAACTTGAACTTGAAGGCTCCTTCATCCAAAAGGTTGTTCAGCCGTCCTACGACATGCTTGCATTCAAGGTCATAAAGAACGGAACACTCGCCACGATACTCATATGCACAGGCTCCCAGGTATGCCGAATTCATTCAACCAGGATGCAGGTTCCCAAAAACAAAAAGCCCCTCCGCTTCTTTGAATTCCTAAAGTCCAACGTACAGGGCATGAGGATAAACTCTTGTGTTCAACTGGGGCTGGACAGAATAATCAAGATGGATGTTTCCACCTGGCAGCAGAAATACTACATCTACATAAGGCTATGGTCGGGTGCGGCAAACGTAATTGTCACCGACGAAAACAATGTAATACTTGACTGCATGTACCGTCGGCCAAAGAAAAATGAAATGACCGGGCAGCCGTTCAAACCGGAAGAAAAAGAGCCTACTCAGGAAGAGATAAACGAAAGCCTTGAACGTTTCCCCATCAGGGACTTTTCCGACCGGGGAGAAGACTTCAACAGCCTTTCCTTTAGCGAAAAAATCGACAGGTTCTATTCGGAGAACGCCACTTCACTTTCAAGGGATGCACTTTTAGCACAGGCCGAAAAATGGTACAACGTAAAGCATTCAAAAATGGAAAGCGCATTGCAGAAGCTCCTGGACAAAAAAAAGAGTTTTGAGCATGCGGACAGACTCAAGCACACGGGAGATTTGATTCTTTCCTATGCATCAGAATACAATGGCGGAGCAAACCTTACATGCACCGACTACGATACAGGCGAAACAGTCCACATACGCATGGACGAGAAAAAAAACGCGCAGGAGAACGCAAGCCTATATTACGACCAGTACAAGAAAGCTGTATCCGGAATGGAAAGCCTTGAGCACGACATCATGCTTTCACAGAAAAACCTTAAGGCTCTGGAAGAAGAATATTCTGCCATATTAAAAGAGCAGAACGCCATCAAGATTGAACAGATGTTGCGCCATGACACCACTCCAAAACAAAAAAATGAAAAGCCTCATCCGGGCCTTCATTACGAGGTTGACGGATGGACGATAATTGTCGGACGAACCGCAACTGAAAACGACGAGCTTTTGAGACACTATGTAAAAAGTCTGGACATGTGGCTGCACACAAGGGATTTTGCAGGCGGTTATGTATTCATAAAGGCACGCAAGGATAAAACCGTTCCCCTTGAAATACTTCTCTATGCCGGAAATCTTGCCGTCTACCATTCAAAGGCAAGGAAAAACGGACAGGCCGACTTATACTATACACAGGTAAAATATCTCCGCAGGGCAAAGAACGGTCCAAAGGGATTGGTTCTTCCAACTCAGGAGAAAAATATATTCATTAAACTTGATGAAACAAAACTACGACGCCTTGATGAGCTTGAACAGGCAAGACAAGGAATATAGGACAGCAAGATGAAGAAACCATACGAGACCTACAACACTTTTGCACCCACAGAAAAAATGAAGTATCCGTTCAGATTCGGCAAAGTCAAAAAGCCGTCGGAAAAACGGATTAAAAAATGGGGAGGAAAACACATGACAGAATACAACGTCATGTACGGCTACATGACCACTCCGTTCTGTTTTCCATGCTCATTTACGATGTACAGATTCTTTCATCATGTCATATGGCACTTCTTCATGCCGCAGTATTTTCAAAAGATTCACCTGAGGCATACTCCGGTAAAACATGTTGACCACCAGCTTGACGAAAAGGTTCCATTCAGGGAAGACTTGATCTCATGTTATATGGATTTCATTAACGTGTGGGTCCGTCCTATTTCCATGCTCATGCACAGGTTCAACATCTTTCAGGGAGCAAAACTTTCCTGTGAATGGTTCAGATATCTTTGTCTTGTCTATCATGAGTCATACAGAATGTATTGTTATTCCATGACCACGACATACAGGCCAAAACCAACGACAAAAAAAGTCAAGGCACTTTATGCAGGAGATCCTCACTACATGTGTGTCCCTTCCCTCCACATTTCAATCGTATGCCTTTGCTTCAGCTTTTACAGGATGCTGTTCAAAAGGGAAGATTTTACTGAGCAAGAAATCGAGATGTGGAACAAGGAACTGTTTGAGCGTGCAGTTGACATAGGAGAGACGGTTCTTTACATAAAACAGCACAGCGTAAACTGCATACCGGCGGCCCTCTACATGATTACAAGAATTGTCCCTGAACTGTTTACTCCAGAGATTGCAATTGAATTTATTTCGGCACTGTTCAAGAATAAAACTGACATCAGCGAAACCGAGAGAAAAAAAATACAGGCACACATTATTTTCACATACGAACGATTCCTGCTTGAGGGTGCAATTGAAGAAGACTGGATGGATCCCGTCACAAGGTGGCTCGACAGCTATCAAAGCCATGTTCCGTTCTATGCTGATTTAGAAAATCCGGAAGACAAAGATAGGAAACAGACGGAGAATGCGTAAATTTCATGTTGTATCGGATTATGAACCCAGTGGAGACCAGCCTCAGGCCATAGAAAAACTTGCAAGGGGATTTTTAAACGGAGACAAGTATCAGACATTAAAGGGTGTGACAGGAAGCGGCAAAACCTATACCATGGCAAAGATAATAGAAGCCGTTCAGCGTCCCACTTTGATAATAAGCCACAACAAGACTCTTTCCGCACAGCTCTACCGTGAGTTCAAGACTTTTTTCCCCGACAATGCCGTTGAATATTTTGTAAGCTATTACGACTACTACCAGCCGGAAGCCTATGTTCCCGCACGAGACCTTTACATCGAAAAGGATGCCTCAATCAACAGGGAAATCGACCGTCTTAAGATGGCGGCAACCTACAGTCTTATGGAAAGGCGTGATGTTATTGTCGTTGCAACCGTAAGCTGCATTTATGGTTTGGGAATGCCTGAACTTTACAAGGACATGAGGATTCATCTTGAAAAGGGACAGATGCTTGACATCCACAAGTTTGCCCTTTCACTTTCCGAAATCCAATACCAGAGGAATGATGCCGTTCTTGACCGTGGAAATTTCCGCATACGTGGTGATGTAATTGAGGTCTTTCCTCCTTATCTTGAATTTGAGGAGGCATACAGGATCGAGCTTGACTTTGACGAGATTGTAAGGATAAGGCGCTACAATGTGATTTCCGGAGAAGTAAAGGAAGACCTTGATGAAACGGTAATCTATCCTGCAAAACAGTTTGTCGTTCCACATGAGACCCTTACCATCGCAACCGAACGAATTCAGGCAGAACTAGAGGCAAGGCTAGACGAACTTAACTCGCAGAAAAAACTATTTGAGGCAGAAAGGCTTAAGACACGCGTCACATACGACATAGAGATGATGAAGGAGATGGGCTACTGTTCGGGAATTGAAAACTATTCCGCCCCTATTGCAGGAAGAAAAAAAGGTGAACCGCCCGCAACCCTCCTCCATTATTTTCCTGATGACTTTTTGTGCATGATTGATGAGGCACATGTCACCGTTCCGCAGATTGGAGCGATGTATGAGGGAGACAGGAGCAGAAAGCAAAACCTTGTTGACTTTGGATTCCGACTTCCATCAGCACTGGACAACCGCCCGTTAAAATACGATGAGTTCAGCAAAAAGATGAACCAGGTGATTTATGTCACGGCAACTCCAAGGCCACAGGAAATTGAGCAGAGCACCCAGGTTGTTGAGCAGATTATTCGCCCCACGGGACTTCTGGACCCCATTGTTGAAGTACGCCCCACAGAAGGCCAGATGCAGGACATCTACAAGGAAGTTCAGGAGCGTATTGCAAAAAAAGAACGAAGCCTTATCCTTACCCTTACAAAAAAGATGGCAGAGGATTTAACCGACTATCTTGCAGGCCTCTCGCTTAAAGTGCAGTACATTCATTCAGAGATTGATACATTTGAACGTGTCGAGATATTGAAAAAACTCCGCGGTGGAGAAATCGATGTCCTGATTGGAATCAACCTTTTGCGAGAAGGAATAGACCTCCCGGAAGTAAGCTTTATTGCACTTCTTGATGCAGATAAAATAGGATTCTTACGCAGTACAACAAGCTTGATCCAGATCATAGGAAGGGCCGCACGAAACGCAGAGGGAAAAGTCGTGATGTACGCCGACAGGATGAGCGATGCGATGAAGGAAGCGATAGACGAAACCAAGCGCCGCCGTTCAATTCAAGAGGCATATAACAAGGAAAACGGAATCACGCCAAAGACAATCAAAAAGGCCGTTGAGGATATCCTTGAGCACGAGAAAGAGGAAGCAAAAGAAAACGCAGACGTGGAGATGGAAGCGTTAATACAGAAATCCAACCTGATGGTTCCCGCACAAAGAAAGAAGCTTATCGCCGCATTAAAGCAGGAAATGATGGAAGCCGCAGACCGATTGGATTACGAGATGGCAGCCGCATTACGGGACAAGATCCGCGACATAGAAGCAACCTACGGAAAATGATTAAACCTTGGACAAAAGATCCTTTATCTCTTCCATGACAGCCTGTGCATTTATTCCGCTTTCAAGGCTTGACCGAAGTTTTTCCCTTCCATCCAGAAAATCAACTGCATTTTGGACCATATTGGAAAAGTATCCTGTTTTCTTTGGGGCCTTAATCCCATCGTTTTTCTTCAAGCTGTAAAAGCCCGTGTAAAGAGAACTTTCTTCCCTCGTTTCAACATTAAAGATTCCGTTACCCACGGTGATTCGTCCAAGGGTTCCTGTAAGTTCAATTTCAAAACCAAAATATTTAGACCTTCCGCTTACAAAAAGATTTACGTCGGGACATTCTTTTGTTGAATAATGAGTGCTCATCTGCCTTACACATTTTTTTTCATCTCGGTATACGCCGCTTATCGCTGGATTACAAAGCAAGCTGTTCTGCCATCTTGAGTTCTTTAGATGAAGTGCCCTCCACAAAAGCCCCCTTTCATTCTCATAGGATTGCCTGACAGTGGAAAAAGCATCATTCTCCAGGAAAAACAAAACAGCATCAGCCAAATGTGTTCCGTCATGCAAAAGGCTGTATGCCCCGCTTGATTCTTCTGCCGGATTATAAACTGCCATGCCTGACATAAGTGAAGCCCTTATGCTCTGAAGCTCTCCTATTTTTTCCATGCACTTTTTTGCAAGAATATAATCATTTGAGAAACGCCTCTCGTGGTTTACAAGGACAGGAACATTTTTCTCCCTGCTTTTCTGGAGTATCTTCATTGCGGATTTCATGTTTGTTGCAACAGGTTTTTCAAGGATTATCAGTTTTGGCTTAGCTTCTATTGCAAGGAGTGATTCATCAAGATGATTTTTTTCGTCAACTGCAATTACAACAATATCTGGAACATTTTTCGCATACAGTTCTTTCGAGGATGTAAAAGTCTCTGCCTGAGGATTTGCGTTTTTCCATGCATCAAGTGCTTTCCGGTCAATGTCACAGGCAGATGTAATCTTAATGCGTGGATTTCCGTTAAGTGCGGACGTATGGCTTGCAGGCTGTTCCCTTTTTGCATCAAGGGCAAGGCTATATCCTATTCTTCCGCATCCCAATATCGCAGCAGTGTATTCAGGCTCAGTACTCATGCACAAAGTTTAGCACAAAGCCTGAATGTGGTAAAGGCATTTTTTACAGATTATTCGTCGGCCTTGTGACCGTGATACTTGAACACAGATTCCCCTGAACCATTGATCCTGTCTATAAAATCCAGATATGAGTTCTTTGCGGAATATGAGCGTGCCTCTGACATGTATTTATCCCGTGTTGTTTTATCATCATCATCAAAAGCGAGTTGAGAAAGCAAAATGGAATTTTCAAAACTATCATCGCGGTTACAGCTTGAGTTATATGCCTTTCTGAACAGGTCCTTTGCCTTTTTCTTGCTGCCTCCGAGGAATCCAGGACAATAATAATACCACTGTGCAAGATTCCTTAATGCGTGTGAAAAATTCGGATCAATGTCACATGCCTTCTGGAACAAATCCCGTGTCAGATAACCATAGGTAAACGCTGTCTTAAGTGGTTCCAGGGCCATATACACTGCAATGGCGCTCCCACATGAAAGGGGAATCCATGCATCCATTTTTTCGCTCTTGTGCTCGTCATAGAATTTCTTGCATTTTTTAGCCTGTGCTGAAAGTAGTGCATTCAGCTCTTTTTTTGTTCCTGCCATCTGGCTTTTGTAAGAGTATTTTTCGCAATCAATCATGTTGGTCAAAACCATTTGATCAACCTCATTCAAGGAATCGTATTGATTTTGAATTTTCTTTTCCCATGCCTCAAGAACACTCAGTGAATCAGCAGGTGACTTGTAAGAAAAAAGTTCGATTTTTAAATCCATAAGTTCATCAAGAAGGGCCGTGGTTTCCGATGCAAGCCGAATGTCACAAAAACAGGACGAAGCGACAGCCAAAAAGAGAACCAGTGCAGCAATCAATTTTTTACGCAAAAACATAGTAACCTCAGTTGTAAAATATTATTCTCTCTTTTCTTTAGACAACTGTAGGAGGAAAAAGTTTCATGGAAGTTGGAATTTAGTTGTCACGCGGATTCGAAAAATCTACGATTTTTCTTTAAACTCGGGGTTTCTGACTGATTGGTATAATCATCCTACTATCTGATATAAGGAAAACAATATTCACATACAAGAGTTTTTTTCAGAAAACCAACAGCAACCACGGAGTCACAAACACAACATCCTTTAAAGATTTTGCGTAGCAAAATCGAATCCGTGTGACAAACTCTCTTCCCCATTATATTGACAACACTATTATAATCCATCATACTTACTCCATGTTTCCACCTTTTCCTACGGACCGCGCTTTACAGATTTGCAGAAGAATGCTCAATGAACTTGACTCTGGGGCTTTGGCTCTTGTTCCTGTTGGACGCATCAGTGAAGAACGGAAGGATCAGGGAATAATGCTTGGCGCAATGTTGTGCAGGAATTCGGATGGAAATGAAATTGAACTCAGGACTGTCTCGGGCTTGAGCAAAAAACTGGTTCCACAAAAAACAGACGACAAAATCATCTATGTGGAGCCGATTGTTCCACCGCAAAAGATTGACGAGGCACTTTTACCAAACGACAAGAAAATCCATGAGCTTACAGACGAAATCAACTTAATCGTTCAACTTGAAGACAAAACCCAGAATCGAAAAAACAGGCTTGAGGACCTGAAAAAATACCGCACGGAACTTACAACACAATCGCTTGAAAAAGTCTTTTCACTTTATTCCTTCAAATGCATTGACGGAAACACTGTAAGCCTTAACAAGATTTGTACCACAAAAAAAATCAAGCTTCCACCAACTGGCACCGGAGAATGCTGTGCTCCAAAACTTTTGAACTATGCATTCGACCACAACATGCAGGTATTGAACATGGCGGAAATCTATTGGGTAAATGACAGCGCCCAAAAGCAAAACGGGCATGAATATCCGCCGTGTGACGAAAGGTGTGGAATAATCCTCCCCTTCATGCTGGGCCTTGAAATACTGTACCGTGACAGTGATATATGCGTAATCAACAAGCCGTCGGGACTTCTTTCCATACCGGGGCGTGGAGAGGATAAAAAGGATTGTGTCAGTGCAAGGTTAAAAAAGCTTTACCCGGAATGCATTGAGCAGCCTTCTGTACATCGTCTTGACATGGAAACCTCGGGCCTCATGGTTTATGCACTTACAAAAGAAGCCCACAAAAACCTTGGACGGCAGTTTGAAGGCAGGACAGTACAAAAGGAATACATCGCATTGCTTGACGGAATACTTCCCAAAAAGGGAATTGAAAATACAGGATGCATGGAATTGTACTTCAGGCTGGACGTGGAAAACAGACCCCATCAGATATGGGATGACGTTTATGGCAAAAAGGCAATAACCGAGTGGCAAATTCTGGATGTTGAGGCATACACTGCCCCGGACGGCAAAACAAAAAACGTTACACGCGTAAAATTCATTCCGCATACGGGACGCACCCACCAGCTCAGGCTAGCAAGCGCAGACCCGCATGGATTCGGTACAGCGATAATTGGAGACACCCTTTACGGAAAACCGGTCGGAGATGAACGCCTGATGCTTCATGCATCATATCTTTCTTTCGTCCATCCCATTACCGGAAATCCTATGAGTTTTACAAATGACGCACCCTTTTAATACTTGAACGCAGAGCCACCGATGAATTCGCGTATGATTGAATGCTCAGGAACGGCTGTTGCAGGAATCGTACTGAAGTTTTCCAGGAACCTCAAAAGCCTTGATGCCTCAGCATATTCCTTTTCAAGAGGAGTTACGCATTTTAGAAGTGGAGCGGCATACACCTTGAGGACGGAAAGCTCATAGTCAAGGGCCGTGTTGAGCATGGCATCCGCATTGTTCTGGAACGGGAAGATGTGAAGCTTTTCTCCCTTTTGAACTGAATCCCACATAGCAATCGTACCGGCCGCACTCTTTCCGCGGAATTTGGCATCACGTACAATTCGCCTGATAAGACGGTTGTCGCTTGTTGCAATCCTGTTGTGGTCGTCAAGGTTAAGCTGCGTCAGGGCAGAAAGATAAATCTTGAACTTCAATTCCGGCGGGACCTGAGGAGTAAGCTTGTCATTCAAACCATGAATTCCTTCCATAATGAGAATGTCATTGGGACCAAGCCTCATCGTGTCACCCTTGTAATAGCGTTTTCCCTCATGGAAGTCGTAGCTTGGCAGCTTTATTTCCTTTCCGTCAAACAGGGCAAGCAGGTCCTCGTTGATTTGCGGAACGTCAAGCGCCTCAAGGCATTCATAGTCATAGTCACCGTTTTCATCTTTCGGGGTATTCTCACGTCCACGATAATACGAATCCAGGCTTATGAGCTTTGGCTGATATCCGATTGCCTGAAGCTGCATTGAAAGCTTTTTGCTTGTGGTTGTCTTACCGGAAGAAGAAGGTCCTGCAATCAAAACGACGCGTGTGGATTCCTTTTCGTGAATCTTGTCCGCAATGTCGGCGATGCACTTTACCTGAAGTGTTTCGGTTATGTTGATGAAGTCGTCTGCCTTTCGTTCGTGAATCAGCTGGTTCAGGCTGGCGGCAGATGTGACACCAAGCCTTTTTCCCCATTTTTTATAGCGGCTGTAAATCTCAAACAGTTTGGGCTGGTCTTCAAATTCAGGAAGATGCCCGGGATCATCATGTTTTGGGAAACGCAGCAGGAAACCTTCCCTGTACGGCAAGAGGTCAAAAACCTGAAGTACAGCTGTTGTTCCTACAAGCGGGCCGAAATACAGGTCGGAGAAATCCCCCAGAGTGTTCACCTTTATCCTTGAAGGAGTCCTGTAATTGAGCTGTTTCCTGGTTTCAACAAGCCCCAGACGTTCAAATAAAGTGCATGCATCCTGATACGAGATTGTGTCACATTCAATAACAAGGTTTTCCTTTGCAAGCGAAAGCATCTTGTCCTTGAGTGCCTGAATTTGGGATGCCTCAAGCGGAGAGCCTGTTTCCAGCGTGTAATAGTAACCGTAACCCAAAGAATGTCCCACCAGAAGATGGGCGTCGGGATATACCGAATGAGCGGCGGCGGCAAGCAAAAAACACAGGGAGCGGCGGTAAATTGCGGCACCTTCCTTGCTGTCTGCATACACCGGCTCAACATGAGCATTGATGTCAATGATTCCATCCAAAGAGCAAATCTCGTTGTTGACCTTTACGGCAAGAATGCTTTTGTCAGATTTGCCAAAATGATCCATCAGGGTAATGGGTCGTATTTCATTTTCAACTTGAACGGAAGAACCGTCCGGGAAAGTAATAGTAATCTTCTTCATACATCCATTTTACCCCAGTTTGTGCCATTTGTAAATTATTATTTATTGCACATTCTGCAAGGAATTGACAAAATGGGGCAATTTGAATATCATTATTTTTATGTTGCTCGATTAACTCAGTGGTAGAGTGCTACCTTCACACGGTAGAAGTCACTAGTTCGAATCTAGTATCGAGCATTCTCAAGGGCATCCGTCTGGGTGCCTTTTTCTTTTTGCAGTTACGTAAAAGCAACTTGAATTTTACTTCCAAACAGTGTATGCTATAGGCGTTATCTATCTAATCATAGATTTAGGAGTTATTATGTTCAGTTACAAAGAGATTGGTCTCGTAAATTCAAAACACATGTTTGAAATGGCAATGAAGGGCGGTTATGCAATTCCTGCCTACAACTTCAACAACATGGAACAGATGCAGGCTATCATTCAGGCTTGTGTCGAAACAAAATCACCTGTAATCCTGCAGGTTTCAAAGGGTGCCCGCAACTATGCAGACAAGTTCATCCTGCGCAATATGGCACGTGGTGCTGTTGAATATGCACATGAGCTCGGCTGCGACATTCCGATCGTACTCCACCTGGATCACGGTCCAAACTTTGAGGTTGCAAAGGACTGCATCGACAACGGTTTCTCTTCCGTAATGATTGACGGTTCAGCACTTCCTTATGATGAAAACGTAAAGCTTACCAAGCAGGTTGTAGACTATGCCCACAGCCAGAAGGACTATGTTACTGTAGAAGCAGAGCTTGGTGTTCTTGGTGGTGTTGAAGACGACGTTGCCGCAGAAGAAAGCAAATATACAAAGCCAGAGGAAGTAATCGACTTTACAAGCAAGACTGGATGCGACTCACTGGCAATTTCCATCGGTACAAGCCATGGACGCTGCAAGTTCACACCAGAGCAGTGCACAAGACGTGAGGACGGAACCCTCGTTCCACCGCCACTTGCATTTGACGTTCTTGCCGCAATCGAAAAGCAACTTCCAGGTTTCCCGATCGTATTGCACGGTTCTTCATCAGTTCCACCACACTATGTAAAGGAAATCGAAAAGTATGGCGGAAAAATCCCGGATTCAGTTGGTATTCCGGAAGAACAGCTCCGCCAGGCAGCAAAGAGCGCAGTATGCAAGATCAACGTAGACTCAGACGGCCGCCTTGCAATGACAGCTGCCATCCGCCGTGTATTTGCAGAACAGCCTGACGTATTTGATCCACGCCTCTATCTTGGACCAGCCCGTGAAGAGCTCAAGAAGATGTATGCAGAAAAGAACATCAACGTCTTCGGTTCAGCAGGACACGCATTTGACTGATTGAATTAAGCTGTTGATATCAGCCCCCGGCCACAAAACCGGGGGATTTTTTTTCTCTACCTTGAACAAAACCACGTTTCATGCTATCATTTTCTGTATGCATACGTTTTTAATAGCGGCAATCCCTTTGCTGCTCCTTATTCTGGTAACTAACAATAATTCATACTCATGGAAATCATTCATTCCGCCGGTTGCATTCGGTCTGTTCATTGGCATTGTTTATGCAATGGTAAAAAAGTTCTTTATTTTTTCTGACTTCATCTGGACGGAAGACACCAGCGCAAGCCTAATCCACCTGCTTTTGACCCAGACTGTCCTTCCAATTGTGATTTGCCTTGTCGTTTTCCTCATTTTTTCAAGGGACAATGCGGTTTACAAGGCCGAATCCCTTGGTCCCATGCTGGCCGCCTTTTATGCAGTCGTGGTTCCGTATACAGTACTTTCCAGTCCCGACAAGACCACTGTATTCATGAATTTCGGAAAGCCCCTTCTCTACTCAGGAATGTTCATTTTGCTATCGCTCTTTGCGGCACTGGGAACAGCAAAAATGGCACAGAAAAAAATGTTCATAGCGGTTCCGTTCTACATAATCGCATTGGCTCAAATTCCTATTCCCGCCATAATTGAAAGCAGATGGTACTACACCATGGACGGCTTCTGCCTGACTGCATCAATAGTCTATGCCGCCATAGCACTTGGATTCTACCTTTTTGTGAACATCATAAACATGTTGATTAAAGATAAGGATTGATACTTTACTTTTTTTAACAAAATCGGTATTATATAAATCCAGAAGCAAAGGAGCTCCTGCAGATTGCCGGAAGAAATTTCGGTTGTCTGCAGGGGCTCTTTTTTTATTTTTTTAAGGGGAAAAAAATGGGTAAATTTATTTTTGTTACCGGTGGTGTTGTTTCTGGTCTTGGCAAGGGAATAACGGCTGCAAGTTTGGGAAGGCTCCTGAAGAACAGGGGTCTTACCGTCACATCGCAAAAGCTGGATCCGTACATGAACGTGGACCCGGGAACAATGAGTCCATACCAGCACGGAGAAGTTTTCGTCACGGAAGGCGGCACAGAAACCGACCTTGACCTCGGGCATTACGAGAGGTTCATCGACGAAAAGCTTACATCCCATTCAAACCTCACAAGCGGACGGGTATACTGGACTGTCCTTCAAAAGGAAAGGAACGGAGAATATCTGGGCGAAACGGTTCAAATCATTCCGCACGTCACAAACGAAATCAAGTCATTCATATTAAAGAACATGGAAGAATCCAAAGCCGACATAGGCATAATCGAAGTCGGAGGAACCACTGGAGACATAGAAAGCCAGCCATTCCTGGAAGCGATAAGGCAACTCGCACTGGAAGTTGGCCGCAGAAACTGTCTTTTCATCCACGTATGTCTAGTACCCTACATCGGCGGTTCAGACGAATATAAATCCAAGCCTACACAGCACTCGGTACGCGAACTGCAGGGACTCGGAATCCATCCGGACATCATCGTCACCCGAAGCGACAGGGAAATACCGGAATCCATACGTCAAAAAATCTCCCTCTTTTGCAACGTAAGCCCGGACTGCGTAATCCAGAACACAACACTTAACGACCTGTACGAAGTTCCCCTTATGCTGCACAGCCAGAAAATGGACGATGTAGTGTGCCGCGAGCTTGACATAAAGGATACGGTCTGCAAGATGGATGATTGGGAAGCTATGGTGGAAAAAATCTACAGGCGCCAGGGTGAAATTCAAATTGCACTTGTTGGTAAATACGTACAGCTGCACGACTCATACATTTCCATAGTTGAATCCCTGAACCATGCGAGTTTTGTCGTGGGAAAGAAAATCAAAATCAAGTGGGTGGACAGCGATACCGTAAGCGAAGAAAACGCCCCGGAAATCTTTGACGACTGTGCGGGAATCATCCTGCCGGGTGGATTTGGAATGCGCGGGACGGAGGGAATGATAAGCACATGCCGCTATGCACGTGAACATGAGATACCCTATTTCGGCATCTGTCTGGGTATGCAGATTCTTGTAATTGAATATGCCAGAAACGTGCTTGGGCTAAAGGATGCTTCTTCCAGGGAATTTGACGAGGAAGGCAAAAACTGCGTGATAGACCTGATGGAAAATCAAAAGAACGTTAAAAAAGGCGGAACAATGCGTCTTGGCTCCTACCCTTGTGTGGTCAAGAAAGGAACAATCCTTTACGATTCTTACGGAACAGACAGGATAGATGAAAGGCACCGTCACCGCTATGAGTTCAACAACGATTACAGGGATGCCTTAAGCAAAGCAGGCCTGGTCATAGCCGGCATATCTCCAGATGAAAGCCTTGTGGAGGCAGTTGAAGTCCACGGCAGGAAAACCTTTTATGCCGGAGTTCAGTTCCATCCGGAGTTCAAGAGCAGACCAAACAGAGCTCATCCGCTTTTCGTAAGCTTTGTCCAGTCATGCGCAAACGTGGCGGACGGCCTATAAAACAACCTCCATGCCGGTTTTCTGAACCTTCATGCCCATTTTCTCGTAAAATGCCCTTGCGCTTGGATTGTTCTCCCATACGTTGAGCGTAAGGTTATAGCATCCGTTCTTTTTTGCATAGTCGACAAGGAAATCATATATGGCTTTACCCACATGCTTTCCACGGCATTTCTCGTCCACACAGATGTCATCCACATAAAGCGTGGTAATGTTGGGCCAGTTGTTGTCCTTTTCGTGGCTCTGGAACATGACAAAACCGTATCCCATGACATAATCGTCCTCATCAACCGCAACAAACACAGGACTTGAGTCATCAGCAAGAATCTTCTTGAGTTCATCCTCCGTGTATTTTGTCTTGTCACGTATAAAAAGGTCAGGCCTTCCGTCGTTATGAACGTTGTTCACCTGTACCAAAAGCTCCAGGATTCTTTTAGAGTCCTTTTCCACCGCACGCCGAATGTTCATTTTTTCCTCCGTTTTTGCATAAATGTACAAAAAAAGGGCCACCCGTATGGGCAGCCCCTCATCGCAACCGATGTTAAGATCGGCCAGCAGCAATACTACTCGAGATCAGCGTCTCCGCCGTTCCAAGTGATTGTTACTTCATATGGCTCGTCTGTCCAATCGCGGTCGATGTTCAAAGTCAGATCCTTTGAAAGACCAGCTGTGAAAGTATAGGTGCGGCAAGTCTTCTTTGAGTGGAATGTGAATGAAACACCAGACAATCCAGCAGAAAGTGTTGGATCCTGAACATTTGCATCTGTGAATGTTGCATAGATTGCACCTGTCTTTGCGTCAGAAATCTGGATCATGCCTTCACCATTTGTATTCTTCTTGATGGTATAAACGGCATCCCAGTTTGAATCCAACCATGAGCCAGAGAGTGTACCAACATCGAATGCAAATGCTCCAACAATACCTACGATTGCAACAGCAACCAAAGCGATAAGTTTCTTCATCTTTTACTCCTTAAAAATGAAATCTAATAATATTATACATCAAAACGACTAATAATCAAGTATAAAACGAAGTTTTTTTTATTTTTTGTTTTTTCCCAGTTAGCCTAATATAACAGCCTTTCCAATTGAATATTTATTCAAAATTTTGTAAAATGATGCCATGCGGGATTTTTATTCGGTTCTCGGCGTTCCACATACAGCTTCCCTTGCTGAAATTCGCCGGGCATATAGGAAAAAGGCAAAGTTACTTCACCCTGACATAACACACGCTGAATCAGATGAATTCAGGGAACTGGTACAGGCTTACGAGACACTTTCCGACTTAAAGGCCCGCAGCCTTTTTGACGAGGCATATTCATTCAGGTCTGCCTCTAATTCCACACACGGTCATTCCTCTTTTGATTACCGGACATGGCTGCTTGAACGCGGTGATGATGAAAGCTTTGCCAAGCTGATTCTGTTTGACCTTACCCACAGCCGTGAAGAAGATGCAGTCCGCACATTCAAGAACATGAACATGAAAAACGCCAACTTCAGGCTTTCATACTGGTTCGGACACGAAGATTTCATGGATTATGGCTTCATTCTTGCTGAAGAGCTTGTTTTGCGCCGTGAATTTTACGATGCGGTCATATTGCTTGATCAAATCATGCGGATGGAGTTCAAATACAATTACTTCAAGTTCTTTTTTGTTGAAGTACAGGACTTGATGAGGCACATCCTCAGAAACAATATAGAAGGGTTTATCAACGACGAGCTTGCAATAGATTCATGGGAAAGGGGCCTTGACCTTAGGTTCGGCAAAAAGGATGAGTCGTTCTTCCTGTTAAAAATGGCAGACGCATACGACAGGATTGGCGACCCCCATACTGCATCAATTTGCAGGGACGAATCGATTCGAATTGCATCATAAAGCGGTACAACAAGAGGTAATATATATGATTAGGCTTAAGAATGATGACCAGATTAACAAGATCAGGCTTAGCTGCCATCTGCTTGCGGATCTGTTCAACGAGATTATTCCCCGAGTAAAGCCCGGAGTAAGCACTAAGGAAATCGACGACTGGTGCGTTGATTTTGTAAAGAAACACGGTGGAAAACCCGCATGGTATTCCGAAGGATTTCCCGGTTGCGCATGCATTAGCGTTAACAACCAGGTGATTCACGGTGTTCCTTCAAAAAAATTAATCGTTCAGGACGGAGACATCGTTTCCCTGGACATAGGAATCAACCTGAACGGCTACATATCCGACAGCTGCCATACGGTTATGGTTGGAAACGTTAAACCGGAGCACAGGAAGCTTGTAAAGGTGACCCGTGAGGCCCTGATGAGGGGAATACAGGAATGTCACCCCGGAAACCGCATAAGCGACATCTCAAAGGCAGTATATTCATTCTGCCATGAGGAAAACGGCTACGGTGTGGTTTACGAATACTGCGGACATGGAGTGGGACTTGACGTGCATGAGGACCCCAGCGTTCCAAACTGTCCTTCACGTGGACAAAATCCGCGCATTCAGGCAGGCATGGTTCTAGCCATAGAGCCGATGATTAACGAGGGAACCGATGACGTTATTACCGGAGACCAGCACAGCGAATGGACTGTAGTTACTGCCGACGGAAGCTGGAGTTGCCACGAGGAACATACCGTTGCCGTATTCCCGGATCACACGGAGATACTGACCGATTTGGACTATAACGGAAATTCCTGCATGAAGGGATCAAACTATTAGAAAAAATAGAAAAAAGCTGACCAGGCAATCCTTTTACGGATGCGAGGAGGGAAAATGGAAAAAGAAGTCGAAAGGAATGACAGAAGCTGGGTGATCATCTGCATAGTCATCTGTGTCTTGGGTGCAACCCTTGCCGGAACAACCATGTGGGGACGTCAGTTCAACTGGAGGGAAATCGTCATGGTTGCTGTGGCGGCTCTCCTGGGACTGCTCATAGGATTAATCTTCAAGAACAGGGGTAAAACAGGAAAAACCATTTCCTTCATCCTCTGCGCCGTAATTTTTGGTGTCCTTGTAGGTGGAGCAAAATACCTTAACTCAGACTCCTACCTGGTAAAGCAGCCATGGCAGAAACAGGCCATCACCAAAGTACACTTTTCTTATCCCGACAATTTTTCAAGATACGAACTGTCTGATGAACTTGAGGAAATGGGAACCAGAAAAATCTATTCAACCCAGCACAAGGACCGTTTTGCACATTACATGGAATACGACTTTACCGGAGATTACCCGCCTCTTGAAGAATCAGTTGCCAATGTTGTTGAAAGCATGACGAACAGCTTACGGGCAAGGACAATACAGTGGGACAAGAATGCCTACATAACGGATTCAATAGTAAAGGCCAGATTCACATACACGTACAACCGCAAGACTTTTACAGGCTTTGTTTTCGGCTATGAGGAAGGAAACCATTGCGAGATAGTTGCCTTTTACCCGCTGAAAAAACAGTTTTCAGAGAAATTTCTGAAAAGACTTGAAGACAGCATAACAATCGAATAAAAACATTAGCTAACAAAAAAGGAGTTCATGATGGCTAAAATTCAAATGAAAAATGCAATAGCAGAGTTGGATGGGGATGAAATGACCCGTGTTCTATGGAAGCTTATAAAGGACAAGCTTTTACTTCCGTTCATAGACTTAAAGACAGAATACTACGATCTTTCAATAACCGAACGTGACAAGACCGACGACAAAATCACATACGATGCTGCGGCGGCAATCAAGAGGCTTGGTGTTGGAGTTAAATGTGCGACAATCACATCAAATCAGGCCAGAGTAGAAGAATACAAGCTTACACACCTTACCCCCAGCCCAAACGGCATCCTCAGGGGAGAGCTTGACGGCACTGTATTCCGCACACCGATTTTCGTAAAGAACATCCAGGGAACAGTAAGCTGCTGGAAAAAACCGATTACCCTCGGAAGGCACGCATACGGCGACGTATACAAGAACTGCGAGATCAAGACTCCTACTGCAGGAAAGGCAGAGCTTGTGTTTACCGGAGAAGACGGAAAGGAAATCCGCAAGACAATCATGGAAATGAAGGGCCCCGGAATCATTCAGGGAATCCACAACATAGACAGCTCAATCGAATACTTTGCACGCTGCTGCTTTAACTTCGCCCTGGATCAGAAGATTGACGTATGGTTCGGAGCAAAGGATACAATCAGCAAGATTTATGACGGAAACTTCAAGGCCATAATGCAGAAGGTGTTTGACGAGGAATACAAGGACAAGTTTGAAAAGGCAGGACTCACCTACTTCTACACATTGATTGACGATGCGGTTGCACGTGTTGTAAAGAGCGAGGGTGGATTCCTCTGGGCATGCAAGAACTACGACGGCGACGTAATGAGCGACATGATTGCATCCGCATGCGGAAGCCTTGCCATGATGACAAGCGTTCTGGTAAGCCCCAACGGTGAGTATGAGTACGAGGCCAGCCACGGTACTGTACAAAAGCACTATTACCGCTACCTCAAGGGCGAAAAAACCTCAACAAATCCTGTTGCAACAATCTTCGCATGGACTGGAGCGCTGGCAAAAAGGGCAGAGCTTGACAACACACCGGAACTTGCAGAGTTTGCACACAAGCTTGAAAAGGCAACGCTCAGCACTATAGAAGACGGAATCATGACAGGAGACCTTGCTAAACTTGCAGATCCAGCCCCTGTCAAAATCGTAAACAGCTGGGAATACATCGACGAGATCGCATCCCGCCTGTAGTGTCATTCCCAAACGAAAAGACCCCGGATCAAGTCCGGGGTGACAATGCCAGTCCGGGGTGACAATGCCAGCCTGGGGTGACAATGCCAGCCTGGGGTGACAATGCCAGCCTGGGGTGACACCATCAGTCCAGGATGGCAACATCGGTTTGCTTTGACAGCATCTGTCTACCTTGGCAACATTTGTCATTCCGGGCTTGACCCGGAATCTCAAAAGAAAGACCCCGGATCAGGTCCGGGGTGACACCATCAGTCCGGAATGACGTGATTCTTTCCCCTACTCTCCTGTCTTGGAACCGAAATATGCCAGGGCAACACCGCCAACAAACGAAACGATGGAACCGGCAATTATACCCGCACTTGTAAATCCGGCAAATCCAGGGAACATGAATACGGCAGATCCCAGCAAAAGGCCAAGGATTACCGCATAGGACTGTCCAGGTGCCTTTTTAAGCATGAATCCTATGAGTTTTGCACCAGCCAAAAGACCGATAAGAACACCGATACCATTTGGCAAAAGCAAGAGGCATGCATGAACAAATGTTGACGGCTGTAATATAACAGAGATGGCAGCGATAACAATCGGATACACTCCCATAATCAGCATCAAAAGTGAGCCTGAGATTCCCGGTATGATCATGGCAACGGCACCCAAAAGGCCTGCAATGAAAATGCGGAGGGCAAGGCCTACAGACAGTTCAGGAAGCACAGTGAATTCAGGAGTATTCTTGTCCACGTTTCCTTCAAGAATTGAAAAAAGGTATATTATGGCAATTCCAATGGCAACACAAATCACAAGCGAAAAAATGTACCAGAATGACTTTTTCTCTCCCTTCTTCTGTTTTGTCACAAGCGAAATCAACAGCGGAATGCTACCGACAATCAAGCCTGTAAACGCATAGTTTGTTTGAGTCGGGAAATGGGTGTAAAGGTAAGATACAATCTTACTGAACGCAAAAACTCCCAAAATCATGCCAAGAACCATGGGGATTACGAATTTTCTGTTAGCCCAGAGTTTCTTGAAATTCAATGTGATTGCATTTATAAATTTGTCATATATTCCAAAAACAACGGCAATTGTAGAGCCTGATACTCCCGGAATGACATTTCCCATACCGACAGCACATCCAATCAAAAATGTCTTGATTATTTCAAACATAAAATCCTCTTATAAAAATATTTTGCCCTATTAAAGCATTATAAACGCTCTGTGTCAACTTGAGGCAGCCTGTATTCAACATAGTGGACCCTGCCCGCCTTTACAGCTTCCTTTATCTGTCTTTCCCTTGCGCTTAATGTACTTTGACCTGACTTTACCTCTATAAATACAACATCCTTTATTTCCTTTCCCTTTGCATATCCCGGAAATGCCACATAGTCAACAGGAGAGCCTATAAACTGTACGTCACCGGGATTGCACGGAAAGCCTGGAAGATAAGGAGCAAGCTGCTCGCCAAACTGACCGCCCAAAACCGCACGGCTTTTCTTTACCGCATCCGCACGTTCTTTTTTTATAATCGAATGAAGCCTTGCTTTTTGAATCAGCATGCCCATGATAAAACCCAGCACAAGCACCAGAATGAACAAAATGGCCGAAACCGCAAATGTACCGATGTTTTCCGAAATGAATCCTAGAGTCTTTTCAAGCATATAAAACCACCCGTTTAAGCCTACCAGCATTCAGAATCACTTGTCAAGTAGAAGAAATAATAGAAAAAAAGCAGTTCACATTTAACGGGATTTTTAATATAATGTCCATGAAATTTTTGTTTTTTATTTTTGGAGTAGAAATGAATTTAATTGACCGTTTTATAACCACAGGAGAGAATGTTCCATACGATGAGCTAAAAAGGGATTTTAGGGTAATCACCCCGGAAAACTTTAATTTTGCCTACGATGTTGTCGACGTTTACGCAACTGAATGTCCGGATAAAAAAGCCCTTGTCTGGTGCGATGACAACGGAGAAGAAAAAATATTCAATTTCAAGGAAATATCTGATTATTCAAAAAAGGCCGCAAGATTCTTTATTTCACACGGGATAAAAAAAGGTGACCGTGTAATGCTCTTCCTGCGCCGCCGCTATGAGTTCTGGTGGATTTCCGTGGCACTTCACCGCATTGGTGCAATCGCTATCCCTGCCACGACACAGCTGCTTGCTCCCGACATCGAATACCGCAACAACGCCGCCGACATAAAGATGATAGTTGCAATGGACGACAAACGCATTCAAAAGCAGGTTGACATCGCAATGATACGTTCTCCGTCTGTAGAGACCCTTGTCTCTGTAAGCGGTCCACGTGAAGGATGGATTGACTTCCACAAGGAGCTTCCTCTTTATGATGCAGATTTCCCGCGTCCAAAGGGAGATGCCGCCACCCACAATGATGACCCGATGCTCCTTTATTTTACAAGCGGAACTTCAGGTTACCCAAAGATGGTACTACACAATTTCCTTTATCCTCTTGGACATATCGTTACCGCAAAATACTGGCAGAACGTAACCGACGACGGACTTCACCTGAGCCTTGCAGAAACCGGATGGGCAAAGGCAGTCTGGGGAAAGATTTACGGACAGTGGATAGCAGGAACCGCCATTTTCGTATATGACATGGCAGGTTTTACACCGGACCTATTCTTCAGGAAACTGGTAAAGTATGGTGTCACAACTTTCTGTGCGCCGCCAACAGTATACCGCTTTTTAATCCGTCAGGACCTGAGCAAGTACAAGCTCGAACATTTGCGTTATTGTGTCACCGCCGGAGAAGCAATGAATGCTGAAGTGTTCAGGATCTTCCAAGAAAAGACAGGCCTTGAGATTCACGAGGGATACGGACAGACGGAAACAGCCATCATCGCAGGGACTTTCCCCGGCATGAAGGTAAAACCGGGGTCAATGGGAAAACCAGCACCAGGCTATGACGTGGAGATTCAGGACGATGACGGAGAAAGATGCCCACCAGGACAGACAGGGCGCATTGTAATTCATCTTGAAAAAGGAAACCCTGCAGGCCTATTCCGAGGCTATTACCGTAACGATGAGCAGACACTAAAAGCACTCTCTGGAACAACCTACGATACCGGAGACACTGCATATTACGATGAAGACGGTTACATCTGGTTTGTGGGAAGGTCAGACGACATCATAAAAAGCTCAGGATACAGAATCAGTCCGTTTGAGGTAGAAAGCGTATTGCAGGAGCACCCGGCCGTTCTTGAATGTGCTGTTACAGGTGTTGACGATGAAAGCCGAGGTCAGATGGTAAAGGCCACAATAGTACTTACAGAGGGATATAGCCCGTCAAAAGAACTTGAAGTGGAAATAAAGACTTATGTCACCGAGCATCTTGCAATTTACAAGACTCCACGCCTGATTGAATTTGTTGCCGAACTGCCAAAAACCACAAGCGGAAAAATACGTCGTGTAGAAATCCGTGATCAGGACAACAAGCCCCAAAAGAAATAGGGCATCGTTTATTTTTCTGTGGCCTGCATGAATCCCTGCCAGTTTTCCGGCGGGTTCTTTATGTAGCGTTCACAGATTGCCTGATATTTTTTGCATGTGGGGTTCTTGTCTGCAAAAGCGGAGAAAATCTTGAATGCCTCGCTGAACTGACCGTCATGGAATAACTTGTAAGCCTGATCAAATGCCTTATTGTCTTCAGTAGTGAATGAGCCCTTGTCACCCGGAACATAGACTCTTACGGATTCCTTACGTCCAACTACGGCAATGTCACCGATGTTGTGGAAATCCAGGGTACATCCTGCATCCATGGCAGCTTTTGCCGTTGCCTCTGACACAAGCGTATATGTTCCAAAGACCTTGTTGATTCCTTCAAGTCGGGATGCAAGGTTTACGGTATCACCCATCATTGTGTAGTCAAAGCGGTTTCTTGATCCAAAGTTTCCTACAGTTGCAATTCCTGTGTTAAGTCCGATGCGCTGCTTTATCGCACGTCCAGTAAGCTTCATAAGGCTGTCCTGCATCTCAAGGAGTTTTTTCTGACATGCAATGGCCGCCTCTACGCCACGCTTAGCATGGTCTTCCTGGAAAGTCGGTGCGTTCCAGAATGCGATTATAGCGTCACCCTCGTACTTATCGATTGTTCCACCGCTTGCAAGGATTATGTCGGACATTTCGCTCAAGTATGTGTTAAGGAATGAAGTCATTGTCTCAGGATTCATGTTTTCTGAAACTGAGGTAAAGCTTTCGATGTCGGAGAAGAATGCCGTGATCTCCCTGCGTTCACCACCAAGCTTGAGTGAGTCAGGATTTTCAATAAGATTGTCGATAACCTTCGGGCTAAGGTACTGGTTGAATGCAGTCTTAAGATAGCGGCTCTGTTTTCCCTCGCTCAGGTAGGTTCCTATTATCGTTGCAAAGAACGAGACAATAAGTGCCCCGATAGGACTTGCAACCGGCAGTATGTATCCAGGAACAAACAGAAGATATGCGGCTACAAGATACACAGCACCCAGAATCAAAAAGAGGATTACCTCAAGCAGGATTGACCTGAATGAACCCTGTTTTGAAAGACCTCCGGCAATACATCCTGCAAATGAAGTAAGTGCAATAAGGCACAATGCTATGATAAGATTTACATCACGCAGATAAGTCTCGCTGAGGATTGTGTCCAGCTGGCATACATGAACGCCGACTCCCGGATAAACTGATGATACAGGGCTTGCACAGATATCGAACAAACCTGGTGCATAAAGTCCAAAGAACACATGCTGATCCACGAACATCTCAGGATCCAGATAATCCGTATCTGCCCCGAAATCAACCTCGGTTCCGTTTTTCTCTGCTTCCTCAATTGCAAGCTCACTCTTGATTATATCTGCGGCACTGTATGGAATGTACCTGTCCAGAGTTTTCTGAAAGCGGACATACATCGTCTCGCCGTCTTTTGCCCTTGGAATCTCATCCAGGTCAGGAAGGTCCTTGCCTACAATCATGCTGGCAACGGAAAGTCCCGGTTCAGCGTCTGCAGAATTCGCAAAGAAGCGGTTACGTCTTGCAGTACCGTCCTCGTCAAGAGAGCTGGTAACATTACCGATGATACCTGCACCTTCCTTGATCTCCTTTACGGGATAAAGAGGGTCACTGTCCTCATCAGCATAATATACGGTCTGAACGACACGCCCAAAGCGGCTGCATGCGTCTCCCAAGGCCTTGTCGTCTTCAGGACCATAGAGCGAAGGTTCCGTATACAGCATATCAAATGCTATGGAAGCGGCCCCAGCCCTATTAAAGAAATCGATGATTTTTCCATAAGCAGAACGTGGCCACGGATAACCCCAGTCCATCTCTGCCCTTGCCCAGTCAAGACTTCCCTGATCAAGAAGGACAAGGGTTATCATGTCTGACGGTTCAATGGAATCCGCAGTCATTGACATTCGGCTGTCGTAAGCTTTCTTCTCTATCCAGCTGAATGCATCGACAAAATGCAGTATCCCGAAAATCACGAATACCGCAAGACAGGTTATCGCTACCCTTAACTTCTGCTTTATGGACTTCATCTAATTACATCCTTATTTTTTCATGTTCTGTTTATAACGGTTTGTCCTGTATTCTGTTGTATCCTCAACCTTTGTTTTCTTGAGTGTTGAACTCAGATGAGAGATACGGCTGTCAGGACTCGGGTGGGTTTTGTAGAACCCAGATTTCTTTCCCTTCTGCTGATCGGCCATCTTCTGAAGCATGCTGATCATTGCATCCGGATTATATCCCGCTGCGGCCATCAACTCAATTGCCTTTTTGTCAGCATCATATTCCTGACCCTGAGAATAACCGTTATTCACCATGTCGGTAATCACGTCACCAACCATGTCATCAAGAGTATCCGCCATGTCAGACATTCCCATTGTTGACATAGTGGCATTGGCCGTTGCCTTGAAAGCCTCGGTATAACGGCTTGTCTTGATTGACTTTAAGCTGTGCTTGAGCTGAATGTGTCCTATTTCGTGGGCAATAACAGCCGCAAGGGCATCCTCTGAGTCCGCACAGTCGATTAATCCGCGTGTTACGAAGATGTGTCCGCCTGATGTAGAGAAGGCATTGACTTCCGTTGAGTCAAGAACCTTTACATGATATCCGTTGAAAAGAACAGGATCATCTGAATTTACAACCAGAACCTGGCATATCTTGTTCAGATAGCTTTCCAGCTGCTTGTCTTCGTATACCTTGTAATTTGTAAGGAGGTTTGCCGCCACAGAACGACCGATGTAATACTCGTTTTCCGGGGTAATCTCCTCCGCCGCCTTTGACATGGTGTTAAAGGCATTTGCAACATCATCATTGCCTGACATGGTTGCAATCTGTCCCAAAGCAGAGAACGCCTGTGATGTACAGCCGCTTAGTGCAACCGTTGATAAAATTGCTATTGATATGATTGTATATAAAACTCTTTTCATCATTCAGCTCCCATCAAGTGGCCTTCCTTTATGAACTGGGCAACTTCAGCTTCCTTTACGATAATGGCCTCAATTGCATCAACCACCTTAAAGTTCAGCTTGGTATTGGATGCCTTGTAAGCATTTTCCGCTTCCTGAGACCATCCCTTTCCTGCAAGGGCCAATTCACTGTTGGATGCAGTTGTCTTTGAGTCCTTGTTGATCTTTTTCTTGGAAAGATTGCCCTGAGCAATCCAGCCAGTAGACTTGGAACCGGTTGAAAGCTGAATCTTGACCTTTTTACCGTTTACAGAAAGCACTTTTGCCATGTCTCCGTAAACCGCAAGACCCGAGTTGCTGCTGAAAGAGCCGTCCGTAGACTTAAGCTGAACCGATTTTGTTGAAACATAAACAGTTTCTCCACTCTTAAAAGAAGCCGCAAATACAGAAAAACTGCAGAACGCTATTAACAGCGCCAAAATTCCCTTTTTCATTTTTCCTCCTATTAATACATCATCTCTATTTATTATAGAACATTGTTAATATAATATAAACAACATTCTTCCCATTAGATTACAAACTTTCCGGCGTTTCATTCTTTATTGTAAGAATGGCACTTTTGTCCCCGTTGAGCATGCGCTCGCACAAATCCACAGGCATTGGTTTTCCCTTTAGGAATCCCTGGACGTTGTGACAGTTGAATTTCTTGAGCATGTCCAGCTGAGAGTCCGTTTCCACCCCTTCTGCAATCGTATCCAGACCCATTTTTGACACAAGGGAGACGATGCTTTCGGTGATGTTGGCTTCCACCCCATTTGCCTCATTTATGTTTGAAATGAATGACTTGTCAATCTTGAGGGTAGTGAGCGGAAGTATCTGAAGATAGCGAAGTGATGAATATCCGGTACCAAAATCATCAAGTGAGATTCCGATTCCCATCTCGCGGATTTTATTGAGCTTTGTAACCGTATCTGACACATTGTCTATGAACATTCCCTCGGTTATCTCTATCTCAAGATGCTCCACCTTAATTTTATATTTGTCTATCCTGGTCTTGAGGTTATAGATGAAATCGTCTTTCTTGAACTGGATCGGCGAAACGTTCACCGAAATTATGCCGTCAAATCCAAAATCATTTTCCCATCGGGCAAGAGTCTTGATTGCAGTTTCCATAACCCAGTCACCCAGGGGAATCACAAGCTGCGTTTCTTCTGCCAGCGGAATGAACTGATCCGGACGTATCCATCCAAGCTCATCGTCATGCCATCTTAGGAGGGCCTCAAATCCACGGAGCTTTCCAGAGGCAACATCAAACTGCGGCTGGAAATACAGCATGAACAGGTCATCCGACAAGGCCTTGTTAAGCTTGTTCTCTATGCATATCTTGGTAAGGAATTTCTCCTCCATGATTTTCTGGAAGAAATAAATGCTGTTCTTGCCGTTTTTCTTTACCTCAACCATGGCCATATCCGCAAATTTAAGCAGGTCAGACGGAACCCTTGAATCATCCGGGAATATCGTGATGCCGCCAGAAACACCTATGCCCTCGTCATTGCAGGCATGTATGAGCTTATAGCCCAAAAGCGCCATCTCCTCGTTTGAGGTTATGTTCTTGCGCATGATTATGAATTCATCCCCCGCAAAACGGCAGGCTGTTGTCCTGTCATCCTCAAATGTACGCAGGATTTTTCCCATGCAGCGGATTATCGCGTCACCTTCCGTGTGGCCGCCGGATTCGTTTATGTCCTTTAGGTTATCAAGATCAAGAAGTATTATTCCGATTTTTTTGTCTTCGTTTGTACAGGTATCGATATCACGTACAATCGTTCGCTCAAACCAGGCGCGGTTCTTGAGGTTGGTCATTGAATCATGATATGCGGCAAACTGAAGCTGCTGGTTCAAGGTTTGGATGCTTTCCAGTTTCGTCCTCATGCCTGATCTGGTAAGCGACAGCTCTTCCGTAAGCGAGGCATTCCTCATGTTCTGCTGCTTTAACTGAATCTCCACCTCATGCTGGGCTGAAACATCCTGTAGGACTGCAACGATACCGCCATTGTATATGCTGTTGACCGTAATATGAAGCCATTTTTGGGTTAATTCCGAATTTATCGTCTGGGAGATTGTATACCGGGTATCCATGACCTGTGTTGCTATCTCAAACCAGGGAACCTCAGGATTAATGAGGCTTTTGACCTGACTGTAGAACATACCGGGACGTACCACATCATGTACAAGTGTAAGGAACTGAGGATTTGCATATTCAATTCTAAAATCACTTATCTTCCCGCTTTCATCCGTTACAGGAATGGCGACAAACATCGCCAGGGAAAGACTATCCATGATACTTTTGTGGTCTAAATCCGACATAAGCAACCTTTACTCAAAATTTTATTAGATTCCACCCCAGTCTACATATATATTATAACAAACAATTATTGATTTGTCGACAAAAAAAATAGTCCCCGGATGTTTTTCCAAGGACTACTTATGTAGAGTGCTATTCCTCTAGTTCAGTGCATCCACCCTAATTGAGCCGGATGTTGCCTTGATATTGATTGGAACTGAACCCATGCGGTTGGAATCAAGGTTATTCTTTACGGAACCAGATGAAACCTTTGTCTCAAAGAAGTATTCAGGGCTTGGAACCAGATAAAGCTTGATTGAGCCGCTGTGTGCCTCAAAACTGGACTCGCCCGTCAAGGCTATACTGTCCGACAACTTGATGGAGCCTGAAGTGACAGTTGCATTGACTTTGCCGATTTTTCCTTCGGCCTTTAACGAACCGCTGTTTGAATGTGTTTCAAGAGAATCAAAAGTTACGTCCGTAAGCTTTATTGAACCGCTTGAGGCTGTAATATCAGCTTTAGAAGCCTTTGTTCCCTCCATCTTTACGCTTCCGCTTGAGACCTTTACGGTCATGTCATCATAGCTTGAGCCATAAATAGTTGCCGATCCGCTTGTTGAAATGGCCTGTATTGTTTTTGCATTCACATCATCCAGCTTGATGCTTCCGCTTGAGGACTTGACGTATACATCATTCACATCGAATCCCGTGGCAGAGAATGAACCGCTTGTCTTTTGTACGTTTATGCTGTTCAGCTGCCTTGAAGGAACCTGAATGACAACTTTTGGTGCAGAGAAAGCAAAGGCACGAAAAGTCTTTGTTTCCTTTAGGGTCAAAACCCCGTCCGACAAATCATACTGAAGGTATTTTTCCGCCCCGTTGTAGCATGAAATCTTTACACCAGAGACTCCTGTACTCTCAAGCTCCACTCCCATTGATGAAACTTCTGCCCTTAAATCTGTCATACTGGATGACAAAGTCTGTTCATTTGTAAGTTTTTTCATATTGTCATTGCCTCCAAAACCATCATTGCTTTCTATATAAATCTTAAAGAAACGGAAGAAATTTGATGCTCCAGAATCCTTCCATTTGAAAAGAAACATAAACAGCAGTGCAAGCAAGGCAACAGCTATAACAGCCCATATTATTCCCAATATTTTCCTAAGCATAAAGTTCTGCCTCCCAAATTAGTCTTCGACCGGTGAATTTGTGAACATCCTTATGGCCTGACCAACTGCACTTGCAATGAGCCAGATGAGCCATGTTATGTACCATGCGCCGGTAGTAAAGCTTACAGCCAGATAGATTATCGTAACGACAAGCCAGTACAGCTTCCAGAATGACTTCCAGAACTTGTCCTTTTCCGTATATTCTCCGTTTGGACCGCTGCCTGCCATTGTCTTTTTGTGACTTGTTACAAGATACTGCTCCACATCCTGAGGAACGCTTTTTTTCGTGTAAATCAAAAGTCCTGTTGCAAAGGCACAGAATACCAGAAGAACGCCAAATCCAATTATGCCAAACAAATCCTCATTTCCAGCAGACACCATGGATGCAATTCCCGGGAAACAGATGAGCGCCAGGGCACCGAAAAAGTACAGCATGACGGCTATGGCAGTATTTCTTGCGGACACCTTCCTGTAATCGTCAATCTTTGACTTGAGTTCCTTTTCAGGAGCCAGTTTTGCAAGAAGCTCATCCACATCGCCCAAATCAGAAAGTGCCTCGGTGTAAGCCTGGTTTTCGGCCTTTCCTTCTGCAATGTGAGCCTCAAAATGATCGTTCAGGGTAGAAAGTATCTCTTCCTTTAATTCCACTGCCTTACGTGTGTTTGGCAAATCCCTGAATAAAACGTCCACATAATTCTTAATCTTGCTGTTCATATAAAATCTCCTTTAATCCTTATTAAGCATAAATCAGTTTTTTGACCATGGACTCTATCCTGCCCCAGTCCTGTTGATTTTCATTATAAAGTTGACTACCACGCTCCGTAATGGAGTAGTACCTTCGTCTGGCACCCGAATCCTCATCGCCCCAGTAGGACGTTATCAGCTGATTTTCCTCCAACCTCCTGAATGCAGTGTAGAGCGTCGCCTCCTTTAGAACAAAAGCGTTCTGACTCACTTCACTGATTGTCTTGTTGATCTGATAACCGTAGCTGTCTCCTTCTGAAAGCCGTGCAAGGATTATGGTATCCGTCAAGCCTCGCAATATTTCCGAAAAGTTCAGCATTGAATACCTCCTGCTTATGAGTTAATTTATATCACACAATACCTCATCTGTCAAGGTATTTCGTCAAAATATTTATGTTTTTTTGCAAAAAACAAAAAAAATGCCACAAGGCTGTCTAAAAAGCACTGCATTAGCGTTGAGATTCCGGATCAAGTCCGGAATGACACTGCTTTACAAACTTAATAGACAATCTCGTGACATTCAATCAGAAAACTGATATGTCTTTATTATTCAAGCAATTTTAGAAGGCTGCAATAGTGCGGTCAAGGCGAGAAAGACTCTTTTCCACTCCCAGAATCAGGATTGAACCGATGAGAGGTGGAGAAACACGGCTGCCTGTTACAGCCATGCGGATTGGCATCATAAAGTCACCAAGCTTTATGCCAAGCTCCTCCGCATACTTTTTTGCAAGTTCCTCACTAGCCTCGTGGTCCAGTTCAGGAAGCTTTTGTACAAAATCCTTTGCCTTTACCAAAACCTCGCGTGTCTTTGCCTCATCAAGCTTTTTGGGAATGATGTTTTCCTTTGCGGGAACTGCGGGCTCCGTAAACAGGAAGTGAACCATCTCTGCGGCATCCGTCAGGAAATGTAGCCTTTCCTTAATCAGAGGCATAAGCTTCATCAGTGCGGCCTTTACCTCGGCTGAACTCATGTTCATGGACTGGTCTACACATTCAGGCTCACCGTCTGCACCGAGTTTTACACCTGAATATTCGGGTCCGACATTTGGCTTTGGCTGAGGGTTTTCGGGATTTATCTCCAGTGCGGCATCCCCTGTTCCGGTAATGAACGGCAGGGTCCACTTGTAAAGTTCCTCGTCTGTCAATGCACGTATGTACTGGCCGTTGTACCATTCAAGCTTCTTATAGTCGAATACTGCAGGTGCCTTGTTAAGGTGTTCCAGCTTGAACTGTGCGGCAAGTTCCTCCAGGGTGTACATGTCACGTCCGTCCTCGTAGCTGCAGCCCAAAAGTGCCACATAGTTTACGATGGCCTGAGGAAGGTATCCCCTTGCCCTGAATTCATTAAGGCTAGTTGAACCATGCCTCTTGGAAAGCTTTTTGCCGTCTGCTCCGTTTACCATCGGGAGATGGCAGAACTCAGGATGCTCCCAGCCGAAGCTGCGGTACATCTGCACATGAAGCGGAGTTGAAGGAATCCATTCCTGTGCGCGCATGACATGGCTTATTTTCATCAAGTGATCGTCAACAATGTTTGCAAGGTGGTATGTCGGGAAACCGTCACTCTTGAGCAGTACAGGATCCGGAGAAATGTCCTCGTTCTTCCAGATGATGTCACCAAGAAGATGGTCATAGAATTTGGTCTCACCTTCCAGCGGAACCTTTAGGCGTATTACATAAGGCTTTCCGGCGGCAAGGTTTTCCTTTACTTCTTCCGGAGTAAGATGGCGGCAGTTGCGGTCATATCCTGGCGGCATCTTGTTTTCTGTCTGAATCTTCCTGATTCTTTCCAGGCGTTCTGAATCACAGAAACAGTAATATGCCTCTCCCTTTTCCACAAGTTCCTGGGCATATTTCTTATAAAGCTCAAAACGCTCGCTCTGAACATAGGGTCCATATTCTCCACCCTTGTCTCCACCTTCATCCCAGTCAATTCCGAGCCATGCCATGGTGTCATAAAGGTTGTCCACGTATTTTTCATCATATCTGGTGCGGTCCGTATCTTCCAGACGCAAAATGAATTTTCCACCCTTTGAACGGGCATAAAGATAATTAAAGAGGGCCGTCCTTACACCACCAATATGCTGCAATCCCGTAGGACTCGGTGCATAGCGTACCCTAACATCTTCTGACATGATTTTCCCCCACATCGATTTAGTTGAATGATTAAACCATTATAATAAGATGAGTGAAAAAAAACAAGCGGATTGATGATTGATGTTGTCACGCGGATTCGATTTTGCTAACGCAAAATCATTAATTTGGATGCGAAATGCGGAATTCATAATTCTTAATTATGAATTATGAATTATGAATTAAACCTAACCCACGCGGCCTGGACTGTGAAGTTTCTTTGGCGGGTCTCCAGATCGGCTTCTGGCGGAAGGGACATTGTTTCCCTGCGGAATGAACCGAATTTCGAGTCACAGCAAGTACAGTCATTATAAACGCACAGGCTCCCCTCGTTGATTCCCATTTCCCTCAGGATGCTCAAGTTGGCCTTGGCAAGAGAAAGACGGTATCTGTATGGATTTGTGGGATTATAGCCCGGAGTTGAAGGCAGAATCTCCTTTACACAGTCTGGCGTAAAATTCACACGGAAATATTGGGCGCGTTCCTCATCAACATTGTAGCAGCAGTCGTGAATGTGAGGTCCCATGACTACGCAAAAATTTTCAGGCTTTGAGCCGTATTTTTTTTGTGCAAGCTCAATCGCATTCCTTACGATTCCCGTTCCTTTCCATCCTGAATGAAGTATTCCAAAAACTTCTGTGTGGGGTTCGTAGATGAAAATCGGCATGCAGTCGGCTACAGTTATCACAGGAATTATATTTTTGTTTGTGGTGATGATTCCGTCACCCTGACATTCAAAAACCTCGTCGGCACTGTCAATGGCAAAAACCGTCTGGGAATGGATGAGCTCAACCGCCGCAATCTGTTTGTCCTCTCCGGCAAGAGATGATAAAAATGCCTGTCTGTTGGGATTTGTCTCGTTCCACCTAAAGCGCATGGATCCTGCTTTTTTCATTGTCATTCCAATCTCAGGACCGGAAACACATTCATTGGCATGGCTGTAAAATGAACCAGTAAAAAAAGAGTCGTCGATCATCTTCCCCACCCCCCAGCGGCAAGCTGAATTCCTTATGTTATTCGTCTATGGACAAATCCAATGGCTCTATCTCTTGAAGAATCTCGTATGAGTGATCTATGCTGAATTTTGCCTTGCTAAGCTTGTCACGGAATTCTTTGTTATCACGACCACCAAGCTTCATCAGGTTAACAAGCGGACCATAATAGGCAGTGATTTTCTCTGACAAAATACCGCTCATCAGATTGCGCATTGAACGGCATGCTTTTCCAAACTGATTGATTATATCGCTGGCGATTCCGTCTATTTCTTCCATCGTTTCATCAAGGATCACGGTCTCGGTATTTGTACGTGCCTTTGTGTTTTCCCATTTGGTAAACTGCTGTCCGTATTCTCCACCTGGCGAAAGCTGGCTTGCAAGAAGTTCAAGGCTGTCATTAATCTTTATGAGCAAATTAAGCGACTCAGAGAATTCAACCCTGTTCTCTTTGAGTGCAAAATCACCTTCCACGGAAGTTGCGGCAAGAGCCTGATTGAATGTTGGAAATTCATTCTTGAAGAATGAGTATATGAATCCAAGAGTAAGCTCGTAATGGAAAAGAGGTCCTCCATCGATTTTTTCCCAGGGCCTGTAAGGGAACAGGGGGAACTTAGAAAGCCTGAAATAGCTCATAAGCTTGATTTTAAGCTTTTCTTTCTTGCAGTCACTTTCCCAGTTGTTCCACCGGCGCTCAAACATAAGCTTCCACTGGGCCCTGTATTTCTGGAACCAGTCTTCTCCTCCGCCATAAGCATCCGGTATATACTGGGAATTCTCATATACTACTTTAGCCAGCTTGTACATGGGAACTGTCTGAACAAACATCTTTATGACAGAATTATGAGTGGCAGCGGCATTTGTAAATTCCTTTCCGCCTTCTCCACCTTCTCCAATACCATCGGCAAAACCGGAAATCTTAGACTTGTGCTTAAAGAAAAGGTAAAGAGCCTGAACGCTATCGTCTGTAATCGGGACGTAATTGCTCATGATGCGTGTAAACTCGGAGAAATCAGGCTTAACCAAACCAAAGAGGCTGCTGCATGTACCTTCCGGGCTGTTTGAAAATTTTGATATGATTCTTGAAAAAGGAAGCTTAACAAACTGACGGAGCCATTCAAGCCCACGAACCGCCGCATACATCTCCGACTTTTTGGCCGTTGAGATTCCGTCAAGTATCTTGTCCATTTTCTGCACAAGGATTGATTTCATTTCAGCGGTAACAACTTTATCAAGGGCATACTGATAAGGATCGCTCTCTCGCTCAATATCAGCGCTAACAGATGGAACAATAATCATGCCGAGCATGGTATACATTGCCCCTGGGTTTTCCTCATAAAGTGCAAGATATGGTGCAAAAAAGTCAGCGGCTTTCTTCAACTGACAGAATTTATCATAAAAACCTACGGTCAGGCTTTTTTTGCGGAAATCAATTATGCCGGGAGAAGTATGTTCAATATCCCTGGCTATGGCATTTACAAGAGACTTGTTAAACACTTCTTCAATTGAAGTATTAGAGAATGTTGCCTTGATCCAGTACCATATCTGAAGCAAGACAGACTGTTTTTTGAGCTGAGATTTTAGGGACATTTCTGCAGTTTGATTTTTTTCTGATTCGAAGTCACTGTTTACGGATGAAGTTTCGACAGTTTGCCCCTGTTTCATGCCTTTGAGAATTCTTTCGCGTTCCTCATTGCTTATTTCTGTTACGAGTTCGTTAAATGTTGAATCCTTTCCGTTTTTGGCCATATCCCTAACCTATTTTATACTCAAACCTCAGTATTGTAAAGTGAGCATTCATTCAAAAACACTACACCTTATCTTTTAGATTATCGGCATAAATTCCCTTAACGATAACGGCTTCCCTAAAAATTCATTTTTAATGATTTTTGAAATAAAGGCTGTTTACAAACAAAAAATCTAGAAATAATTCAATTTTATGTTATAATATCCGCTGTAAATTGTTATATAAATATAAAATGCCCATAAGGAGTACAAACATGATTAAACTCACAAAAAAACATGCACTTGGCGCCATTCTTCTGGCATTCACCGCCATTTTCCTTTACGCAGAGGAAAAAACCTTTAACATTCCAGGAAAAGGAAACCTTACCAGGGATGTTCAGCTTGTAAGGGTTGAAGACTATGATAAAAAGGGAAGGCTCATGAGTGATGAACCTTCCGTAGCACCTGCAACAACCTTTTATTACAACAAAAAGAACCAGCTCGTCAAATCAGAAATGGGATACAACTATTATGTAACGGAATATGAATACGACAAAAAAGGCAATCTGATTCATACATCTGATAGCGATGGCTATGAAATGTGGTATACCTATGACAAAAAGGGCAAGCTGATTGAAGACAAAACCAGCACAGGCCTTGTGGGTCATTATACCTATGATGAAAACGGAAACCTGTCCAAATATCAGGTTGAAGATCCTGAGGGAGATGCCATCATCAGCAGCGAATGGTATTATTACGATGACCAGAACCGTCTTATACATAAGGAACCAAGCATCGGCGAAGCAGTGGACTACACTTATGACAAGAACGGAAATCTTATAAAAGAACGCTACAGCAATGAATCAACAGTTGAATATGCTTATTCCCAGTCAGGCGACATGTTGTACAAGTGTCTTAGAACATACGATTCAGAGCACGAGGAATTCTATGAATACGAATGGTGGAGCAAGGGCAAGATAAAGACAAGAAGAACCTACCTCTGGGAAGTATTCGGTTGATTTTGCAGACTTTGCCTGCATTTTTTGTGGGCAAAAAAAAGACCCCTTTATAGGAGTCTTTGAAACGGTCCCTACGGGAGTTGAAGGTTCCTTTCGCTCACTTCCTGTTCGCTCTCTCCACCACGCCTACGCTTCCTGTCGGCGCATCCATGCGCCTTTTCCTCCCACCTGGTCGGCGGAAGCTCCGGGGTTCAACTCCCGACACTCTTAGAAATAAAAAAAAGACTCCCTTTCGAGAGTCTTACTAACGGTCCCTACGGGAGTTGAAGGTTCCTTTCGCTCACCTCCTGTTCGCTCTCTCCACCACGCCTATGCTTCCTGTCGGCGCATCCGTGCGCCTTTTCCTCCCACCTGGTCGGCGGAAGCTCCGGGGTTCAACTCCCGACACTCTTAGAAATAAAAAAGACTCCCTTTCGAGAGTCTTACTAACGGTCCCTACGGGAGTTGAACCCATCTTTAAAGATTGAGAATCTTTCGTCCTAGCCGATAGACGAAGGGACCATAAAAAAAATGTGGCTGACTTATTGGGCCAGCCTTAGTTCCCCAAGGAGGATTCGAACCCCCACAATCAGAACCAGAATCTGAGGTGCTACCATTACACAATCGGGGAATGCAATGTATAAAAAATATATTGTAAAATCGAAGTTATGTCAAGTGCTCAAGCCCGTTTTTTTTTATTTTTTCGGACTTGAACCCCATTTCAGCTTGCCACACCCATCTCGGCGGCTTCATGCTCACGATGGTTCTTGATGCGCAAAGTCAACTCACGGTTCACCATCTTAAAAAGCAAATCATGCTCTGCAGGACTATGTTCGTTGCTGTAGCACATATCCTTGAGGAGCTCAAATTCCTCTTCAGAAAGTGGATCCTGATCGTCCCAGAAGTTTTTCCATGTCGCAGCCGTATCCACTGACAAATGCGATTCAATCACTTTGCTCCAGACATCATAGGCATTCATGTCGTTCATAATTCCCCTCCACCAAAAAAGGTTGCTATTATAAAAAAATAAATTCCCGTCCAAAAGTTACAGCCAATATTCAATTACAATTACGGCTTACTCTTGAACCACAACTATTTTAAAAGCAAAGACGTTTTAACAATCGGCACAAACATACCTTCACTTTACAATTTAAGGTTTTGATGGATAAATAGAACGATTTAAAACACCAAAAGACCCTGAATTCTTTAATCAGAGTCTCTTGATGAGAAAATATTTACTAAATTGTCTATATCCCTACTTTAATGCTGCAGAGATGCGCTCAAGAACCTTCTGGCGGTCAAGTGGCTTTACGATATAGTTCTTTGCACCGGCAAGAAGTGACTTCTTAACAAGTTCTTCCTTTCCAAGAGCAGATACCATAACCACTTTTGCATTCTTGTCAAAAGCGACAATCTGTTCAAGAGCTGTAATACCATCCATACGGGGCATGGTAATATCCATTGTTACGATATCAACATTTGGACAGAGTTCCTTGTATTTATCAACACCCTCTTTGCCGTCCTGAGCTGTTGCAACAATTTCATAACCATCAGAACTCAAAATCTGAGTCAACTGCTTGGCTACGAACATTGAATCATCAACCACCAGTACCCTGAATTTTGAGCCGTCATCTTTTAAGCCTTCCGGCGGACGATTGTTGATTGTAGGGAAATCCTGTTTTGTTTTCATACCCTATACTCCTTTTTATCCTACTGTCTCTCACGAATAGCGACGTTAACTTCTATTTTTCCAAATTCAGTAATAAGCGGAACAATAAGAGCCTCTACGTTCTCTTCTCCACCGCCTAAAGCTGCAATTTCCATGTTTTGACCGGCAAAAAGGGCCGGTGGTGTCAAGTCAAACCTAAAACCAAGCTCGTGAAGCTTAGTTACAGCCTGAGCCGTAATCAAGTTTGCAAGTTCACTGATAGTAGCCTTTGCCAAATCATCGAAACTCGGAAGCTGCTCGTCATTCATCTTTGATGCGACATTAAGGGCAGTCTCATAGGTCATGTCAAAAAGAACACGGCCTTCAACATCACCTGCCAGACCGACCAATGCGGCAACACCCATAACTGGCATTGCTGTTGACTTTAAATACAAGTCACCTCTTTTAACTTCGGCACCACCTAAGACTTCTTTTAACACTCTGTAAGAAGTTTCGACAAATGGGTTAATATACTCTACTCTCATTATTTCCCCCTATTCATTTTATCCGATAATTTATTTTGAATATACTCCGATGGAACCGACAGTCTTTTTGGACCATCCGCCCAATGAAATATTTTCATTCTCTCCAATAATAATTATTCCATTTCCTTTAACTTTTTCCTCAAAGTCATTGATCATGGTCCGCTGTGACTGTTCAGGCAGGAACGAGATAATGTCACGTGCAAACACTATGTCAATTGGAGGCAGATTGTTTGTATGTACGCAGTCATGGTACTCAAACATAATCATGTCCTTGATTTCCTTAGAGAAGGTCCATTCACCGCTTGCAGTACGAGTCAGATACGGTGAATACCAGTCGGCACTTGCTGCATCACTTACATTCATGAGAGGTGCGTTTGAAACACTCAGCAAATCAATGTCGTGGGCATAAATGCGGATTTTTGCTCCCGGATAGCGTTTTTTAAGAATACATGCCAGTGAATAGGATTCATATCCCTTGCCGCAGCCAGGATTCCATACGACTATATTGTTTGCGGAATTATCCGGCAATGCCTTGTATACTTCCTGAGCATACTCCTCTGACCACCATCCACCAGTAAAACGTGAATAGAACGGCTTAAGGAATGCTTCTGCATCTTCCGGACCCTGAAGCTGGGTTTTCTTTTCTCCGCGCTCATTTTTCCATTCAAGATATCGTTTTTTAGCCCATTCCTCAGTCACAGAATTGAGCGTGAATTTCTTTATTGAAAAAAGTGAATCAGCTATAAAGTTAAGGTCAACGCTTTCCTGCTTTTTGGCATCAACTGTATCAGGAGCCTTTTTCTTTGTAACTTTAGCCCCCTGCTGCTGAACCTGCTGTGCCGCCATCTCTGCCGCAACAGTCTGCCTCTGAAGCATCTGGGCCTTTACGTCTTCCTCAAGCTTTCTTTCTTCTTCCTGTGTGCGTACACCGAAAATCTTGTCTATGTCCAAAAGAATGTAAAGCCTGTGCTGTGCCTCAACAACACCGGAGATATACTTGATGTTGATGTCACCAAACAGCGGATGAGGAGGCTGAATCGTTGACTTCTGGATGCCTACGACCTTATCGATTGCATCAACAACAACACCAAAGGTCTGCTCCCCGACAGTAACGATGAGCATGTTTTCCAGAGCGTTTTCATCACGATCCGGAACCTGAATGTTAAAGAATTTGCGCAAATCAATGATTGAAATTATTTCTCCACGCAAGTTGTATACACCAAGAACGAACGGCAAGGTATTTGGCACATAGGTAAAATGTCCGGCCTTGGCGATTTCCTTGACCTTCATGATGTCTATGGCATAATCTTTACCGGCCAGAGAGAAGGTGACCATCTTGTAGTCAATTACGGATGCCTTTCTTTTTTCTTCCTCAAGCAATTCCTGAGTAAGAACGTGTCCGTCCTCTGCTATTTCTGTGGTTCCTGCAAGTACGTTAAGTCTTTCCTGAATTGTTGCCATCTATCCTACCCTCTGCCTGCATTTCTGATTGCTTCTGCTTCGCGGAACTGTTGGGCGGTTATTTCCTGTTTTACACCCAACTCCAACAACTGGCTTACATCGATGATCAATGAAACCGAGCCGTCTCCCAAAATGGAGGCACCCGCAATTCCCGGAGATGTCGTGAACTGGTCGCGCAAAGGCTTGATAACCACGTCCTCTTCACCGATAAGGGCATCTACCATGACACCGATTTTCTTTTCCTGGGAACCGACGATTACGATAAAGCAGTACTCGCTCTGATTGCTGTTCTTGATGTTGAACAGACGGCTCAAGCGCAATATGGAAATAACCTCGTTGCGCACGTTAAGAACTTCGTAATTGTCTATCGTATTTATGCTGTCCAGTTTTACACGCTGGCTTTCTATAACGTTTGTAATCGGGATTGAGTATACCTCTTTGCCGACACGAACCAAAAGTCCCTGAATGATTGCAAGAGTCAAAGGCAGGCGGATGCTGAATTTTGATCCGACATGGCGTTCGCTGGTAACAGAAATCGTTCCCTTGAGCTTTTCCACCATGGTCTTTACAACATCAAGGCCTACACCGCGTCCTGAAACATTGCTGATCTTGTCGCTTGTAGAGAATCCCGGCAGGAATATAAGGTCGTATGCTTCCTGATTTGAAAGCACCTTGTTCGGGCTGATGAGTCCACGCTTGATTGCCTTCTCGCGGATTTTGTCAACCTCAATGCCCTGACCGTCATCGATTATGTCTATGACAATCATGTTGCCTTCGTTTGAGGCCTTTAATGTCAGGTGACCTGTCTCGTCCTTTCCGTTAGCCTTGCGTTCTTCCGGCGTTTCAATTCCATGGTCCACGGAATTGCGGACACAGTGCATGATTGGGTCAAGAAGGTCATCTACAACAGTCTTGTCAAGTTCTGTATCTTCACCTTCAATAATCAGGTCAACCTTGCGTCCCAGATCACGACTCAAGTCACGCACAACACGCGGGAAACGGTTAAAGATGGTACCAATCGGAACCATGCGGATTTTCATTACGCCCTCTTGAAGCTCAGATGCGATGCGTCCGAGGTTTTGGGTTGAGGAGCGGAATTTACTTGCCGTAACCTTGAATTCATTTTCGTAACCGTCAAACCATGTTGACAGTCCGGTAATCTCTTCGTTCAAATGCTGCCTGATATCCTTAACAGATGCTCCTGACTGCATTTCTTCGAGTATTTTAGGTATGTTTTCGATTATGTGGCGGTGCCTTTCCTTGAATGAAGTATTCAGGTTAAGAAGTTTTACCTGAAGATCCGCCAGCTGAAGTCCAGTCTGGTTGAATACAGCCTTTGTGATGACTGTTTCGCTGACAAGGTTCATGAGGTTGTCTACGCGCTTTGAGTCAACACGCAGAATTGAGCCTGTCTGTGCTGCGGCATGAACTGGTGCGGCAGCCTTCTTTGCCTGCTGTACGGCCTGAGTTGTTGCAGGTTCAGCCGTTGAGTTATCTACGACCTCTTCCTGTGCGGACTGTTCCTGAACTGGTTCCTGTACGGGCTCTTCATGAACTGGAGGCTCCGGAGCCTTTTGAACTGGAGCCTGTACTGGAGCTGGGGCTTCCTTTACAGGAGCGGGTGCGGGTGCACTTGCATTTTCCTTTAGGGGCTGTGCGTCCGTTGCAAGAGTTACGTCATCAAGGAATGCCGTATCCTCAAGTTCTTCCTGAGTACAGCTTGTTGCGATATAATAAACTACCTGCGGATGGAATTCGTCCTCATAAAGGGCCTCAAAATCCGGGACGGTCTTTAATACTGTTCCGCGATTCTTGAGTGCGGCAAATACCTGGATACCGCCGACAGAATTCATCGGGTTGGATTCATCAAATGTTACGTTAATGACCCAGAGCTTTTCATTTTCAGGACATGCTTCCTTGATTTCTGCAAAATCATCCTCTGACAATGCAGGTACCGGTGGCATTCCGTTTGATACAGGCTCTGGAGCCGGTTTTGGTGCCGGTTTGGGGGCTATCATACCCTGTGGAATAGGAGCTGCACCCTTTTTCTTGGCGGCTTTCTGAGGAATGAAGGACTTGATGTTGTTCAAGACAGGATTAACGTCCTCCTGATAGACAGAACCCGCGCTTCTTGCCTCCAACATGGCCTTTATCGTATCTATTGAAGTAAGCAAAGTATCTACAATCGGCTCTGAAACATTCACAGTACCACTGCGGAGGGCATCAAGCAAGTCCTCTACCGTATGACAGAAAGTAGAAAGCTCAGTCATCTCCACTGTGGCAGAACCACCTTTGAGAGTATGGGCGGCACGGAAGATTTCATCAATGGCGTCGTGGTTGGACGGGTCATTTTCTATTACAAGGATATTGCTCTCCAGGGTTTCCACCTGCTGTTCAGCCTCGGAAAAAAAGTCCTTGAGAAGTTCCTCGTTGTTAGCGTCAAGATAATCACTCATACTTACTATTTTAACCTCTTCCACACAATAGTCAAGTTAAAACAACTTTTCACATGCAAAATTAGAGACATTTCAGATTTAAAATCCGAACACTTTATAATTATATCACTATTTATCGAAATTGAAAAGCCTAAATTTTAGATATTTAGATAATTCACTTTTAATATCGGCAAGTCCGCAAAAAAAGGTCATTTTGAAAAAATTGTGCTTCCCAAGATGAATTTCAAGTAATATAATCAAAATGTCGATAAATATTATAGTAGTCTATTTTGGAGCTAGCCATGAAAAAACTGACAATTCTTATGTCCGCCCTTTTTATATCCGTTACGGCGTCTCATGCACTCATAATGCCGAATTTCAGCGGTGATATGGGATTACTGGGAAACATTACCCTGCCCGTCAGCCTTGATGCACAGACTTATGTGGCTGGTCAGCTTGACTGCGGTGACCACGTGCTCATCAGGGGTGAATTTGCAGTAAATGCCACGAACCTGCAGAACCTCATAGCTGAACCAACTGCGATAAATGCAACATTCAACATCAGGGAACTTTCCATCACGGGAACTTTCGCAACCACACACATGGTCCACTATATAACCGCCTTTTTGGGAGAATATGAACCGGCAGGCTCCGACATATTCCTGAAGCGTCAGTTTGGATTAAACAACATGCTTCCTTCCCTAACAGAAAGCTGGTTTGGTGTGAACGGTGCAAGCGCATATCCATCATACGGCATCGGTGGTGCTTATGCGGGAAAAATCGGTGACAACAATGCCATCGGCGTTTACGTGTTCAAGAACTCAGACATCGTTACAAGCTCCAATTCAATCGCAACCAACCTCAGGCTGGGAACAAGCCTTACAAATTTCTGCGCAGACTTGACTTCCGGCATGAATTTCATTTACAGCACGGACACCAGCTTTTTCTCCATCGACGAGATTTCACTGCATTTTGGCCTTACCATGCTTGCAGGAAACGTGAATGTCTTTTGTGTATTCATTGAGGCAGGAATCGGGGATTTTGGACTCAGCACTTCTGGTGGCGTAAACCTCGAGGCCGACTCAATCTATCTTTTTATTGAACCAAGGGTTAGCCTTGCGGGATGGCAGATTCAGCCTTCCGTTTTCTGCCTGCCTTTTGCAAGCATTGACAAGATGATTTTCCTGTATTATCCGCAGTCTGTGGCAGAAGACAGTTCCATGGCAAATGCCCTGCTTGGTGCCAACTTAACCGTATACAACGACAGCCTTTATTTCCTTGAGTCAAACTTTACGGTTGGATCCCACTTGACCTTTGGGCTTCCGGGAACAAACCTCCTTTCTGTAGCAGAAAACATTGCGTCAGGAAACTTACACCCGCAGCTTTCTGTAAGTCCTTTCATCTCTGTGGCATTCATGGGTGGAAACGCAAAAGCCGCTGCATCCATTGACTTGCTGAACCTGTCCAACATACGTACGGGTGCACTTCGCTTTATGATCGGATTCAAGACAACGCTTTAATTGACTGAATCAAGAAAAACGACTATATTGTAAGAATGTTCGTTTTTTTTCTTAAAAAGAATTTCTGCAGGATATGGGATAATTTTTTTCACACGATTTTTGTCAATTTTCCAATGATGGCCATTTCCATTCTGGGCTATTTTTTCTGTTCCAGGATGGCTGGCATACAGGAAGGAACCCCTCTTGGCGGCCTGACCTTCATGATTTCCGTAATCATATGCTGCATGGTATGGAGCATACTCTTTCTTGCCGAAGGAGAAAATGCTGCCAGCATCTCCAAGTACGATACCCCTAAATACAAGGTTTTCCTCTCTCAGATTCCACATTGCATCAAAGATGGCATTTTGCTGGGACTGTGTCATGCCGTCCTCATCCTTGCAGTATTGATAAGCATGCCATATTATTTTAAGGTATGGATGCCCCTGGATGGATCTGAAGGAAGCATAACCGGCCTTGTGATGATGGCTTGTGTTTTCTGGGTGGTTGTAATCGCATCCCTTGCGCTTCAGTGGGTGCTTCCAATCAGGAGTCTGATGCACAATAAATTCAGGAAATGCCTTAAGAAATCATTCATAATATTTTTTGACAATCCGCTTTTTTCCATAGGTGTGGCCTTGGTGAACATCCTTAACATTGTGATTACACTCGTGAGCATGGGAATCCTTGACGGTCCCGCAACCATCGCCATTACATCAACAAACGCACTCAAGCTAAGGCTCTATAAGTACGACTGGCTGGAAGTAAATCCAGGTCTTACAAAAGCGCAGAGAAAGCAGGTCCCATGGGAAGATCTTCTTGTAAAGGAAAAGCGGCTCCTGGGCAAAAGGACATTCAGGTCCCTGATTTACCCCTGGAAGGAATAGGTTGAATCTCTTGGATTAATGTCACACGGATTCGAAACGTCTAACGACGTTTCTATGAAGAACTCAGAGATTGTTATGGGCGTTCCATTGCTTCGCACGAGCACTGCAATAACATACTCTTCTTTTTAAAGTCTCCCAAACACCCAAAGTGGGGCTGTCCAAAAAGTATGATTTGTCATTGCCGGACTGGATCCGGCAATCTATAAAGTCTTATAATGCAACGGTATAGATTATCGGGTCAAGCCCGATAATGACATTTTTTTTACTTTTGAGACATTCCCGAATCCATGTGACAACTTAAACCTACAGGTATTTCTTGATTTCCTCTGACGGCTCCAGTTTTCCCGCACGGCACTCTAACTCAAAGAACATGCAGTCCTGGCTTTCTGTTGTGAAGGGTTTCCATTCAGGAAGCTTTTCCTTTTCCTCTGCCTCACGTTTCTTGAACTCATCCTTTACCGGTATGTAGCGAACTCCTCCTTTGGCATCCCCTGAGTCGTTGGGGTTTCCAGTCTTTATGAAATTGCACAGATAGTCGCAGATGTGGCGGGCCATGTCATAGTGCCAGCCCTTGAACGGCCTCCAGCATTTTGCAAGGGTCTCAAAGAAGAACCACAGATCCACTGAATGGAAGTCACCCGGTTTATCCCAGCCTGGAATAGGAACTGCAAACTGATAGACAAAGTTTTTTGCCTTTAGGCCGCGTTTTTCTTCTGCCATTATGAGTTTACGCAATCCTAGCTCAACCATGCTTATCTGGCCTTCCCTGCTTCCCTTTACAGGTCCCTCAAGGAATTCATCCGGAGTATATCCGATTAAAAGTGGCGGTGGCTCAAGTCCGTCTTGTTCCACCCTGTCTATTATGTCATCGCGCATGAATTTTCCGTCGGAGATGGGCGCCCAAGTTTCTGCCGATTTAAAGAATCCACCCCAGTCACTCCACTTCTTCATTAGGGTTTCAACCGGAAGTGCACGAGCTTCTTCAAGAGTCTTAACACCGCAGAACTCAAAGAATTCCTGTCCCAGCTTTTCCGCATCTTCAACTGTATGCCTTGGGAAAACTGTCCTGAACGGATTTATAAACAGGCCACTTTCTACAACGGCACGCTTGAAGTATTTCCTGCTTTCAGGATTTTCAATGTGGAATATTACGCTTCCTGCCCCCGCTGACTGACCGCCGATGGTAATATTGTCCGGATCACCGCCAAATGCAGAGATGTTCCTGCTTACCCACTTTAATGCCATCTGCTGGTCCTGAAGTCCAAAGTTTGCGGGATTGTCCGGGTATTCCTTTGTAATGTCCTTGTGGCATGTAAATCCAAACAGATTGACACGGTAATTTATTGTTACGACAACGATTCCGCGGCGTGCAATGCGTTCTCCGTCAAACTCCATTTCTGAGGCATTTCCAACCTGCCATCCGCCACCAAAAATCCAGAAATATACCGGAAGCCTTTCGTTATTTTTTCTTGCGGGAGTCCAAACATTCAGATAAAGGCAGTCATCGTCCATCGGAAGTTCCGTATCAACACACCATTCCTTGCCGTAAAGGTCATCGTCCGGAGGATTTTCCAGGGCACCAGGCTGAGGACACACAGCAGAAAACTTAAAGCAGTCCCTTACACCCTGCCATGGCTCTGCTTTCTGGGGTGGTGCAAAGCGAAGTTTACCTACCGGCGGTTTTGCAAAAGGAATCCCCTTGAACACGGAAATTCTTGGATCTGCGGCGGGAAGTCCCCTTACCAAACCTTCTTCAACTTTAACTTCTCTAAGCATGTTTTCCTCCTAAAAAAAAAGACCAGGACAGCAACTCTGCCCCGGTCGTAATGCTGGATTTGATCCGGCATCTTGCTTTATTGTTGAGATTCCGGGTCGAGCCCGGAATGACACGGTCACACTGAATGACACGGTCACACTAATGACACGGTCAACCAACTTGTCATGCCGGACCTGATCCGGCATCTTGCTTTATGTTGAGATTCCGGGTCGAGCCCGGAATGACACTGTCGATCCCGGAATGACACTGTTGAGCCCGGAATTACATTGGCGTTACTCTTTTACACCACCGATTGTCATACCGACAACAAAGTACCTTTGCAGGAACGGATAGACGACAAGGATCGGGAGTGTTGCCACAACTGTAATTGACGAACGGATACTGACCGGCGTAACCATGGAAGCCGATGCACCCGAAGTTGCCGCAACAGCCATAGAACCGGCATCAGCAGCAGAAGCACTCTGGTTTTGGCTTGACTGAAGGAATTCCATAAGCTTGTACTGAAGTGAATGCAGGTTTACTTTTCCTGAACAGTACAGATATGTATCAAACCAGCTGTTCCATGCACCAACTGCAACGAAAAGTGCAATCATGGCGATTGAAGGAATAATCAGCGGGAAGATAATCCTCATGAATACCGTAAATTCTCCGGCACCGTCAATACGTGCTGATTCAACAAAGCTGTCCGGCAAACCGTTTATGTATGTGCGGACAAGGATAAAGTTGAATACGTCAATAATACAAGGAATGATGTAAACTGCATAGCTGTTAAGAAGATGAAGCTTCTTGATGAGCATGTAGCTTGGAATAAGACCTGCATTTACATACATGGAGATAACCAGAATAGCAGTAAGTCCTTTTCGTAAAACAAATTCCTTGCGGCTCAAGGCATAAGCAAGCATACTTGTACAGAATACACTCAAAATTGTCTGAAGTATTGTACGTGTAACAGAAATCGTAAATGCCTTGAAAAGCCTGTCATCCACAAACAAAACCTTATAGTTCTGCCATGTGAAGATTCGTGGCCAAAGTTTGATTCCACCCTTAATTGAATCAAGACCATCGTTAAGAGAGACGGCTACAGTATTCCAGAAAGGATAAACCGTTACAACAACAAGGAATGTAAGTGTAATGAAGATGATCAAGTCGAATATGACATCACCAATGCTTTTTCTTTTATTTTTTCCAATTTTAATACTAGCCATTACATCAACCTCTCTTCACCGCTCTTCTTTGCTATAGTATTTGCCACAACAAGAAGGCCTATGTTAACCACGTTCTTAAAGATACCGGCGGCAGTCGCCAGTGAGAAGTTGAACAACTTAAATCCGTACTTAAGAACATACAAATCTATGGTATTTGCTACATCCAGATTCATACCGTTTTTAAGGAAGAACGGCATTTCAAAGTTAGAGTCAAGGATGTGACCTGCACTCATTATCATCATGATTATGATAGTCGGCTTAATTCCAGGCAGTGTGATGTGCCAGATTTTCTTAAGGCGACCGCATCCGTCAATTTCGGCTGCCTCATAAAGACAGGGGTCAATTGCCGTCATTGCACCAAGATAAACGATTGTATTCCAACCGACTTCCTTCCAAACATAGGTCCAACCTATGATGTGCCAGAAATATTTTGGAGTCGCAAGCCATTGGACAGGCTCTTTGGCAAAACCAAAGTACATCAATATATTGTTCAGCGTACCGTCTTCCACGCTGAGGATGTTTGCAACAAGACTCGTAACGATAACCCATGAAAGGAAGTGAGGGAGGTATGATACAGTCTGTACAAATCTTTTGATTCCGATATGGCGTACTTCGTTCATGAAGACAGCAAGCAGGATGGCTGTGATGTATCCAAGAACGGTACTGATAAGGCTCATGCCTATGGTATTTCTTAAAGAACGAAGGAATTCTACGTTCCAGGTTTTTCCACCGTTTAAGTAATCTGTGGTCCTAAAGAGTTCCCCAAACCACTTGAATCCGACCCAAGCCTGATCCTTAAAAGCTAAGCCAGTTTTGTAGTCCTGAAAGGCCATCGTCCAGCCCCAGAGAGGTATATATCTGAATAGAATGATATAAAGGACAAATGGAACGGACATTATAATAAGGCCTTTCTGTTTTCCTAATAGTTTCCATTTGCTTTTTCTGTTGACCAATTCTGTTGCGTACAAAGCAGAATTGTCTGTATTTTTACTCTTCATAAAGCACCTTGTTTTAGATATGGTATGAAAAAAGGGGATGCCTAAAAAGTAAGGCTTCTTAAGACATCCCCTTCATAGTGCTGAAGTTAAACCTCAGACTTTAATTATTTTTCTCCACCGAACAATTCTACACGGTGATCAAGCTGCTGCTGCATGAACTTGTTGTATACAGCTGTGAGCGGCTTCATAAGGTTTACGTATTCATCCCAAGTCTTGTCAAAGTCAGCAGGTTTGCCCTGAATCAACTTTGGCAGATACTTTCTCTGAATGTCTTCAAATCCTGTCATTGCTACAGCGGCTTCGCCTTCGAATCCACCGTTTTCTGCAGACGGGTTGCACTGCCACATTGGATACCAACCTGTGTTGAGAGGTGGGTTTGGATCTACGAATTCTGCATAAGAACCGACTCCGTATGCATTCCAGAGATCGATGTCAACCTGCTTCTGAGAAAGCTGATATTCCCATGGAAGTTCATCCATTGTGCGTGTATATCCGCTTGGGAGCTTTCCTTCCAGCTTTGGAGCTTCTTCGCGCCAGAGCAAAGCAAAGTGCTTCTGGTTGTAGTCTGGATCCTTCTGCTGATCGCGCATTTCCTGAGTTCTGTAAGCAGCACCCTTTGTTCCAGTCTTTGATCCATCTGTATCGATGAGGTAATCCTGGCCTTCAAATCCCCAGTAAAGGACTTTCTGGTTTTCTTCCTCGATCATCTTGTCCATGAACTGAAGGATCTTGATTGCCTTGTCTTCTGGACACTTTACAGTGATACCATAACCTCTCTGGAGGTTTGGAAGTGAGCGGTCACGATAGTGAGGCTTGAATGTCTCGTCAAATACGACTGGAAGAGGAGCATAAGTCCTTTCGTCCTTTCCGGCTGACCACAGTGCGTTTTCTGCATTGTCGCCCATGAACTGCCATCCCTGGATGAACATACCAAGAACACGGCCCTGAGCAATCTTTGCATAGTACTGGTCACGGTTGTCTGTGAATGATGCAGGATCGATCAAACCGCGCTGATAGTAACCGTTAGCAAGCTTGAACCATCTCTTTGCGTTTTCATCTGTGAAGATGTCATAGTATACATACTTTCCATTTTCATTTACAACGTGTCCGTTACCATCGTTCGGGTTACCACCCAAGAACTGTGGCGGGTTCCACAAGTCAAATGCTTCCCAGTCAGCTGTGATGATGTTGAACGGAATTGTTGGAAGTCCGTCGATTGTCGGATACTTCTTGTAATACTTTTCAAGAAGATCGAAGTATTCATCGATTGTCTTGATTGTAGGATATCCGAATTCCTTAAGAACTGCCTTCTGAATCCACCAACCGTTCTGGTTGTAATATGTGTCAGATGGAGCACCATCATAAACACCATAGTTCGGAAGTGAGTAGATGTGTTCTACTGTGATGTTTCCGTTTGCATCCTTTTCTGAATCCTGGTCGATCATCTTCATCCAGTCGTTAGCATAGTGCTTCTTCAGGTTGGGTGCGTACTGTTCTACGAGTGGCTTGAGGTCGCGGAGCTTTCCTGCGCCCTGGAACTTTTCTGAGTCAACTTCTACCATGTCTGGAAGGTCGTCAGAAGCGATAAGAACACCAATCTTCTGGTCTTTGTCGCCTACAAGAATGTCCCAAGAGAATGTTACTCCGAACTTCTCTTCAATCCATTTGTAAGTTGGGTTGTCAGCTGATGGCTGCTGCCTCTGCTGAATTGTGAAGATGGAGATGTTCATTTTTCCGTCGTCAGCCTTTGCGGCTTCTTTCTTGCCGTTGTTGCCACATCCCATCAAACCGAATGCCATTACTGCTGCTACAGCGAATAACATTATCCTTTTCATGCATATCCTCCTAAGATCTTACATTTTTTCTCTGAGTCATCAGGGTACAATTCCCCTAGACTGTCATTTAATGTATTCATGTTAATTCCGCTTTTAGTAAAAAAAAACACCTATTCACTCATAAAATTTAAACGATAATCTGAATTTATACTAAAAAACCTTGCTTTTTATCTTTTTTTACAATATAATTAAATAAAAAAGGGAAGCAGAATTATGACAGAGACAGAAAGGAAGCAGGGACTTACATCAAAAGACTTTCCCATAGGTATTTTTTCAAGCAACACATATCTGCAGGAAATGCACCACCACATAGAAAACGAATTCTTCTATCTTGATGAGGGGAACGCGATACTTGGACTCAGGAACAGCGAGATAGAAATCAAGGCAGGAACAGTCGTATACATAGAGGCGGGGGCGGAACACTTCATCCGCAATAAAAACGAAGGAGAGCCTTTTCACTATTATGCCCTGGTTTATGACACGACCATAGTGGAACCCAAAAAAGGGCCGGTGACGGGAATACTTGAAAACATCAAGATAAACACCATACTCAGCATACCGGAACCCTTGCTGGCAAACCTGAAGAATTCCGTCGTCATGGAAAAAAACAACGCCTTCGGAAGCCTGCTTGTGCTCAAGACCGTGCTTTTTGAATTCCTTGCCCACATCATTCAATCAAACCAGTACCAGATGGTTTCCACCCTCTACGAGAACTCAAGGCACTCTGTTTCCGCAGTGGACAGCGCCATAGCCTACATCAAGGACCATTACCGCGAGAACATAGACATAGAGGACATATTCAACGAGACAAACTATTCCAAGAGCCATTTCAGCCGCCTGTTCAAGGAAACGTCAGGCAAGAGCATCACCGAGTACATAAACAGCTACCGTGTGGAAAAGGCATGCCTGGACATGATTTACACGGACAAGAACATTACCGAAATAGCCATGGAAAACGGCTTCAACAACGTGCAGTATTTTTCCCGCGTCTTCAAGCAGGTGATGAACTGTTCGCCAAGACAGTACAAGAAAAATTCATTTAAAGTCGAAGTCCCTTCAACCTACACCCACGTAAATTGAAATCAAGAATTAAGTATTATTGACTTCAATTGGCCGTTTCCCGTTCCCGTAAACTTAAGGTAAAGGGCGCTCACTCCGTCTGGAATGCTGACCTCCGCGGAAGCTTCCTCCCAGAAGTTGGAATTGTCCACCGTGATTTTTCCCAGCACCGGACCGCCGATGGATGTGCTTACCTCAAAGTCTCCATGGATGTAGGCCCTGGTCTTTATTCCGACCTTCTTTACTCCCTTGAAGTCGAAGTACTTGAAGCCGATTGTCGTTCCCTTTACTATGCCGGTAATGTAGCTTGAATCCTTTTCATCATAGGGGCTTCCGTCCTCACGGTCACATCCGTCCTGAGTCACCCTTGGGAATCCGTCCGCAACATATATCGAAGGCTTTTCAGTAAACAGGTTGCATGCAATGTATGCCGGATACTCACCATCCCCCTTTAGAGGTCCGCCGTTCAAACCGCAGGAAGTGATTTCAACCTGGGCGATTTTTCCGTCATCGGCAATCTTGATTTCCTCCGCGCAGCCCTGTCTTGAAAACCATGTTCCGTTGGTGTGGCGGTGGTAGAAGATGTACCAGCGGCCATTTATGCATTCAATTCCGCCGTGGTTGTTGGCACCGTAAGCGGCAGGCATATCAGGAGCCTTGTATGTTCCGATGTGCAGGTCACAGTTGCTCACGATTACACCGCCGTAGACGAATCCGCCAGTCGGTGAAGAACTCGTGGCATAGCAGAGCTCATGCGCGGGGGCGGAAGAATAGATGAAATAATACTTGTCGCCTATTTTCCTTATTGAGGAGGCCTCAAAGAATTCGTGGTCCTTGAACCCCTTCCAGTTGTCTGTGTTTCCGAAATCATAGGGGCATTCAAATTCCCTGGCGGCTTCCCTGGCCTTTTCTGCATCCAGGACATAGTTGTCGCCCGGAACTATAAAGCGGGGCTCCTCCTCTATCGTCACCATGTCGGGTCCCAGCACGGTGGCCATGGCGGCTATCCTGTCTTTCATCTTGTGTCCGCAGAAGGCTGTGTAGAGGTAGGTCCTTTCTCCTTCCGTCAAAACGGCTGGGTCAAACTGAACCTGATCCCCCTTCCTTTCTCCAAGCCTGGTACCGTCCTTGTAGTGGACATAGCCGTAAAACTTAAAGGGTCCGGCAGGTGCATCGGAAACGGCTACAGAAACAAAACTCACCTTATCGTAGGCATAATATAGATAAAAGCGTCCGTCAGGCCCCTGAGTCACGTCAGGAGCATAGAGGACCATGCGTCCGTCCTTGTTGGCGGGGTCATCCAGCCTGTGGAAGCTTACCCCCTCATACTTCCAGTCAGAAAGGTCATCAATGGGAGCGGACCAGCATACATAGTCTCCAAGGCAGAATACAGAACCATGAGCCAGATCATGTGACCCATAGACATAAACCCTGTCCCCGAATACATGCGGCTCCCCATCCGGAACATATTCCCAGGAAGGAAGATAAGGATTAAACGCCTGTTTTTTCATAGTAAACTCCTTTTGTCAAACGGACTGCAATTATCACACCTTAAGTTTGGAAAGTCTCTTGCATGCTTCGTTTACGTCTTTCCTGTGGCCGAACGCAGAGAACCGCAAATAGCCTTCTCCCGCAGGACCAAATCCACTACCCGGTGTAGTCACGACATTGCATTCATTAAGGATTTTGTCAAAGATGTCCCAGCTCTTGTACTTGGGGAAATATACCCACAGATATGGAGAGTCTCCGGTATAGTAGACCTTTACTCCTGCATCAGCAAAATTCTTTCCTGTCAGAGCTTCCTTCATGAGCTTTGCATTTTCAAGATAATAGTCCACAAGCTGCTTGGTCTCTTTCCTTCCAACCTCATCCAATGCGGCAAGTCCACCAGCTTGTGCGATATTGCTTGCACCGTTGAACAAAGTAGTCATGACGCGGTTCCAGTCATCACGGACACTGCTGCCGTCAGCAAACTTCAATGAAGAAGGAACAACACTCCAGCCCAAGCGTACGCCGGTAAAGCCCGCAAGCTTTGAGAAAGAATTGATTTCTATGGCACATTTTCTTGCCCCCGGAATCTCGTAGATTGTCTTTGGAAGAGCCGGATTCCTGATGAATGCGTAATATGCTGCATCAAAAATGATTATGCATCCGTTTTTATTTGCAAAGGCAACAAGTTTCTTGAGCTGTTCTTTTGTTGCAGTTGCGCCAGTCGGATTATTGGGACTGCAGAAGTAAATGAGTGAGTTAGGTTGGATTACCGACAGATCAGGGAAGAATTTATTCTCCGCCGTACATGGAAGGTAAGTCACGCCCTTGTAGCCTTTCTTTCCCGCCTTTCCTGCCGCACCAACGATTACGCTTCCGTCAACATAAACAGGATATGCCGGATCCTGAACTGCAATCGGGGTCTTTCTTCCAAACAAAGTCTGAACCCTTGCAATGTCGCATTTGGCACCGTCAGAAATGAAGATTTCGTCCGCATTTGCCATTCCCTTGTAAAGGACTTCTGCAATTTTTTCACGGAGTTCTGTGTTACCCTGCTCGTCACCATAACCTGAATAACCGGAGGCAGTACCAAGACCTCTTGCATAATCCGCCATCGCTTTTGCAATGTGTGGTGTAAGTGGCTCGGTTGTGTTTCCAATACCCAAGCTGATAATCTTAGCATCAGGATGCTTTGCCTGATACTCTCTTCTTCTCTTTGCAACTTCCGGGAACAGATATCCCGCCGCCAAATTTCCAAAACCGCTGTTTCTTTCTATCATAAAGGGACCTCACTTAATACCTGTATATTAGCGAATTGAAGGAAGGGTTTCAAGTCGCAAGCTATCGCTTGCTCTTAAAGTTTTTACTTGCTCGCGAAGGCTCGCATTTTTTGCTATCGCAAAAAAACGTAAAAACTCTGTAGTAAAATAATGATGGAAAAAACGTAAAAACTTTGCATTTATATAATTGTGGAAAAACGGCAAAAGTTTGCACTGAGATGGCAAGGGGCGTGTTGTGATTATCTATCGTAGTCTGCTGGTTCTTTATCTGGAACTTTTGCCAAAACTGTCGTAAATTTATTTCTTGAACCTCGGGCGGCTCTTTCTTCCAAATAATCCTGAGTTTCCAAAGCTGAAATCTTTTCTGCGACAGCAGATATAATAAATTGGTTTATTGAGATTTTATCCTTTGCAGAAATTTCCTTTACCATTGTGTGATACGAATCGGGAAGTCTTAAACTTAATATGGTCATTTTATCCCTCCATTTCTTCCAAAAATTCTTTTGGAGTCTGAATCTTTATTCCTAAAGTTTCCGCTTCAAGAAAATCCTTTTTATTAAAAGTAACAATACTTTCTGCTTCCGCGTTTATTGCCAGCTCAAGTACATGGTCATCAAACGGATCTTTCAAATATGGGCGCCAAAGATAGAATATTTTTGTTTTTACTCCGGCGGTGCAAATGTAATCGATAAAATAATCAATATCGGAATCAGAAAAAAAATTCCGATCAAGATGATTCCTTAAAATCGCTTCATATTCCAAAACAAGTGGAACAGAAACTGCGAAATCGAACAAACCGCTTCCAATCTTTGAGATCAATTCAAAGGATTTCCCTTTGCTGCTTTGTAATGCAGACAAAATGACATTTGTATCGATTACAATAATACGTTTCATTGTTAGTATTATATATGATACCATACAATCTTGTCAATTTGAATTTTCGTATCAAACTTTGCAGGTTTGGCTTCATACTTATTTAATCATGATACTATTCTCAAATCTGAATAAACAATATCGTACCAGAAAGCAATTGGCTTAAAAACTTGCTCTTTATTCTTTAAAATTAAAGACTGGCATGTCGTCGGGGAGAAAGATCAAGAATTCCTGGTATCTCTCAATCCAATCTCCGTTGTCTACCCACATAGGTGATGTAAGCATAACATAAAGCCATTTTCCTGGTTTATTATTCTGAACATCATCTTTAAGTATTTCCAACACCCTTAGGTTCATTCCATTTTCATGATTCAAGGTACTGTATCTTACAGGTGCTTTAATATCTTTTTCTGTACGCAATTCAATTTCGCCCATAATCCTAAAAGAAGAAAATTCCTTTATCCTTTAATGGTCCGTTAAAGTATTACCGAGAGCATACAAGGTGAATGAGAAAATCAAACTAAAGAATACAATCCAACAAAATCTTTTTCTTCTCACTTTGTCCAATCCTTTGAATACACATTTCATTTTCCGTTAAAAACGCTTGTAAATACCTTCGTATACATCATTTTGGAGACCTCCTGCATTCAAGTATATGCCAAGGTGATTACACTGTCAAATGTTTAGTTGTTTAATGTTTATTGAATTTTATCCATACGCGTCGCTTTTATTTCATAAAGTCGCCTGTTAGTTGACCTGTATTTATGAAAAATAGACTATTATGGTACGAAAGAAACGCCAAGGAAATGAATTATTCTTGTAATATTTTGCTTTCTTGGGAAATGGGGTGTATAATGGGATGAAGAATTTTTGCATATTTTACTAAGCCACAAATATTGCGAGGAATAAATAAATGCAGATGGAAAACAATGAAACTGACAATCTTTATGAAATTATATCTGTAAAAGTAGTTTCTGGCAAATCTTTATGTCCCAATTGGAAAACAAATATGCAGCAGATTAGAACAGACAGAGGAGTTTATATTGATAATTTGCCTGGTATTTCGCATGGTTCTACGACAAAAGGACATGATTGGGAACAAGAAATAGGAAAAAAGATTTCTGCTTTTACTTTAAAAGATAAAAAAACATCTAATACATGGATTTTAGTATCTGACGAGCTTAAAAAGTCTCAAAACAAAGCAACTATTTCGGAAAAAGTAGATTTACCACCTGATTATGATATAAATGATAATAAAGAATTAAAACAGGCTTATGATTATCTAAAACAAGGTTCCCCTATCATTTTTCTTACTGGTGGTGCAGGAACTGGAAAATCAACTTTTATAAAATACCTTAAGGTAAATCTAAAAAAGATTTTGAATAAAAACTATGTAGTATTAGCTCCTACTGGCGTTGCTGCAATTAATGTAGGAGGACAAACTATACACAGTTTTTTCAGATGGAACACTGATGTTTTTGATGATAAGAAAGTTACCAAAGATTCTTACAAAAACCAGATTATAGATCATACAGATTTGATTATAATTGATGAAATATCTATGGTTCATTCCTGGATGATTGACCATATCGATACCGCCTTACGTCATTGGTGTGATAAAACAAAACCTTTTGGGGGTAAACAATTACTTCTTATAGGAGATTGTTTTCAACTTCCTCCAGTTTTAAATAACGATGATCTTGACAAGAAAAAATATTATGACCAATGGGAATCCCCCTTTTTTTTCGCTGCAAATGGTCTAACCCCCTAAAATAATACCATTTTATAAATTAGTTTTCTACAGTATAATGACAAGGAAGGTAGAAAATGAAAAAGAGATTTTCAGAAGAGCAGATTGTAAAAATACTGCAGGAACACAAGGAAGGGAAGACAATC
>JAEEGL010467702.1_pt1 | contig 60885 bp, 36 predicted proteins | sample 9134231 | NCBI WGS metagenome assembly JAEEGL01 (sample SAMN16246548, study PRJNA631951) | gut metagenome | biome: gut microbiome; feature: rumen; material: fiber-attached | host: Bos | place: Iran: Karaj | collected 2018-10
ACACGCTATCTCTCCATCTCAGAAATTCAATGTTCTCTCGCTTTCCGGAGCCACCTCTCAAGGGTGCCGTTCTCCGTCGAAAGCGGGTGCAAAGATACGACCTTTTTTCAAACTGCCAAATTTTTTTTCGAATTATTTTTCCGGGCTGCCCACGAATGGTTTGTTGGACAGCGGTTTGCACCCGAAAAAAAATTTTTGACGGGACCCGAAAAAGGCCCGGAAAATCCCGCAAAAAAGAAAAAAAACACGGCATTTTTCATGGATTTTGGGGTATGCCTGCCCGATAAAAAACGGTATGTTGGCGTATTTTGTTGTTTTTCTGATGTTTATGATATTTTCATTATACACGTGTTTCGCAAGATTATCATTCATTTGTCTGTCACACAATATTTTACAAAGACAGACAATAAGGGATATTCCCCCATATTTCTTTCTCCGGTGCCTTCCGCGAGTATTTTATTTCATGACCCACCTTGTCCTGCCGCCCTTTCCCAGTCAACGGGGCCCTGCCCTGTCCATTGGTCCATGCGAAGGCAAAGGATACGGACAGCTTCTATTTATTACTTATAATAGAAGACTCTAATTCTTATCAAATATAAATAATACGAATTAAAATTAAATACAGATATACGCATTACAATATCTGAATCTCTAATTCAAAAAAACATACGGAATAAAAAAAAATACCTCACTCCTATGAAAGGATGCCGTCCCTCCGTCGTTCGTTCGCCGTTCCTCCGTTGTTCCTCCGTCGGCGAACGGACTAAGGGCGGACTTACCTACAAGCCACATCCCCCTGCCCTGCCCCTCCGTTCCCACCCGGCGAGTTTCTTCAGTTCCCCATCGTCGGACTCACGAAATATGTAACAGATGGCCTCTACAAGATTAGCCAATTGGTCCTTGTTGCAGCCCGTTTTTGGCCGAAAGATTGTTAATTTGGCTCCCAAGGACCTTCAATTGAGGTCAGAATGCTGAAATACAAATTCGCTCAGATGGGTGCCTCGTAGGGGAAAAAGCGTCATAAAGTGGGGTCATCGGAGGGTTTTGGAGGCCATTTGGGGTGGTTTTTGGGATGACTACTGTCACACATCGGACGTTGGTAGCTAGAACGGCGTGTCCCTGACCGTATCGTATTTTATTGTTATACTGCTCTTTAGAAGAATATGACAATCCTGTCATCTGACCTTTTGTGACAGTAACAGTTGTGACAGTTGATTTTTAGAGGGGTATGTTTTTTCTATTTTCTAATATATATTATTAATTATTAATTAGTTATATTATAAGGGGCGTTTTTGATACCCCTTATTTTTAACTGTCACAACTGTTACTGTCACACGCTAGGGTGTCTTTTCCCTGAATTAGGATGAAAGGGATGAGATTATTTCCACGTGTTTTTTTCCTATGAGGCTCGTGAGAACCAAGAGGGATTCGCTGCCACTCGACGAGTTTCTTCAGTTCCTCATCGTCGCGCTTACGAAATACGATTAGACATATGGAAGACATTTACAGACACAAAACTGAATAATGATCCATGGAGGATATGGATTTAGTTACTCATGATGGGTTCTATTAATTAGATTTTGAGAGCGTTGATTTCTCCGCTTTCGCGATGCTCAGCTATCGAAAGTCCACAGGACTTTCTTCACTCCGGCACGCTGAGCTATATCTACTTGATATACCCCACACACAAAAAGAGGTTGCTCCCATTCGGTCGCGACCCCTAAGAAAGAGGGTTTAACTCAAATCGGTCATTCGGACGACTTCTCAATCAATCTTGTCTTTTTGTGTCTGTTTTTGTTTTACTTAAGCGAAAAACTTGTCTTGATATTTCCATACAAAACATTAAAGTTATAGAAAAATCGTAATTGATTCCTGGAAAATGAAAGCACAATAATGGCAGGTACACATATTATTTTGGCACATTCAGCTTTTATAACCAGTTAATAGGATTTATCTTACGAGAATGATTATCTTAAATGGTTTAAGAAAAGAAAAAAACATTCAATTATTATAAAAAATAGTTGTATATTTGCCATATCATAATTTAGTAAAAGCTAATAATGTTGATACGATGTTTGTTTGAGACTGTGTTCCTCCGCGACACTTGAAACATGGTTATTGATAACTGTCTCATTGTGTGAGGCGTTGTTCTTTGTATGCACCTCCGGCACCATGCGGATGCAAGTCGTTATCAATCATTATTTAGTGAAGGTGTATAAAAAAGGTGAAACTATGATACCTATTGAAAGTATGGCTCGCCGAGCCTTTATCGTTACAAATCATTTTTAACCATTACGATAATAACTCTATTATAAACCAAACAACTAAAAGATGAGATGATTATGGACAATAACTATTCAAAAGAGAACTACCTGCCGCCTAAGATTTACATGGTATCCTTCATGGTGGAGAAAGGATATGGAGGTAGCGGAAATGGACAGAGCACGCAATTGCCTGCTCTTGAAGTAATGACAACTACTTCCAACAGTGGGGATAACTTCTGGGGAGGTAATAGTGAAGGCTCGGGACAAACAATCGAATCGTTCGAACCATTCGAATGGCAGCAATGACTCCAGATAATCCAACCACAAAATGCACCTTACAGAAAAAACAAATAACAATCTTCTAAAAACAAATAGTCATGAAACCGAATCACCGCAATATACTACTGGCCATTTTCGGCCTTTTCCTATTTGCTCTCACCAGTTGTCAAAGGGACACCGTCACCTTAACTTGCAAAATCAGCCGCTTTGGAAATAGCAAGACATGTGTCGAAGATGGTGGCAAAGTTTACATAGACGGACTCACACCTAAATGGAATGACGGGGACACTATAAGAATCAATGAAAACTCCATTATCATCAGCAGCAGCGATGGCACGACGGCAACCATGCAGGTGCCTGCAACTAACGTGTATAAGGCAGTTTATCCCTGCAGTATTGCTCAACCTTTAGTCAATGGGAATACGGCCCAGTTGTTTCTCCCTCGACTGCAAATCTATCGCGAGGGCGACAACCATCATCAAATAGTAGCCATCCCCATGTGCGCCATGAGCAGTAGTAGTACACTCCGTTTCAAAAACATGGGAGCACTTCTTGCCATCAACCTTATCAACGGAACCAACCATCAAACCATTACGGTTGATTCTATCTCGGTGAAATCTGTGGCTTATGGTTCCACAACTGATTCGCCAGCCGCCGCTACCGCTCTTTGGGGAGAAGCCACCGCCGACATTTCGTCGTCCGAACCCACTTATACCTTTACAGACATGCCTACTGCAGGCGTTAATGATAGCGTTACTTTGGCACTCCAAGGCAACCGGAGTTTAAATATCACACTCTCAAACAATACTACCGAAGCGCAACACAAAGAAGTATACATTAATGTCCCCGCAATCAGTAGTACAGCCAACAATCTTTTCAGCATCCGAGTATTTGCAAATGATGGAAATGGTAAACGTTACACCTATTTGCTTTCCCAATCAACTGCATACTCTGGCAACATCGGACGTAACCAAAAAGCAGATGTGCCTTTCAGTATGACTAACGGAATAGAGCATGAACACATTATCAACACAGTTCCGGAGGGTGCACTCACAGGTATTTTCACGGTAGATGGAAATAGGACTAAGGTTTATTTCTCAAAAGGCAATTTACAATATAGAGAAATCGGAACTCACCTTGTTGCTGGTGGTGGCACACCAATTGGCACATGGAGGTTCGCTGAGAATCAATGGGATTACCTGGCAGATACTGAATTACCAGCAAATAGTAACGATTGGAACGACCTCTTTGGATGGGGTACAAGCGGTAATAATGTCCTTCCTACGAATCATTCCACTTTGAACTCTACTTTTGCTCCTTACATGGTAGGCACTAATTTCGATTGGGGTCAATATAATGCAATCAGCAATGGTAATTCGGAACAAGCAGGACTGTGGCGTACCTTAACAAGTGCAGAATGGAGTTACTTATTAGGTTACCCTTCAGATGGCAGAATAGTTAATGGACATTCTGGTGCTGGTTATTGTTACAATATCTTGAAGGTTAATTCTACATGGGGATTACTCATATACCCTGACGGATTCACTGGCCAATCCAACCATAACATTAATTCAATTCTTACTGAGATTCCTGAGGGCTGTGTATTCCTTCCCATGGCTGGAAGGAGAGATGGAACCACGATATCTGGGGTAAATGTTTGGGGTTATTATTGGACATCAACAACGTCAGGTACCCTTACAAATCCTACTCCAGATGCCTTTGCAATGCGTTTCAACAAAAATGGAAATAACATCAATGACATAGGCGAAAGAGATAAGTATAACGGATACTCTGTCCGTTTGGTTCAAAACGTCACCTCCACTCAAAAATAGCCGCACTATTGTCGAATGAAAAAGGGGCAGTCACAATTGGCTGCCCCTTTTTTCTTACATTCAATTCAAAGCTTGTCATAATCCTCAGCCAAGGATGCCGCCTGATTGAAGAAGAAGGAAGCTACCTGGTTGAAATCCATATTGAGGTCTTTGCTCAAGCCAACACGATCTTTGAAGATGGCCACATTATACCATTGCAGGCATTGGAAAGAGCGATGGAAATAGAGTCGTTGCAATTCCTCTTGGGTAGGTTCGTGACCCACATAAGCCTCCAGCAGAGATAGAGCCTTTTCAAATCCTGCATTGCCATAGCAGGCGATATCGTAGAAGGGGTCGTTCATGCCGGCAAACTCCCAATCAAGGACATAAAGTTTGTCGCCATCGATAACCAAATTAGTTGGCTGATAATCGCAATGGCAGGGTACCATTTTTACGTCGGCATGCTTCTTGCGCATCCCTTCCAGCTTTTTGCGAAGTTCTACATACTCCTTTGGATGGGTGAAACCCACCTCACGACAATAGCGTTCATAGTCGGAGAGACGTCCGAAAGCATTGTAGTCGCGGAAATGCAAATCGCTCTCGTGAATACGCTTGAGGGCGTTGACAGACATCGCGTTATAAGAAATCACGTCGGTGTCGGACATGATAGTGCCTTCGACATACTCGGCCAACTTCTCGCCTGAGATAATCTCGACATAAGAAGTGGCATTGCTGATACCCAACCGGTTGACCTCCTGGATATTGTCCCATTCCTCCACGCGGTCGACAAATTTCTCAGCATACTTGCCCGGAACACGGTAGGTGAATTTCTTGCCACGGGTGGTAACGACGTAGGTGTAATTGCTCATGCCCCCTTCGAGGCGTTTAACGATGGCCGCATCCTCGGTGTGCATGAGGACATTAACGCGGGCGATAATATATTCTTCTACATTCATTATTATAAATATTAATCAATACATAATATGCTTATCCGATGCGGAATCAATTGGTGAAACTGGCTGAGGACGGTTTCTGTATTGCGTAGGAGTCATGCCAGTAAGGCGTTTGAAAAGGTTGGAAAGATGAGCCTGCGAGGAGAAATCCAGTTCCTCGGCAATCTGCTGAAAGGAAAGAGGAGGCCGCTGATCCAACATGGTCTTTATGTGGAAAAGCAACGTCGACTCAACTATAGCCTTGGGCGTAGTGTTGGCCATACGGCGGGTGACCTGCGACAGATAGCGGGGGCTTACCCCAATACGGTCGGCATAGAAATTGACATCGTGGCTGTGCGAACACAGTTGCTCCTGCAAAGTGAGGAACTCGCGATACAATTTCACCGTGCGACCCGACAGCTCCTCCGACACGCCACCCACAGGCAACAGGAGCGACGTTTTGCGTATAGCATCGTCGAGAGTGGCTCCCTGATTGAGGTATACTGCTATGGCAGAGCAGACTTCATTGCTGCGACCGTGGCTGGCACCTGCCTGAATGACCCGCTCGGCATGGAAGTGGGTTGCATCGCCTTGCCGAACCACCAATAGAGAACACAAGGGCACCAGCTGTTCCTGCACCAAACCAATAAGCGCATCGTCCATCAACTGCTCTTCTCGAGCCGAACAAACCACCGGTGAATACAATATCCATTTAGGGCAATGACGTTTGAGACATTGAACAATTGCAAAGAGCGATGCTGCATTTCTAATCATCCCAATCTTGACCACCTGAGGGCCGGCATCATCGGCCACGGCGTCAATCTGCCGCTCTATGACAGGGGCAGGTATGTCATAAAACTCCTGAATGCCCAAAGAGTTCTGCAGGGTGATGCTAGTCACCACCGACATGGCCTCCGCCCCCAACGAAGTGATTGTGCGAATGTCTGCCTGAATACCGGCGCCGCCGGTACTGTCAGAACCTGTTATAGTCAGAATGGGTCTCATTTTACTTTCTAATCGTGGCCAAATTCAAGAGTTGGAGTAAGTCGTCAAACCATTGAACAACTTACCATTGCGAAAACCATTATCTCTTAAAAGGCAATGCAAAATAACAAAGAAAAGAGCAAATGACAAAATATTGTTCCGAAAATTACAAATATTTTCGCATAGTTACAAATATTCATTCTCTTTCACTTTGGATAAACAACACTTCCACCGCAGCGGTTTCCACAATCATTATCTAATCAGTGCCAATTCTGTTTTCGTCAGGGTAATTCAGCTCATAGTCCTCGTGACTGACTTTGGGTTTGCTGCGCACCAAGAATTCAAAGTGGGAAGAGTTTTTTCATTAGGTCATTTTTATTTTGTATCTTTGCAGCCGATTTGGTCACCCACGTGGGTGTGAAAAGGGAAGCCGGTGAAAGTCCGGCGCAGTCCCGCTGCTGTAAGCTCGAAAAACTTGAAGCCCAATCTATTACGTCACTGTGCGCCGCCATAGTCGCACGGGAAGACAGGACCGAAAGGAGCAAGCCAGAAGACCTGCCAAAATCAATAAAAAATCCGGAATGCTTTCGAGGAAAGGCCGACCGATAGAGAACATACGACGTTTTTTTGTCTGTTCTAGGGCAAAAAATGCGTTTTTGTCTGTTGATTCTGTCATCTCCCTTTACTTTTAAGTTTTTTCGGATACTGAAAGAGGAACGATTTAAATTTTTTTTGTTCAATTAATTAAAAAACAGTATCAAAATGCTAAAAAAACTACTAACAATCGGCCTGGTTCTGCTCCTGTGGACAGGAGCAAAAAGCCAGGCAACAATCAGTGAAAGCGACGTGCAGTTCTGGGTCGGCACCGGAACCAACAGCACTCTAGTCTGCATTGGTTGGGACGATGCAACGGCATCGTACACGCCCACCGTCGTAGTGTGGGGGGTGCACTGGAACGGCAGCATCCACCTGATAGATGCGTTGGATTCCATCGCCACCTACGACGAGAGGTTCACCTACAACTTCGGTTCGTCCGGGTTCCTAAATTGGGTGCAATACAATGACCCTGACGAGGGTCTGACTCTGACACCGTCAGGCTACAACTGCAACAACTACGGAATGGGCTACGGCAGTGGAACGCTGGGTAGCACCTGGTTAAGAATCAGCACCTCTACGTGTTCCAACTACGACTTCACCAACATTACCAACGTGGTTTACGCGTCGGACCCCAACGCAGTCTACTCCTGCCAGAAAGCACAGTCTCTCAGTGTGGTAAACATCACAGAAACTAGTGCCACAGTAAATATTTTGGACACCACCTATGTAAACGACTACACGGTGATGCTTTACGCTGCCGACTCGCTCGTCGACAGCACCGTGGTCTATACACAGACCCTCTCCTACTCCACTCTCACGGCCAACACCCCCTACATGGTGCAGGTCTTCTCCAACTGTTCCGACGGAACACAGACCAGTGCCCGCACAGCCACTTTCCGCACTCCCTGCGTGTCCGTTGCCCATAGCGATTTGCCCTGGACCGAAGACTTCCAGTTTTACAATGGCCTTTCCTATTCTTCTTCATCGGTCTCTTTTGTCAACCAAGTTTACTGCTGGGATTTGAAAAACCCCTATAGCACCTCCGACCCCTATATCAACAGTTCATCGTCGGTCAACGCAGCAGGAGGCAAGTGCCTTTATGTCAGCAGTCGACCCACGAACCCCACCATTCTGGTGCTTCCCCCATTCAACGACAGCCCCGATGGATTGCAGCTGAGTTTCGACGTACTGTCGACCTATCGTCACGGCTTCGAGGTAGGCATCATGACCGATATCGCCTTCGACTCCACCTTCACCCCTATCGCCACCTGTCTGCCCGACGGCAGCGGATGGACCCATTTCGATGTCACCTTTGCTGGCTTCACCCAAGGCCGTCTGGCCTTGCGATCCAACGACAATGGTCCCGCCTATCTTGACAATGTGACCGTCAGCGAACTGCCCGCGTGTGTGAGACCCTCGCAAGTGTTGGTCTCCAACGTCACAGCCTCGTCGGCCGACATCACCATCACCGACCCCAACGCCTCGAACCACTATATGGTCTATGCCGCTGGCGACAGTGTGGAAATCTATAGCAATAGCCACACCCTCACCAATCTTCTTCCTAACATGCGCTACGAAGTCTGTGTGCGCACACTCTGTGCCGACACCGTCACAGGCACCACCGAGTCGGCATTCCGCACCTCCTGCGGCATCATCTCAGTCCCCTATCACGAAGACTTCAGCCAGTTTGCCGACGTGTCTCGCGGCTTCGGATATGCTGTGGTCGACAGCACATTGCCCTGCTGGGGATTTCTGAAAGCCCGTTCGCTTGACCGGCTCGAAATCTTCCCCCCCTCGCAGAGCAGCCCCTATGGCTACGGCGACGACGGCTACACGATGCGTATCTACGGCAACTACAGCAACTCCACCGACATCGTAGTGCTACCCGAATTCGACCAAGACATCAACTCACTCGAGATAAGCTTCATGGCCCGTCCTTCCGAGAATGGTTCCTTCGGTGGGTCGCTTCAAATCGGCTATCTCACCACTCCCAGCGACACCAATTCCTTCGTCAGCGTCTCTAGCTATGCCAGCTCGCAGTTCACCAGTGGTTTCGACCTCTGCACCGGCATTTTCCTCAATGCCCCTACCGGAGCCCGTATCGCCCTGCGCTACCTTCCCTCCGGTGGCTCGGCCAAATCGTGGTACATCGATGAAATTGATGTGCACGAAATGCCTGCCTGTGTCCGTGCTCAGGGCGTCCGTGTGGACAGCATTCTAACCGACGGATTCACCCTCTATGTCGCCGACCCCACCGCTGTCAACCACTACCGCTACTACCTTTCCACCAACGCTACCATCGACAGCGCCGACTTCTACGACACGGTGACCACAATTACAGGCCTCACTGCCTCAACCGACTATGAACTCCAGGTGGTATCCATCTGCGACGACGGCACTCTGACATTGCCGCACACCATTTCCGTTAGCACTCTCTGTGGCCCGGTAACAGAAATACCTTTTGTGGAGAACTTCGACAACTGGACTGCCACACAGTCCGATGGCATGGACCGCTGCTGGAACCGCCTGTACATGAACTCCAGCAGTCGCCTTGTCACCAACAACTACCCCTATTGCGCCACAGGCTCTGCCAATGCCTATACAGGCTTCAAGTCGCTGAAAATGTACTCCAAAGGCATCTCCAACGACATCAAAGAATACTCCGTGGCCTACCTGCCCGAGTTCGAAGCCAACCTCAACACACTCAAAGTGAGTTTCTTCTACAAATACGGCGGCACCACATACAATATTAATAAAGTGCGCATTGCTGTCGGTGTCAGCGACTCCGTGTCCGACACCGCCTCCTTCACACGTCTGGCAACCCTGACACCCAGCGTCATCGGGTGGAATGAATTCGAGGTCGACCTCAGTGCCTACACCGGCACTGGCCGCCGCATCACCATCATGCAGACCAGTACCGGTACCACCGCCATCACCAGCTACATCGACAGCCTTCTGGTCGACACCATCAGCTCTTGCAGCCGTCCGGCTACCCTTGTAGCCTCCAACGTCACTGCCTACGGCGCCACTCTGACCTGGACCGACCCCAGCCAGGCCGGCAGCTATCTCGTGCGCTGGAGCGACGGAACCACCTCTGACAGTGTCACCGTCAGCAACGACTCCACCTACACTCTCAGCGGCCTCACGCCCAGCACCTCCTACACCGTCGACATCAGCAGCATTTGCTGGGGTCATCCCACCAATGCCCGTTCAACCAACTTTGTCACCAGCTGCGCGCCCATGCCCCTGCCCTGGAGCATGAATTTCGACAACATCACCAGCACCTCCCAACTCTCTTCCTGCTGGAACAGATACTCCGGACGCTACCTCGACACAGCCTCCGTCACCCTATCTGCTTCCACTTCCGGCTGGACGCGTTCGACCACGGCCTTCGACGGTTCATCCCACTTCAAAGTAAATATCTACGGAACCAACTGTAAATACTGGCTGGTTACCCCCGAAATCAACCTCTCCCAGAATGCCACTCTGACATTCGACTACATGCTTACCGACTACAACAACAGCGAGGCTCCAGAGACCACCGGGACCGGATTCGCCGACGACCGTTTCGTCGTCCTCGCCACCACCGATGGCGAGAACTGGACAGCCCTTGCCAAATGGGGCAGCGACTCCAGCCGCGACGACTACCCCCTGTCCGCAGTGACCAATATCGCCTCGCAGGCTTCCATCTCTCTGTCCGCATTCACCGGCCAAAATGTGCGCCTGGCTTTCTACGGCGAGAGCACGGTGAGCGGTGCCGACAACGACCTCCGCATTGACAACCTGCTAGTTTCCGTCGCCACTCCCGACACCACTCAAACGCCCGACGACCCCACAGCCGACACCCTCTGCAGCACAGTCCAAACGCTGCCCTACTCCATCGACTTCTCCGGCTATGTGGACAACCACAGAATCCGTCCCTTCATGGCAGGCGCCGCCAAACCCGATTGCTGGACGCTTCTCGGCAACGGCACTACCCAATATGTCAGTGCCCCCAACGACTCCTCAGCCACCTATTTCGGCGGCATTGGCTATTCTACCAGCACCAACAGCTTCGGCGCCATTGCGGCCGACAATGCCTACCTGTCCCTCATCGCCAGCCAAATCTATACCGGCTCCGATCCTTCCTATATTGCCGAGGTCAACGCAGTCGGCACACGTCGCTACGCTGTGTTGCCCGCCTTCGACCAACCCCTTTCTCAGACGGTCCTTTCCTTCGACCACCGCACCAACTACATTGGTGCCCAATTGATTGTAGGCTACATTCTAACCGACACCTCTTCCTTTGTCGGCATCGACACCCTGGCCGCTGACAACCGTGTGCTCCATCACGACACCATCGCTTTCAGCCAATACACCACCATGCCCACCAGTGCCCGTCTGGCCTTCCTATGGAACGTTACCAGCAGCACCAGCAGCGTGACCGGTCCTGGCTACCGCTACTGCGGCATCGACAATCTCGCCGTTGCCCTCTCCGCAGCCGATACCACTACACCGGCCGACACAACCGTGATTCCCACCAACCCCGTCGACGCCACCATTGCCTTCTCCGACATTCTTTACTGGGTAGGCTCGGGCAGCGACAGCGCCGTCTTCATCGTCAACTACGCCCAGCCCGACACGGCCTTTGCCTGGGGCTACCTCTTCAACGGCTCCACCACCGCACAGACCATGGTCAGCGACATCGACGCCGCAGACCCACGTCTCACCGTCACCGGCTCGCCCTCCATGGGTGGCGACATCCGCTTCACGCTCTCGAATGGCGACACCCTCGGCCTCTCGCCGGCTGGCGCTATGGGCTATAACTTCTGGTGGACCAACCTCAATGGCGTCAGCGCCGGCGCAGGTGCAGGCTCCACGCTCCACAACGGCGATGTCTTCAAGTACGGCGACCTCAACTCCGCCATCGGCTGGGACCCCCTGGGAACCTACTACTTGCAAGAAGCCTGGGTGAAAGCTCCCACGCCCGTTCCTGTCCCCGACACCACTGGAACGCCTGCCCTTGTCGATGCCACAGTGTCCTTCTCCGACATCACCTGTTGGGCTGGTTCGGGCAGCGACAGCACGGCGCTGATTGTCAGTTTTGCCAATCCCGACACCGCCTTTGCCTGGGGTGTGCTCATCAACGCGCAGACCACGGCCGGATCCATGCTCAACGCCGTCCTGGCCGTCGACACCAACCTCTCCATCACCGGCCATCCCGACTGGGGCGACGGTCAAATCCGTTACCGTCTCTCCGACGGCACCATCATCAGCCGCACCGGCACAGAGTGGATTTTCAACATCGACGGCGTCGACTCATGGGGTGACGACACCGTGTGGGCAGGCAGCGTCTTCAAGTTCGGCGACCGTGCCTCCGGCATCCTCACCGGCGAAGATGCTTTCCAGCGTGTCTGGACGGCAGTCCCCACCATTGTCGACTTCTGTACCGCCGACACCATCCCAACTCCCGTCGAAGCCACCATCGCCGCCAGTGACATACTCTTCTGGGTGGGCACCGGCTCCAACCAGGCAGTAATGGCCGTCAACTGGGCCGACACCGCCCTCGCATGGGGCTACCGCTTCGACGGCGAAGCCACCGTGGCCGATATGTTAGCCGACATTGCCGCTACCGACCCCCGTTTCAGCTACGTCGGCACCGGCTTCATCTCCGACATTAACTACATCGACACCGCCGCCGGCATGACCGACACCCTGCGCGTCACTCCCGGCAACTACTGGACCAGCTCCAACAACGGAGTAACCGACATGGGTATGGCACAAACGCTTACCAACGGCGACTTTGAAAAATGGGCCGACCCCGCTTCCGGCATTGCCGTCGACAGCACCTACTGGGGCGACGATTGGGGCTGGGGCTACACCTACGTCTTCCCCATGTCCATCCATCCCGTCACCGTCCCCGACACCACCGGCCACTCCTCCGGTCCTGACGACCCCGAACATGGACCTTTCTGCGGACCTGTTGGCACCGAAGGCTGCAACGCCATTGCCGCCGACAGCAGCGCCATCGTGGCCTGGGCCACAGGTGCCGCCATCACGCGCGGTCCCCAAATGATAAGCAACCCCGAGGGTCCTTTGGCCGACTTCGGCACCGAGGCTGACGCCATCGGCCCTGCCTCCACCGCCACCACCGATGCCGTAAGCCTAGGCGACGGCGGCTCGGCACTCCTCACCTTTGCCACTCCCATCCGCAACGGCGAAGGCCCCGACTTTGCCGTGTTCGAGAATTCGTTCGACGACCACTTCCTCGAACTGGCCTTTGTTGAGGTGAGCTCCGACGGCCAGCGCTTCGTCCGCTTCCCCGCCACCAGCCTCACCCAAACCGAAACCCAGACAGGCTCCTCCGGCAGCACCGACCCCACCAGGATAAACAACCTGGCTGGTAAATTCCGCATCGGCTACGGCACCCCCTTCGACCTAGACGAACTCAGCGACAGCACCGGCATCAACCTCGACAGCATTGTCTACGTCCGCATCGTCGACGTCGTCGGTTCCATCGACCCACAATACGCCACCTACGATGCCTTCGGCCATATAGTCAACGACCCCTGGCCTACCAACTTTGGCAGCTGTGGCTTCGACCTGACGGGTGTTGCCGTGCTGAACGAGTATGTGGCGCCCCAGCCCATCGGCATCAAAGAGACCGAGTTTGCCATTGAGTCGGTATGGCCCAACCCCACTGCCGACCGCGTGAACGTTGCCATCTCCAAGTCAGCCAATGCCCAACTCTTCGACCTCACTGGCCGTCAGTTAGGCACTTATAGCCTCCAGCAGGGCACCAACACCATCGACCTATCCATCTTCCCAGAGGGCGTCTACATGCTCCGCATCGAAGGTACCGCCTGTAAGATTGTCAGAAAACGCTGATGGCGGTCTGCCAACATTCTATTTCAAAAAAAGAAGCCCTCGGGCTTCTTTTTTTGTTCTCTACAACACCTATCGAAAAACCATTGTTCCTCTATGCCATGCCGAAGATCTATAGAGGATATATAGAACAACAATCAAAGGAATAGCGAAGCATCACACAACTTTGATTTTTTTTAGCGCAAAATAATAAAAGGGCTGAAACGGCCGTTATAGGGTGTAGAAAAATAAAAACAATTATTATGCCACGATTCGAATATCATAACACCCCTGTGCTGCTGCTGACAGGCTATCTGGGCAGCGGCAAGACCACCTTGGTCAACCACATTCTCACCAATAAGAAAGGCATCAAGTTCGCCGTCATTGTCAACGACATAGGCGAGGTGAACATCGATGCCTCGCTTATCCAGCAGGGAGGTGTCGTTGGCAAGAAGGACGAGAGCCTCGTGGCTCTGCAAAACGGCTGCATCTGCTGCACCTTGAAGCTGGACCTCATTGAGCAGCTGACCGAAATCATGCAGCGCGGCACCTTCGACTATATCGTCATCGAGGCCAGCGGCATCTGTGAGCCCGAACCCATCGCCCGCACCATCTGTTCCATTCCCCGCATGGAGGTCAAATACACACAATACGGCATTCCGCGTCTCGACTGCGTGGTGACCGTTGTGGATGCCCTGCGCATGCAGAGCGAATTTGCCAACGGCGACAAGCTGTTGGGCTCTGCTATTGGCGAAGAGGATATCGAAAACCTCATCATCCAGCAGGTAGAGTTCTGCAATATCGTCATTCTCAACAAGATTTCAGAAGTCAAACGCAAGGATGTGGACCGCCTGCGCCAAATTATCATGCAGCTGAACCCCGGTGTGCAAATCATCGAGGCCGACTATGCCAAAATAGACCTCGACGAGATTTTGGACACCCATTTCTTCAACTATGACCGTGCCTCCGGCTCCGCCGGTTGGGTACGCCAGCTGGAACGTCTCACCACCCCTGAAGAAGACGAAGAGGCCAAATATCCTCATCACCATGATGAAGAACACGAACATCACCATCACCACGAGGACGAGGAGGAGGAAGAACACGAACATCACCACCACCACGAGGACGAGGAGGAGGAAGAACACGAACATCACCACCACCACGAGGATGAAGAACATGGCCACCACCATCATCACCACCATCATGAGGGTGGAGAAGTGGAAGAATATGGCATAGGCACCTTTGTTTACTATCGCCGCCAAGCATTTGACATCGACAAATTCGACCGCTTTGTCAGCGAGCATTGGCCCAAAACCGTCATCCGTGCCAAGGGCATCTGCTATTTCTCACACGACACCGACATGTCCTACCTTTTTGAGCAAGCCGGCGTACAGGTGGGCTTAAAGGAGGCTGGCCAGTGGTACGCCACCATGCCCCAGGACCAGCTCGACTATATGCTTGACACCGACCCGGGCTTAGCGCATGACTGGGACGACCAATATGGCGACCGCATGGAGAAAATTGTCTTCATTGGTCAAAAAATGGACAAGGAGGCCATCATCCGCGCTTTGGACGAATGCTTGGTCGACCCTAACGACTAATTGCAATCAATCATACTCTGTTATACCGACGTGCACATATTTAATATGTGTGCGTCGATATGTATATACGATATGCAAAGTGCCGTCGTCGCCCTGTATAATACTGGGATAGGAGTACTCCCCTGCCCCATCCTCAAGGGTAAGGACGTTCTCCCAACGGCGACCATTGGTCGAGAGGGCCAAAACCAACGGGGTGCGAGGACCAAACTCACTTCCCGCAGTTAGCCCCCGTGGGGTGTAAACCATCACATGCAAACCATTGGCAAGGGTCATGGCATCGATTCCAGAGTTGTTATTAGGGATATCTGTCAGCCGCATGGGACTCCAATGGCGGCCCTTATCAAGGCTATAGGTCTCGGCCAGAAAACCGTTTTTGGTGCGCATCAAGGCCAACAAGGTGTCGCCAGGCAAACTAAGCAGGGCAGGTTGGATGGCAACAATAGTGGTGTCGCGCGGCACTTCCACGCGGTGCCATCGGAGGCCGCGGTTGATGGAAATCTCAAAATGGGGTTGCCAGTCGGGTTCATCGCTCGAAGGGGAAATCATACGTCGACCCATGCAGAGCGGTTTGTTTTTGATAGCTCCCAGCAGACCCTTGGGCAGTTCCTCGGGTGCTGACCATGTGCGACCCCCATCGGATGACCGCATGATGTGACCTACCCACTCGGGTATATAGATGCCTGTCTTGTAGAAAAGCATAATCTCACCCTTCTTGCCAGGCACACGGCTGAGCACCGGATTCCAACAAGGATGCTGCGTGTGTTGGTCAATCCGTCCGGAAGCCAGTTGCTTGGGCTTACTCCACACGCTTGCCTTCCTGTCTTTGCGACAGGACCAGATACATACATCCTTGCTGCCCTCATAAGCACCACCGAAAAAGGCCACCAATAGGTCGCCCTCGGCTGTTTCGCAAATCGTGGCGGCATGACAAGAGGGAAACGCTGCCCGTTGATACAGCAACCCCGAATCCAGAACCGCCACTTGGGGCAACGTTTGGGCAGCGAGCGCAGCAGCCAACCCCACAAACCCTATGAGTAAGATAAATTTCCTCATCACTATCCGTATATTTCATTCAACAACATGGCCAACCGAATGCCTGCGGCGTAGAGTTGCCACTCCATCTTGCGGGCGAAATGATAGACATAGTTCCAGCAATTACCATTCCAAGATGCTTGGTATGCATATATTTCATTGGTGAGGGCATAGTTGCGTCGAAGCAAGTCTTCCTGACTCATCTGCTGGATGCTTTTTTTCTGGTTGGCAAACACATCCTCTACATATTCGGCATACTCGCTGTAGCTGTAATGAACCACCTCTATTATGCCGTCATCCCAAATACTGTGGAGATTATAAGGCTGCTTGAACCATTCAAGGCGTACCATCGTACCCCCACGGTCATCCAAATGAGCCAGATGCATCGGACAGAAACGGTCGCCCATCAGATGAATGACAAATCGCAAGGCATCAACATTCTCCGGCTCCCGATGAAGCAAAGCAACCAAACTATCCATGGCACGGAAAAGATTACCTCCTTCGGCAGGATAATGGGTAAGGGTCGAAATCAAAGCCGAATCGGTAAGCCCTGCGTCAAAATCCTGATAGTGCCAGTCGTGACTGTTCAAATAAATGGTGTCGCTCTTTATCTCATCGGCCCAGTTAGCATAGTATACAATGCCATGTTTGCCAAGTATCTTGTCAACCTGCCGTCGGGCTCTGCAGTTCAGGTTGTCGTAAGCAACCTGAGCAATGACCCTGTGGCCTGTCTTACCCCACGCCCACAATGGCTGTGCAGGGAGACTAAGTATAAACAAAACGAGTATAAAACGTATCTTTCTCATAATAATAAAAAAAACCGATGCAAAAATACAACTTTTTTTCCATTGTTGCCATCTATTCAACAAAATATTAGCAAAACGGTTGTCTCTTCCGTTTTTTTCTCTCAACAAAAAAAGAGGCACCTCTATAGAGAGATGCCCCTATCTCAAGCGTCGCGAATATTATCGGACGACGAGTTTGCGAACCACGCTGACCTCGTTGCTGGTGATGCGGACGAAGTAGGCACCCTGTGCCAAACCTTCTACACGCATTTCCTTGACGCAGTCGCCATCGCATGCTATTGTCTCACTACTTACTTCGCGACCATTCATGTCGAGAACAGTAATCTGCACCTTGCCATCGACACCACTTACTGTGATGGTAGAGGCATCGCTGGTAGGATTGGGGTAGATGCTGAAGGCAAATCCGGACACGACCTCATCGATACCCACAGCGGTAGGAGTGGTGAAGGTGACCAAAGGTGACCAGTTGCTGGTCACCTCATCGGTGCAAGCGGCCCTGACATAGAGGTCGTAGTGGGTCTCATCCTCCAGATTGGTGAGGGTGTAAGGATGTGAGGTAACGGTTATGCTGTTGCCGTTGCCCTGGTTGAATCCATGGTAGCCGTAAGTAATCTCCCATGCAGTTTCTTCGCCATTCACTTCCCAGTCAACCACAGCAGTATGGGTGGTGACATTACTGACCGTGACATTCGCAACAGGGGTGCAGGTAGGTGTGGTGAAATTGAGAGTCTCGCACCAGTCGCTATATGTGGTGGCGGAGCACATCGACTGCACCGTGACACCATAGGTGACACCGGGTTCCAAACCGCGCACAGTGGCCGTGTTGCTGTAGACTGTGTCGGAACTGCTGAAGGATGAATTAGAAATGCTCACCACATAGGCCACAGAGTGACCACTGGCATCAGCATTCCAGTTGAGAGTGACACTCTGGAAGTCAGCATCCACAACGCTCAAACCCTCTACAACATAGCATTCAAGCGTATCCGTCAAGAAGTTACTGGTTGCCCAGAAGGAAACAGAGGTGTCGCTACAAATGCTACGCACACGATATTCATAACGGGTATTGGGTTCGAGATTTCGGAAAGTGTAGGTGTGAGCCGAAATACGAGTGGGTTCAGGCCAAGACTCGTCGGTAGAGCGGATGGCTACATCAAAACTGCTGGCAGGGCTATTCCATGTGACGGCAATAGAGGTAGCCTCGACATTAGCGTTGGTGAATACCGGACGGGTGCAAGACTCAGTACCATAAACCACCACACTATCGAGCAGGATGCCCAAGCCGAAACCGCTGTGGGCCTTGAAACCGACCTGATAGGTGGAGGTGGTGTTGGGCAGCATGACCGTGTCTGCCTGCCAACTGGTGATACTGTTGTTCCATGAAGCTAAGTAGTGCCATGCGGAGTCAGGGTGGACACGATAAACCACAGCCAGGGTATCTTGGTCGGTACCCCAAGCGGGCTGGGCGTGATAGAAGGTCATCATCACATCGTCATCGCTTTGAATGGACAGCATTGGTGAAACAAGGGTGGTGGTGTAACCAAGATAGCTGTTGACAGAGAAGCGGGCATTGTACTGACCCGTTGCTGCACCCGACATGCCGCCGTAGGCATTACCGCCACGGCCAGTTGTCCAACCCACGTCGCCTACATGATAAACATGCGACCAGCAGGCAATGCCATTCTCAAAGTCTTCCACCCACGGGAAGATGGTGATGACGCTGTCGCAACCAGTCAGGCAGGTGACCATAGAGGCAAAGCCTGTGTCGGTAGTGGAGCAGATGGGACGCACATAAATATCGTAAGATGTGGTGGGTGCCAAACCCGTGAGAGTGATATTGCTAGAGGTAGCCAAGACATGGGTACCTGAGCCAGCTGTGAAGCCAGAAACACCATATTCCACCATCCAGCGAGAAGCAGCACCGTCATCCCAATCGGCAGTAATGACGGAAGCACCCGAGGCGACTGCAGTCAGATTCTCAGGAGCTGGACAGGTGATGAGGTCCATGCTGATGTTGTCGATGGCTGCAGGAGGATTGGATCCCATGGCGCCATCGTTAATCCAAACAATGGTGAGGTAATAATTACCCGCATTGAGGTTGATGCTGTGCTGATCAAGCTGCCAAGTGTTGCGCAGATTGCGTTTGCCTCCGTCTAAGGCGATCCAGCCGGTAGGCAGGGTGTTGCTGTAGCGGTTGACAGCGGTGAAAGCATTGGTAAAATCGAAGTCTTCGGGAACCAAAGCCACACGCATCAGGTCGTAGGTACCTTCGCCTTGGCAGCGCCAATCGTAGCTGATTGCATAGGAGCTGTCGTAAGGAATCTGCAGGTAGGTCATGGCGAAGCATATAGACTGTTGGGTGTTGGTGTAAGCATTGGTGGTGCCACCATCGTTGGTCACATACATGCTATTGTTGCCACCATTGTTCACGGCATTGCCAATGTACCAACCATTAGAACCCGTATGCTGATAGATGGTGAAGGTGTTGGTAGAGTCTTCAAAATTGTTGAAGTAAGGCAGGAAGTGCGGGTCGGCAGCCAGCGTGGTGAAGCTGGTTGACAACAGGTCGCTGGTGCCATTGGCACAGTTGTTGAGCACCCACACATGATAGGAGGTGATGGCCGAGAGTCCAGTGAAACTGTAGCTGGTGGTGGCAACAGTATCAGTCAAGAATGCTGTACTTAGGTCGTTGCTTGTGCTGATGGAAACAATATAGCTACCGTTGCTACTAGTGTCGGTCCAGTTGATGGTAGCGGAAGTCATACCTACAGCACTGGTAACAAGGTTGGTCAGTTCTGCACAGCCGTTGTTATAGTTGAGAGAGATGTCGTCGAGGTAGAAACTACCGTCATTGACTCCAATGGTGCGGATGCAGATGAAATGGCAAGAGTCGGGTGCAGCACTCAGGTCAACACGCATACGCTGCCAGTCGCTACTACCAGTACCTGTGTAAATGACTGTGTCGATGGCAACAAAGGTTGACTGATCATTCTGGTCACTCAGAACGCCTACCTCGGCCTGGTAAGTATAGTATGAGGGAGAAGGACCCATCATGTAGAACTTAAGAATCAGAGAGTCTATGCCTTCCATTTCGGGCAGGGCAAGCCAGCTGTTATAGTAAGAATAGAAATACATGCTGTAGCTGCCACCCTCAGAGTGGTTGTAGCTGCTGTTGCGGTAAGGATAGACAGAATAGGTGCTGCTACTGCCTCGAAGCCAGCATTGTTGTGTAGGTGAGCCGCTGGAGCTGCTGGCTACAAAATTCTCGAAGTCCTGACTCCAGGGGAAACTATTGATAACATCGCAGCTGGTGGTGACATGAACCATATTGGCATCGCTGATGCCGAAGGGGCAGTTGACGTGGACAAAGATGTAATAGTCGGTGGCAGAAGTCAGACCTGTGAAAGTGTAGTTGGTGGCGGTAGTGGTGGCCGAGTCGAAGGCATTAGCTTCGCTGTTGGTGGTGGAGATATACAGCGTGTAGCTGCCCACGGCGTTGGTGTCGGTCCAGGAGAGAGCCACGCTGCTGGTGCTCGGCGTGCTGATGATGTTTTGCACCGAGTCGCAAGCATTGGGTACATAGAGTGTGAAGTCGTCGAGGAAGACGGTAAATCTACTGCTCTTAACAGCTCTGAAAGCAATGCGGTTGGCTACACCAGAATAACGAATCAACGCATTTTTTCTGATATAGGTGTAGAGGCTGCTGCAGTCGGAAATGTCGATGGTGTCGATGGGTATAAAGTCCAAGTTGTCATCCAACACGCCCAACTCGAGAGCGTTAGGAGCATAGGAGCTGGTGGTGGCAACATAGAATTCGAGAGCCAAACCATCAATGGTGTCGAAAGCAGGCAGGGCAAAGACTTCGGTGCCGCCATTGGAAGCTTCCAACTCAAAATAGACATTGCCTGTACGGGCATTGCTGCTGTAGTCGTAGCAGCTGGGGAAAGTGCCGCTGCCGCTGGTACCCGTCGCAGTTCTTATCCAACAGTTGGGCATGTCGCCAGTATTGTAGCCCTCAAAGCCCTCAACCATCGGCAGTGTGCTGCGCGACATGGTGGCGCAAGCTGTGCGGGCAGAAATATAACCATAAGGCACTTCGGTGCTAGCAGGACAAAGGCTGCCCACGCGGAAATCGTACAGCACATTGGCGCTAAGACCTGTAACAAGAGCCGACTGGCTGCTGGTGGAGCTCACGGCTTCGGTCCAACTGGTGTCAGAGGCTTGCTTGTATTCCACTCTCCAGGCACTCTCGTTCATGCCGGGCACCCAGTTTAAGGTGACGCTACTGGCAGTAGCACCGCCAAAGGAGACACTGGGGGCCACGCAACTGGCATCGCCGCAGGGAGCCACAAAGATGATATTGGGACGGCTGCTGGAGGTACTAACAGAACTGGGGCTTGCTGGGTCAATGTTGGTATAGTCATTGTACTGCTGGAGAGCGGTTCCCGAAAGTCCGCTGGTGCAATACCAATTAGTAGAGCTGTAGTAACTGCCCGTATTGTTGTCTACCGTGATAACTATGTTGCTGGTCATGTTGGGGCGAACCCAAGGGGTGTCGAACATGAACTCGTTTTCGCCATTCTGGAAGGTGCGGGTGGCCGAGTAAACTCGCTTAGTGGAGTCCATTGGCAATGGTGTGCTGGAGAGTGAAGAAACGGTTGTTGTGTCGATGTAGACATCTATGTCGAAACTGCCCGAGGAGGCAGTACTGGCAATGAACTTGATACCGAAGATGGTGTCGTGAAGACCGATAAGCTCATTGGAGCGATACAGCATCTGGCTGTAACTGTAGCCATAGTATGTGTTGACAGGATGTGAAGTAACGGTAGAGGTGCCCTCGCCAACCTGAACTTCGCCACCCACAAAGCAGATGGTTCTGAAATAAGTGCCCACAGGGTTGCTGACATCACTGGCAGAGCAATTGGCAGTAACGGACACATAGTAGGTGGTGGTCTGATTGAGTCCGCTAATCAAATAACTGCGAACACTGTCAGGCACTACGTAACTGACCGAAGTACCTGCCGCGGTATCGGTCACAGTAATGGTGAAGTACTCCGGTGTAACAGCGGTGCTGAAGTTCCAACTAACCTGTGCAGAGCCACCTGCAACGTCGCTAACTACAACATCATAGGGATCGAAACAGGTAGGTAGGTCATAGCAACTCACCGTCAAGGCAAAGCCATTGGAGTTGTAGTAAGAAGCGGTTTGGAACTGGATGGTCAAGGGTCCTTCGGTGGAAGCCACATTGACGCTGTCGTCACTATTAAGGTCACAGAGCTGACGACCCGCTGTGCCCACACCATCATAAATTCTTAGATGTGTCTCATAGTAGGAGCTATAATATATCTGGGCATAACCTGTCAGTCGAACAGCTTGTGTGTTGTCGGTAGGATAAATTACCAAGTAAGAATTCTGGCTATTGGCATAGTTGCCATTCAAACCACCATCGTCGGTGATGGTGCCACCGCACATTTGCACCGTGTCGCTCTGGTTGGCGAGCATCACATGCAGGTTGGGACGTGCTGTGACGGGGCCAACCCAGTAGCTCTGCTCCCCACCACAGTCAGCACGCAGGTAGAAATCATAGGTGATGGTGTCGGAAAGACCTGTAACTACCCCATCGGTGTCGGAGAAACTCATGATGCTGGCAGTGTCTGGATCCATTCCTTGAGGTCCGTAAGCCACCTCCCACGCATTGGCTGTGGTGTCGTTCCAAGCTAAGTTCATAGTGCCAGTTGATGTACCGGTGGCGTGGAAGTTCCAAGGCAACCCGCAAGTGCGGATAGGACGAATGGTAATGTCGTCGATATAGCTGGCGTAGTAGTTGTAGCTGGGGCAATATTTGCGAAAAACAATATAACCCATGTCGGTAGCGGCCACATCGCCAAAACTAACATAGTACTCTGTCCAATCTAAGGTCAACTGTATTGTGTCCAGCATCACAGCATTGTTTATCGAATCGAGATTGGTCACATATCCTACGGCCAAATTCACATCGTAGTAGCTGGAAGATTTGCGGGCCCAGAATTTAGTTTCGAAAGTGTTGATTGGTGCATACAGGTAGGGCGATGCAAACGATACTGTATTGGCGTTACTACCCATATTGAGGGCATTGTAGCTGTTGTGACCCTGATTACCGGCTATCGAGGGATAGCCGCTGCTAGACTCTATGACATTCCAGCAACTGGGAAAATTGCCGTCATAGCCCTCCATGGTCTCCACCAAGGGGAAAACGGGCATGCCACAGCTGGTGCGGAAACTGAAAGACACAGCCTCGCTGGTGTCGTTGCCAGTACAATTATTGTAGAGGTAACCCGTATACTGAGTATTAGCACTCAAGCCTGTAAAAGTGAAACTGTTGGTGGTAGGAAAGTACCAGGTACTATCGTTGTTGAGGTAGAGCATATAGCCCGTCGAAACCGTGGCAGGAGACCATGAGAGAATGGCGCTGTTGCTGTCAACAGTGGCGCTAACGTTGCCCGGCATATAGGCACAACTGGGTGCGTTAGAGATGGTCATGTCGTCGATAAAGACCGTATAGGTGCCGGAACCGTTATAGGTGGCGCGGAAACCGATGCGGTGACCCGTTCCACTGTAGTCAACCAAGTATACGCGATGGGGATGATAACTGCCCGTGTAGGTGGAGCCGGTGATGGTGTCGACAGGCACAAAGGTAGTGTCTTCCATCACACCAATCTCTAATGTGGTGTGGCTATAGTCATTCAGAAAATAGATGTAGAAGTCCAACATCAAATTGGAGGGATCGGCAAACTCCGGTGTTGCACAGAGCTCGGTGACTCCGCTGTTGCTCTCTAACTCAAAATAATAACTACCCGTGCGGGCATTTGGTGAATACTGATAGCAACATGGGAACACGCTGGCGGCTCCAGAAGAGCCGGTCAGATAGTTCACCCAACCAGTGGGCAGGTGGGTGGTAGCATCGGGACTCTCAAATCCTTCGCTATAAGGCACCGAATGATATGTCTGTGCCATTGTTACCATAGGCAGCAGGACTGCCACAAGCAACAAAAATCTTTTTATATATGAATTCATAATAAATCGTATCTAGTCCTTAATAAATGTAGCAAATATTATACATGATTGCTACTGTACACTAAACTTACGTGCCACATTGATCTTCTCGTTGTAGACTCTCACCAAGTAGGTACCCTTAGCTAAGTTCTCAACATCAAGTACCATCTGACAGTCGGAGGGGCACTCTTTAACATAGCTCTGAACGGTGCGGCCGTCTAAGCTGATGATGGCAACGTTCACGAGGCCTTCTACCCCGCTCACGTTGATGGTGGTGTTGGTGCTTGCAGGATTGGGGTAGACAGCCAAATGCAGGCCTTCCACTTCATCAACACCTTGTTGTTGCTCTTCCTGAGTAGAGAATAGCACCGAGGTGTACTCGCTGTAACGGTTGTCGGTGCAAAGGCTGCGCACCTTGGCCTGATAGTTGGTGTTGGCATCAAGACCCGTCAGAGTGGCTTGGGGGGTGCCACTTACTTGCAGCAGACCCAATTCCTGACCCTCCTCAAAGCCAGGGAGACCGTAAATCACCTCCCAGTCGGCACCCACATTGGCATTGTCAGACCATGTGATGACGGCTTCATGAGCGGTGGGGGCAGCGTTGACGTTGCTCACAACAAAGCAGTTGCTGGTGGTCACCATCAAGGTGTCGCTCCAAACGGAAGAACTGGTGGCGTCACACATAGAGCGGACCGAAACACGATAATTGGTGCCATGGCTCAAGCCGGTGACGGTATAGCTGTTGGTGTTGGCGGTAAAGGTACGGTTATAACTGCTGTTGAAGACGTGGACCTCCCAAGAGGTGGCAGAACCAGCAGCAGTCCATGTGAAGGTAGCTGTGGTGTTGGATATGTCGCTCAGAATCACATCTTCGGGTCTCCGGCAATGTTCGGCTTCAGTAGTGAAATAAATAGTGTCAGACCAATCGCTGTAGCCGTTGTAGGCCAACGAACAGTCCTGTCGAATACGAGCCATATATTGGGTCTCGGGTAGCAACACATTGCTCAAAGTGAGATAGCGGCCGGTCACGTTCACCAACGTCCAGTTGCTGTCGTTGACAGCCTTGTACTCGAATTCCACATGGTTGCTATGGTACTGGTTCCAGTTAAAGGAGGCCGAGATGTCGCTGATGTGGTATACGCGTAAGTCCTGAGGTACCATGCAGTGGTCGTTGAAGTTGAAGACCAAACTGTCGATGGCCAAGAAATTGACCCCCGATGACATAATCGGGCAAGACTTGAAGCAGAAATACCGACCAGTGTCGTTGTAGGCGGCAAAATCGACGGTGAAACGGGCCATGGTGTCAGGCGAACAGTAGGGAATGGCAAGCAGCGTGTCCAACGGCACGAAGTTTGCATCGCTGGGATTGGTTGGATTGGTGGTGATGCCGATAATTAAGTCGGAATTATGACTCGAACTGGTGCTCGACTTACCGGCACTAAATGTCACCTGCAGGTGGTTGATGTCCAAAGATTCTGCAAATGGATTTTGCAACACAGCCCAAGTCACTCCGGTGCTGTAAAGGTCCAGAATGCAGGTCATGTAACCATTGTGCACATTGTACTGTCCCACCGAGGGCTCATTGGTCCCTTGGAAATGCCAGCAGAATGGTTCTGTTGGTGGCGTGGTATTGTGGGGATAAGCCTGAAAGTCTTCCCACCAAGGCAAATTTTGGATGCTGTCGCAGGGTTTGTCCTGTGCGCCAGCCACAAGAGGCATGACGGTTAGCATTGCCAAAATAACAAAAAAGTGTACTTTTTTCTTCATTTTGTATTATTTATTAATTAAACATATTATACTTATTGCTACTCTAATAACCAACAATCATGCGTCTTCACTCCACTTTTCTAGAGTTCTATGAAGGCAAAATGAAAGTGTACAAAAGTACGCATAAAAAATGACATAAACGATAAACCTCCAAAAAAAACAATAAAAAGATTAGCAAAACACACATCAAATTATCAACTGAAAAACTGTCGGTAACAATTAGCCCAACAAACCAACGTTGGTCCTAACTGCTCCTCATCCTTGCTCACTTCTCGCGAACTTCTCGCGAACTTCTCGCTACTTTATTTCTTATACAAACAAGCATCAAGCAGTTTCTTACCCTGATTTTCGCTCATTGGTATCAAAAAAGAGATTGACCAAGGACGCGGCTTCTCATTCGCTTTCATTGCTCTAACTTGTGTTTTTCCTAATTTGAGGATTTCTGATAACGATTCTTTTGCCTTTCAAGGCGTGTGAGGGTAACTGGGGTATTGGTCGATGTAGCTATATTTTCCAATCATTTCATTGCTATAATTTGCACTTACTGCATTCCTACTGCTTTATATTATAAAAAATCTAAAAATCGACAATCGGCACTCGGTAAAACCATTTTTTTTTGTACTTTTGTAATCTGGGCAATAGTTTTTAATTACAAACTAAATAACTGAACTAATGACTTTTATTCAAATTATTATTGTCATCCTCAACTTCGCAGGCGCCCTTGCCATATTTCTTTTTGGTATGAAGCTGATGAGTGAGGGCCTCCAAAAATTTGCCGGAAACAAAATGCGCTCCGTACTGGGCAAAGTGACAGGAAGCCCCATCCGCGGAATCCTCACCGGCGCCCTCGTCACTACTGCTATCCAATCCTCCTCGGCCACCACAGTCATGGTGGTTTCTTTTGTTAATGCGGGCCTGCTCACCCTTACCGGTGCCGTGGCCGTGATTATGGGTGCCAATATCGGAACCACCGTAACCGCTTGGATTATAACCCTCTTTGGCCTTGGCGAGTCCACCTCCGCCTTCAGCCTTCCTATGTTCTTGGGGGCCATCTCGCTGATCTTTATGTTCCTCAAACGTGACCGCATCAAGTCTATCGGCGAGTTTATCATGGGTCTGGCACTTCTGCTCATCGGCATGGGTTTTCTGCAAAAGGCCATGCCCAACCTCGAGGAGTACCCCAACTTCCTCCATGCCCTTGCCACCCTCTCCGACTTCGGCTTTTGGTCCATCCTAATTTTCGTGGCCATTGGTGCCCTACTCACCTGTCTGGTGCAGGCCTCGGCTGCCATGATGGCCATTACCTTGGTGATGTGCTATAACGGCTGGATTGGGTTCGATGCCGCCGTGGCCCTCGTCATGGGTCAGAATATCGGCACCACCATCACGGCAAACCTTGCGGCCATGGTGGCCAATACCAACGGTAAGAAAGCAGCCCGTTCGCATTTGGTGTTCAATCTGATAGGTGTCATCCTTACGCTCATCTTCTACCGTCCTGTCCTCAACATTATTGCCGACTTTACCGTGGGTATGATGGGCAGCAATCCTTACGTGGCCGTGGGTGCCGACGGGTACAGCCCTCAGGCCATTCCCTTGGCCCTCTCGATCTTCCACACCTTCTTCAATGTGGTTAACACCATCATCCTGGCCTTCTTCATCCCGCTCATTCTTAAGATTGTCGACTGGATGGTGAAAGAGAAACCCGAAGACTTGGAGGATGTGTTCAAACTCAAATATATCTCAGGCAACTGGATGAACACTTCTGAGCTCAACCTGCAGGCTGCCGAGAAGGAAATTGAGGAGTTCTCCAAACGTGTGCTCCGCATGTTCACGTTCCTTCCCAACTTGCGCACCGCCAAGGACGACGAAGAATTCAACGATACGGTGGCCCGCATCTCCAAATACGAAGAAATCACCGACCGCATGGAGATGGAAATCTCCAACTACCTCACCCATGTCTCCACCAACGAACTCTCCGACAAGGGTTCCCACCGCATCAGCTCCATGCTGCGTATTGTGGACAACCTCGAGAGCATTGGCGACAGCATCTATCAGGTGGCCATCACCCGCAAGAATAAGCGGGAGACCGAAGTCCATTTCGACCAGCACCTCAACGACAACATTGACCACATGACGCAGCTTGTCTGGAAAGCCATGAACATCATGGACAACAACCTCCGCGGCGACTACGACCACATCGATATGACTAGTGCCAACGAGGCCGAGGCCGCCATCAACCAGTATCGCGACGAGCTCCGCTCCGAATACGTCGATGCCATCAAAGAAGGCGTTTACGACTACAGCATAGGCAGCCTATACAGCTCCCTCTTCGCCCTCTACGAGAAAATTGGCGACTACGTCATCAACGTCAGCGAAGCCATCGGCGTCAAATTCAAAGATAGCAAGTAAGTCTTTCTGTAATAGTGGGCTCAATTTATGCATGTATGTTGCATTCCTTCAGGATGCAGTTATCTGATGTCTGGGTGTCACGGCACTAAGCCTTCGGCTTGTGCTGTGATACTAAAGGTATCACCTCTTCGAAGTGATTAATAGGAGCCCCTTATTTATTCTAAACTTTATACTTTCAAACTATTCTAAACTATATACTTTAAAATACTCTAAACTTTCAACTCTCAGCTCTAAACTTTAAAAGCGTTTGCCTCATCAAGTTGATTAATGGAAGTCCCCTATTTCCAATAAGTCCAATTAATCTCTTTCTCAATTGCTGTTTCGATGGCATCATCTAACTTGGGGAAGAGGTCGCGGTCGATGAGCAGTTCCAACTCGTCAACAGTACAGGCATATTCTTTCAGCGGGTGGTGCTTGGCTTTGTTGGGCATTACATAAGCAATGGCGGAGTAGTCGCTACCATTCTTTATGAGCAGCGCCTTAAAGAATTGGTCGGGAACCTGCACCTTGGCATCTCCGATGGTGCCAAATTCATGGGTTGTGAAGATGGGGCCACAAATCACCCATACCCTACCGTATTTCTTGGCCAAGCTGCGCACTTTTTGCTCTAAGGTGTTCCAATCTCCGGCATTGAATGTATGATTCTGAGGGCATATATTGGTAAAATAATGACTCTGCCAATAAGAGGCTGATGACCAGCGCATATCGGCCTTGGGTGCCATGTGTCCTTTGTCCCATCCGGAATGCGAATAGTCCTCACGCGATGCCTGTTCTCCCACAAGATTAGGGTCGCGGCTGAAATTGGAACTGCGGGTGTTGTAAGACCCGTTCAGCTCCTCATCCAACAACTCATAGGCAACCCAATTCGGCACTAACGTAGCATGATTGTAGGAGACGGTAAAGCCATCGTACTCCAGCACATGCTCACTTTTGTCGTAAGCGGGCAACTCCAGCATCTTAGCCTTATTATCCACCCGTGAGACAGGGTCGGCAAATGTATCTCCTCGCCCTGATGTGGGCGCGCAACCTCCAATAATCCAGGCCACTACGGCTGTCCAGAAAAACGCAGTATTTCTCATATTCATATTCAGGGGATTTCTATTTATCAAGAATTCGAGAAGTGGGATAATTTGTAAAATGTATATGATGGGTTCTATAAATTAGATTTTGAGAGCGCGTGCCTCCGGCACGCTGAGCTATATCTACTTGATATAGCCCACACACAAAAAGAGGTTGCCTCTTCGAGGCAATTAATAGAAGTCACCATATATTTGAATTTAAAACTTTAATTGCATGCAATGAATAGAAGTTGTCTTCAATGGTTTAAAATAACCATCCATCGTCAGTATCATCGCACATTTCAGTTTATTGAGTGTATCATTATGACACTTATTGCTCTGGCACGACGGCCCAGAATTCAAGCGCGCTGTCGGAGTCGTTGATAAGACTATGAGAGTGACCTTTGTGGCAATAATGGACAAGTCCCTCTCTCACGGGCAACATTTCCCCATCATATAGCACATGGCCACAACCCTTAGTGAAGAAGAAGACCTCGCTGGAGGTGTCGTGGGTATGGAGTCCAATTGAAGCTCCAGGCTCTAAGCGCGCCTTCATGATGCGGTTAAGTCCGTCGAAAAACATGTGTGCATGGAGCTCTTTCTCACCCCCTTTAAAGTGTTCCAGAGCCTGCTCCTTGATAGTATTGAAGTCGATAATCATATTCAGATAGTATTATATTCGTCATCCATAACGTTCATTTTCATAAATTATTGTCACCCTACTCGAAATTAGGAGGTATATAAGCCTTTGGGCCTTTGATATTGATGATAATCCGTTGTGCAACTCGTTTTGAGGGATGTGAGTGGGATATGACGAATGATTTTTTTTCATAATAAGGGTATATTTAATTTTTTTTTATTATATTTGCAGCGCATATTGTTGGTGTGTGGTTTCGGTTAAGAGGCTACTCATTAGCAATATAGCAACAATTTATGAAATATAGGATTCGGGAAAAATAATTTTCTGCCCGAGTGAGTATTTTGGTGCGACTCTTTTTGTCGCCGACATAAACAAATGTGCAGCACTAACCAAGGATAGTAATAATATAAATGAGGGGGTGGTAATAAGAGCAAAAAGGTGTCTGCCTGATAGGACAAGAAAAGAAAAAAGTAAATGAAACCACAGCGTTTCGAGACAAAATAAAAAAAGTAAAGTAAAATAAAATATTAACAAATCATTAAAAGCATTTCAACATGGCAGAACAAAAATTCCGTACTGAAAGCGACCTCCTGGGTGAAAAACAGATTCCCGAAGAGGCTTACTATGGTGTACAAACCCTCCGCGCTGTCGAGAACTTTAAGATCTCCGGCCACATCCTGAGCGATTATCCCAACTTCATCAAGGGTCTCGCTATCACCAAGAAGGCCGCCGCCATCGCTAACGGCAAGGTCGGCATGATTACCCCCGAACAGAGCAAGGCCGTTCAGGAAGCATGCGACGAGCTTCTCGCCGGCAAATATTGGGACCAGTTCCCCGTGGACATGATCCAAGGCGGCGCAGGTACTTCCACCAACATGAATGCCAACGAGGTTATCGCCAACATTGCCCTTGAAAAGATGGGTCACAAACGTGGCGAATATCAGTACTGCTGGCCTAACGACACCGTCAACGGTTCACAATCCACCAACGACGCTTATCCCACCGCCATCCATATGGGCATGTATCTTGAGCACCTCGAGTTCATCCCTCATCTGGAGAAACTGGCCGAGAGCCTCGAGAAGAAAGCCGAAGAGTTCAAAAACATCATCAAGATGGGCCGCACCCAGCTGCAAGACGCTGTTCCCATGACTCTGGGTCAGACCTTCGGTGGCTTCGCCGCTACCATCCGCATGGAGATTGAGAACCTGAAACACGCTTCGGAAGAGTTCCTCGTGCACAACATGGGTGCCACCGCTATCGGTACCGGCATCTGCGCATGGCCCGGCTACTCTGAGGCTTGTGATCAAGCTCTCCGCGACATTACTGGTTGGAACTGCCGTCTGGCCGACAACCTGATTGAAGCCACCAGCGCCACCACCTGCATGATTCAGTACCACGGTGCCATGAAACGCCTAAGCCTGAAAATCAACAAGATTTGCAACGACCTGCGCTTGATGGGCTCCGGTCCTCGCTGCGGCTTGGCTGAACTTCATCTGCCCGAGCGTCAGCCCGGTTCAAGCATCATGCCTGGCAAGGTTAACCCCGTTATCCCCGAGGTGATGAACCAGATTAACTACAAGGTCATCGGCAACGATACCTGCATCGCTATGGGCGCCGACAATGCTCAGCTGGAGCTGAATGTGATGGAACCCGTCATGGCCCTGACCCTGTTTGAGAGCATCCATCTGCTGATGAACGGTGTTGACACCCTGCGCACCCTCTGCATCGATGGCATCGTGGCCAACGAGAAACGCTGCAACGAGCTGGTGAACAACAGCATCGGCATCGTGACCATGCTGAACCCCTACATCGGCTACAAGCAGTCCACCAAGGTTGCTAAGGAAGCCCTTGAGACCGGCCGTGGTGTTTACGAACTGGTTCTTGAGCACAATTACCTCACCAAGGAGCAGCTTGACAAGATCATGCAGCCCGAAAACATGCTCAAACCTGTCTTCGTAGAAGGTGTTCCTCTGAACCACTAATCGATAGGAGCACAAACATAGATAGACCCATCCGAATAGGATTAAAGCAAATATCTATCTAAATTCCAGGTTTCAAACTGGCATTGCCTCTCATAGGTGGCAATGCCAGCATGGAACTTGGATTTAGTCACTACAAAACTATACTAACAATCCTCTATGGCAAATATTATTAATATTAAAAAAGGCCTTGACCTGCCGATAGATGGCGCTGCGGAGCTGAGGACCACCGATGCCCGCACGATAGCCACCTACGCTGTGAAGCCGACCGACTATGTGGGCCTGGTGCCTCGTTTGTTGGTGGCAGAAGGTGACACGGTGAAAGCCGGCGACGCGCTGTTCTGCGACAAGAAGAACGAGCGCATCCGCTTCTGTGCCCCCGTGGCTGGTCGCGTAAAGGCCGTGGTGAGAGGTGCAAAACGCCTCCTGCTGGCCGTGGTGGTTGAAAAGGACGAGACTGCAGTTGCCTCCCCCCTGCCCCAAGCAGAAAACCTGAAGGAGCAGATGCTGCAATGCGGTTTGTGGACCATGCTGCGCCAGCGTCCCTTTGGCACTGTGGCCAACCCTGACGACAACCCCAAGGCCATCGTGGTGAGCTGTTTCGACAGCGCCCCCTTGGCCCCCGACTACGATTACCTGATGAAGGGTCGTGAGGCCGACTTCGCCCATGGCGTTGAAGCTTTGGCCTCCCTGACCAACGGTAAACTGCACCTTTGCTTCCGCAATGGTCAGAAACTGATGAACCAAGTGGCACACACACAAGCCAAGAATGTGGAGTTGCACATCGTCAATGGCCCCCATCCTGCTGGCAACGTGGGCACCCAGATTGCCCAACTGTGTCCCATCAACAAAGGCGAAGTGGTGTGGACCATGAACCCCCAAGATATCGCAACCTTGGGTCATCTGGTCACCACTGGCATGTATTGTCCTGAGCGTGTGATTGCCGTTGCTGGCCCCCAAATCAAGGCTCCCCACTATTTCCGCACCTACACGGGTGCCTGCGTGGAGACCTTGGTGGCTGGACAGGCAAGCAGCAGCAACTATCCCAAATTAGAAGATAGTAGCACCCTGAGCGGCAACCGCCTTATTAGTGGCAATATCCTCAGCGGCACACAGATTGATGCCAACGGTTATATGGGAGGCTACGACAGCCTGCTGAGCATCCTGCCGGAAGGCGATTACTACGACTTCATGGGATGGCTGATGCCGGGGCTGAAAAAGTTCAGCTTCAGCCGCACTTTCTTGAGCGGTTTCTTTGCCCGTTGCAAGAAGGCCCAAGAGATGCTGCCCAGCTGCACCAAACCCACCTTCGACACCAACACCCACGGCGAAGTGCGCCCATTCGTGTTCACGGGCAATTTTGAGCAGGTGTTTCCCTTCGACATCTACCCCCTCCAGCTCATTAAAGCATGCATCATTGGCGACATGGAACTCCAAGAGAACCTTGGTATCTATGAAGTAGAGCCCGAAGACTTTGCCCTCTGCGAATTTATTGACACATCTAAGACTGACATCCAGCCCATCATCCGTGAGGCTCTGGAGACTTTAAGAAAGGAGGCCATGTGATGCAAATGAATGGTTTAAGAAACTTTATCGACAAAATCAAACCCACTTTCAGCGAAGGCGGCAAACTGAGCTGGCTCTCGCAGACCTTTGGTGGTTTTGAGACTTTTGCCTTCACCCCCAACAAAGTGACCCAGCGTGGTAGCCACGTGCGCGATGCCGTGGATATGAAACGCGCCATGATTACTGTGGTCATCGCTTTGGTGCCCGCCATGCTCTTTGGCATGTGGAACATCGGTTACCAGACTTCTGAAGCCCTCGTAGCACAAGGTGGCGAGGCCTTTGGTTGGTGGTATTGCTTGTGGTTTGGCTTCGTACGCATGCTGCCCATGTTGGTAGTCAGCTACGTGGTGGGACTCGGCATTGAGTTTACCTACGCCCAAATCCGCGGTCACGAAGTGTATGAGGGCTACCTCGTTTCGGGTTTCATCATCCCGATGATTGTCCCCGTTACCACGCCTCTGTGGCAACTAGCTTTGGCCGTGGCCTTTGCCGTTATTTTTGCCAAGGAGGTCTTCGGCGGTACTGGTATGAACTTTCTCAACCCTGCTTTAGTGGCCCGTGCCTTTTTGTTCTTCAGCTATCCCACCCACATGTCGGGCGACAAGGTGTGGATTGCTGCCGACATGTGGGGCAGCGATGCCCTGACTGGTGCCACCCCCATGGGTGAGTTGGCCACAGGGATGCACCCCCAGGCTTCGGCTTTGGATATGATTATTGGTACCATTCCCGGAAGCACCTGCGAGACCTCGGTCATCGCCATTGCACTGGGAGCACTCATCCTGCTTATTAGCGGCATTGCCAGCTGGCGCACCATGCTGGCCGTCTTTATTGGCGGCGGGGCCATGGGCCTGCTGTTCAACGCCATCGGAGCCAACGAATATATGCAACTGCCCTTCTACTACCACTTCATCATGGGTGGTTTTGCCTTTGGTGCCGTCTTTATGGCCACCGACCCCGTCACCAGTGCCCAGACCAACTGTGGCAAATGGATTTACGGCATCTTGATAGGTGCTTTTGCTGTGCTGCTGCGCGTGTTGAACCCCGCCTATCCGGAAGGCATGATGCTGAGCATCCTGCTGATGAACTGCTTTGCTCCGCTGATTGACCACTGCATCATCCAACAGAACATCAAAAAACGCCAACGTCGCGCGTTGGCAGAAGGAAAGGAGGTGAAAGCATGAAAAAGTTTAGCAACGCCTATATTTTTATCTATTCTGCCGTCATCGTAGCAGTGGCTGCCGTATTGCTGTCCGTTGTGGCTATGAGCCTCAAGGAAAAGCAGAACAATAACATCCGCAACGAAAAGATGCAGGTGCTGTTGCAAGCCATTGGCATCGACTGCTCGCGCGAAGAAGCCGCACAACTCTACCAGCATTATTTCGACCAAGAGTTGACCGTTGGCACCAACGGCGAGACCTTGAGCATATACAACATCAAAGACAGCAAGTTGGAACAGGGCGAGACCCGCGCTTTCGACATCAAGCTGAAAGAACAGCAGAACTTGGAGAAAAGCGGGCAGCAGGGAGCATTCCCCGTGTACGTCTTCAACAAGGAAGGCAAGAAAGGCTATGTCATTCCAACACAAGGTAACGGTCTCTGGGGCCCCGTGTACAGCAACATTGCTTTGGACGAGGACCTATGCACCGTTATCGGCGTTACCTTCAGCCACGACAGCGAGACCCCAGGACTGGGTGCTGAGATCACTACGGAAAAGTTCCAAGCCCCATTCATCGGCAAACAGATTCTTGACGAGAACGGCCAAGTGGTCTCTATCGCCGTGAAGAAGAATGCCGACGCAGCTGCCATGCATGAGGTTGATGCCATCACCGGTGGCACAATGACCTCTAACGGTGTAGACGAAATGCTACGAGTAGACCTGATGCGTTATCAGAAATTCATCGACGCCAACCGTGCCGCTGCCTGTGCAGAGGCAGAGAGCGTCGCAGTAGAAAACGCCATTGAAGAGGAGGTAAGCCATGAGTAAATTTTCCGAAATATTCACAACGCCATTGGCCAAGAACAACCCCATCACTGTGCAGGTGTTGGGTATCTGCTCTTGTCTGGCAGTTACCGCACAACTGAAGCCCGCCTTCGTGATGGCCGTTTCGGTCACCGTGGTTGTGGCATTGTCTAACTTGATCATCTCCCTGCTGCGCAACACCATCCCACCGCGCATCCGCATTATCGTTCAGCTGGTGGTGGTGAGCACCCTTGTCATCCTTGTCAACCAAGTGCTACAGGCCTTCGTTTATGACGTGAGCAAGCAACTGTCGGTATACGTAGGTCTGATTATCACCAACTGTATCGTCATGGGTCGTTTGGAAGCCTTTGCCATGAGCCATAAACCGATGGAATCTGTCATGGACGGCATTGGCAACGGCTTGGGCTACGGAGTCATTCTAGTCATCCTGGGTTTCTTCCGCGAGCTTTTCGGCAGCGGAACCCTTTGGGGGTATCCTGTGATGGAGAAGCTGGGCCTGTACAACATAGGCTATGAGAACAACGGTCTGGTTATTATGGCCCCCATGGCTCTAATACTGGTAGGCGTGATCATCTGGATACAGCGCACCAAGGACAAAGACCTCCAAGAGAATTAAGAGAACACATACCGTTTAAAAGATAACAGAAAATATTATGGAATATATCAATATATTTATCAAGTCGATTTTCATCGACAACATGATTTTCGCCTTCTTCCTCGGCATGTGCTCCTATCTGGCCGTTTCGAAGACCGTGAAGACCTCTGCAGGTCTGGGCATAGCAGTAACCTTTGTGCTGCTGATTACCGTGCCTGTCAACTACCTGCTTAACAAATATGTCTTGCAGCCTGGCGCATTGACTTGGATTAGCCCTAATCTGGCCAATGTCGACCTTTCCTTCTTAAGCCTCATCATGTTCATTGCCGTCATTGCCGCCATCGTGCAGATTGTGGAGATGGTGGTGGAGAAATTCTCCCCCGCCCTGTACAACTCGTTGGGCATTTTCCTACCTCTGATTGCTGTGAACTGTGCTGTGATGGGTGGATCGCTGTTTATGCAACAGCGCGACTACAGCAACATCGGCGAGGTGATTAGTTTCTCACTTGGCAGTGGCATTGGTTGGTTCATCGCCATCGTTGGCATTGCCGCAATCCGCGAGAAACTGCGCTACTCTCACATTCCTGTCGCACTCAAGGGTGTGGGCATCACCTTCATCATCACCGGCCTGATGGGTTTGGCATTTATGAGCTTTATGGGTATCAAACTTTAAACAACGATTAGAAATGACACAGACAATAATTACCGCATTAGTCGTATTCCTGGTGGTCATCCTAATCCTGGTGGCCCTGCTGTTGTTGCTTCGCGCCAAGCTGATGCCCACAGGCAATGTGACGATTACTATCAACGACGACAAGAAACTGGAAGTGCCTACGGGCAACTCACTCATCTCTACCCTCTCCGAGCAGAAAATATTCCTTCCCAGTGCCTGTGGTGGTAAGGGAAGCTGCGGACAATGCAAGTGCCGTGTGCTCGAAGGCGGCGGCTCCATCCTCCCCACCGAAGTGGGTTTCTTCACCCGCAAACAGATTCAGGACCACTGGCGTCTGGGTTGCCAAGTGAAGGTAAAAGAGGACATGAAGATTGCCGTACCCTCTTCAATCCTAAGCATTAAGAAGTACGAGTGCACCGTCATCAGCAATCGCAACGTGGCTACCTTTATCAAGGAGTTTAAAGTTCAGCTGCCCGCTGGTGAGCACATGGACTTCGCCCCTGGCTCGTATGCACAGATTGAGATTCCCAAGTTCAGCATCAACTATGCCGACTACGACAAGGAACTCATCACGCCCGAATATCTGCCCGCTTGGGAGAAATTCAAGATGTTCGACCTCAAATGTGTGAACACCGAGCCCACCATCCGCGCCTACTCCATGGCCAACTATCCGGCCGAAGGCGATGTGTTCATGCTCACCGTGCGTATTGCCACGCCCCCGTTCAAACCCGACCGTTCGGGCTTCATGGAGGTGAACCCCGGCATCGCATCTTCCTACATTTTCAGTCTCAAACCTGGCGACAAGGTAATCATGTCGGGTCCCTACGGCGACTTCCACATCAAGGAGCACCCTGCCGATATGCCCAACAAGCCCGAGATGATATGGGTTGGCGGTGGCGCCGGTATGGCTCCGTTGCGTGCCCAGATCATGCACATGACCAAAACGCTTCACACTACCGACCGTCCGATGCACTACTTCTATGGTGCACGCGCACTGAACGAAGTATTCTATCTGAACGATTTCCTGGGTCTGGAGAAGGAATTCCCCAACTTCAAGTTCCACCTGGCCCTCGACCGTCCCGATCCTGCAGCCGATGCCGCAGGCGTGGCCTACACACCGGGCTTTGTGCATGACGTAATGTACAACACCTATTTGAAAGACCATCCTGCACCTGAAGACATCGAATACTATATGTGCGGTCCTGGCCCAATGAGTGCCGCAGTAGTAAAGATGCTGGACAACCTTGGCGTACCGTCCGAAATGATAGCATACGACGATTTCGGCGGCGGCGGCAAGAAATAGCAGCCAAATGATAGGGTTTTAGGATCGTTTATTTCCGACCCTAAACCCTATTCTAATTCCTACAGACAAGATAGTTAAAAGAAAAAATAATCCTAAACAACTAAATAGATGAATTTACCACAAATCCATTCCATTACCAAGAAGATCCTGGTAGCTCTGATAGCTGCCTTCTTAATGATCTTCCTGTTGTTCCATGCCTGCGCCAACCTCTGCATCTTGCGCAACGACGACGGTGCCTGGTACAACGCATTCTGCCACTTTATGGGTACGAATATCTTTGTTAAAGTATTCGAGATTATCCTGATGGCATGCTTCTTGCTTCACATGTGCCTCACACTCTGGCTAGTGATAACCAACCGTCAAGCCCGTGGCACCGAACGCTATCATCAGCGCAGCAAGACCAAGACCCACCCCTATTCTAAACTTATGCCTTGGACCGGTGTGCTCATCCTGCTTCTACTGTTCGTTCATTTCCATGATTTCTATTTCGTGAAAATGGGCTGGATTCCGGGTAACTATATGGTACAGACCAAAGAACTTTTCACTAAGCCCGAGCTGAACCAAATGGTGCAGGTATGCCAGCAGTATAACATGACTCCCCAAGACTATATCGCCGCCAACGACCAACAGTTGGAACAGGTGAAGAGCCAAGGACAGATCGGCGAACAAGAGCTGGCCGAAATCAACGAACAACTCGACAAATTGCGTGAACTGGTACCCGTTGCCGACGTCGTCATCAACGCCCAAGCCGATAAAAAGCTTTCCGAAGACGGCCAGTACATCAACCAACTCTCCTATGAAGAGCGCAATGCCATCAATGCCGTTTACGGCAAAGGCACCGCCGAACCCGACTTCTATCACATGGCACGAGTGAAATTTACCAAATTGTACATCGTGCTGATTTACCTCCTGTTCTTCGCCGTTGTTGGTATCCATCTCCGCCACGGATTTTCCAGTGTATTCCAAACCTTGGGTCTGAACAACTATAAATACAACAAAGCCATAGAAATCATCGGCATCATCTATGTATGGGCCGTGTGCTGCATCTTCTCTCTGGTTGTTCTTGGTGTGTATATTCCCTCCCTTTTCTAGACCCTAAGCACTACCTCTCTATAAACTAATATCAAAATAAAAAATATGAATCTCGATTCCAAAATACCCGAAGGTCCTCTTGCTGAAAAATGGACCAATTATAAAGCCCACCAGAAACTGGTGAACCCTGCCAACAAACGTAAGATCAACATCATCGTTGTCGGTACCGGACTCGCCGGTGCATCTGCAGCCGCCTCCCTAGGTGCCTTGGGTTTCAAAGTAGATATCTTTTGCATTCAAGATTCGCCCCGTCGCGCACACTCCATAGCTGCCCAGGGCGGTATCAACGCAGCCAAAAACTACCAGAATGATGGTGATTCCATCTATCGCCTTTTCTACGATACCATCAAAGGTGGCGACTACCGTGCCCGCGAGGCCAACGTCTACCGTTTGGCTGAGGTAAGCAACAACATCATCGACCAATGTGTCGCTCAGGGTGTTCCCTTTGCCCGTGACTACGGTGGAACCCTCGACAATCGCTCTTTCGGTGGTGCACAGGTGAGCCGAACCTTTTATGCCCGCGGCCAAACCGGCCAGCAGCTGTTGCTGGGTGCTTACGGCGCACTGAGCCGCGAGATTGCCCGTGGTACTGTCACTCTTCACGAGCGTCACGAAATGATGGACCTCGTTGTTGTTGACGGCCGTGCCCGTGGTATCATCACCCGCAACTTAGTCAACGGCGAGATTGAGCGCTTTGCTGCCCATGCCGTGGTATTGGCCACCGGTGGTTATGGCAACATCTACTACCTCAGTACCAACGCCATGAACAGCAATGGCTCTGCTGCTTGGCAGTGCCACAAGAAAGGTGCTTTGTTTGCCAATCCTTGCTATGTGCAAATTCACCCCACATGCATCCCCGTACACGGTGACTACCAGTCAAAATTGACCCTGATGAGTGAGTCGTTGCGTAACGACGGACGCATCTGGGTTCCCAAGAAGAAAGAAGATGCCGAAGCAATCCGTGCCAAGAAACTGAAACCCACTGATATTGCTGAAGAAGACCGCGACTACTATCTGGAGCGTCGTTATCCTGCTTTCGGTAATCTGGTGCCTCGCGACGTAGCCAGCCGTGCTGCTAAGGAGCGTTGCGATGCTGGATATGGAGTAGGTACCGGACTGGCAGTTTATCTCGACTTTGCCGATGCCATCCAGCGTCTTGGACGCGACGTAGTAGAACAGCGCTACGGCAACCTCTTCCAAATGTATCAGAAGATCACCGACGATAATCCTTACGAAACTCCAATGATGATCTATCCTGCCATCCACTACACCATGGGCGGTATTTGGGTAGACTATGAGTTACAGACAACCATTCCCGGTCTCTTTGCTGCAGGCGAAGCCAATTTTAGCGACCACGGTGCCAACCGTTTGGGTGCTTCGGCCTTGATGCAGGGTCTTGCCGATGGCTACTTTGTACTGCCTTACACCATGCAGAACTACCTGAGCGACCAGATTTACGTTGGTAAGATAAGTGCCGACACCCCCGAATTCGACAAAGCCGAACAAGATGTGCGCGAACGTATCAACAAACTCTTCGAGGTTGGACAGAAAGCTGCTGCAGGCACCACCAAGACCGTCGACCACTTCCAGAAAGCCCTCGGTCACATCATGTGGGAATATGTAGGTATGGCTCGCAACACCGAGAGCCTCACCACCGCCAAAAAGCTGGTATGCGAACTGGAAGAAGAGTTCTGGAAAGAGGTTTCTATCCCCGGTAAGAACGAGGAGATGAACCCCGAGCTGGAAAAAGGTCTGCGTACAGCCGACAACTTCGAACTGGCCCGTCTGATGATTCAGGATGCCCTGCACCGCGAAGAGAGCTGCGGCGGTCACTTCCGCACCGAACATCAAACAGAAGACGGCGAAACCCAGCGTGATGACGAGCACTTCATGTATGTGGGTGCTTGGGAGTACCAGGGTCACGACGTTGACGAGGTGATGAGCAAGGAAGACCTCCATTACGAATACATCCAGATTGCAAAACGTAATTACAAGTAGCCTGTAGTTCGTGTTAAATCACTTAAACTTCTAAAATATACGAAAAATGAATTTCACACTACATATATGGCGTCAGGAGAATGCCCGTGCCAAGGGCCATTTCGAGACCTATAAGGTCCAAAACATCTCCACTGAGTGCTCCTTCCTGGAGATGCTCGACATCTTGAACGAGAGTTTGCTCAACGACCACATTGCCCACCCCGTCTGCTTCGACAACGACTGCCGCGAGGGTATTTGCGGCATGTGCGGTCTCTATATCAATGGTCGCCCTCACGGCAACGACGATGGTATCACCACATGCCAACTCCACATGCGCAAATTTAATGATGGAGATGACATCTGGATTGAGCCTTGGCGTGCCAAGCCCTTCCCTGTCATCCGCGACTTAGTTGTAGACCGTACTGCTTTCGATAAAATCATTCAGGCAGGCGGTTACATCAGCACCACTACTGGCGGTGTGCCCGATGCGAACAGTATCCTAATCCCAAAACACAAGGCTGACATGGCCATGGATGCAGCTGCCTGCATTGGCTGCGGTGCCTGCGTGGCTGCATGTAAGAACGCCAGTGCCATGTTGTTTGTCAGTGCCAAGGTGAGCCACCTTGCCCTATTACCACAAGGTCAGGTGGAAGCTGCCGACCGCGTACGCAAGATGGTCTGCAAGATGGACGAATTGGGCTTTGGATCCTGCACCAACACTTACGCCTGCGAAGCCGAGTGTCCCAAGCAGATTAAGCGTCAGAACATTGCACGCCTCAATCGTCAGTGGATTGGTTCGGGATTTGGTCGCGACAGAAAGACCGAATAAGACTTCTAACAAAACGGGGCAAATCCCCCAAATACACTTATATGTCCCTGCACAGCTGGGCAAGAGAAAGAAAAGGTATCGCACAGCGCGGTACCTTTTCTTATTCTACCCACAAAAGTAGAGAATTAATATTTCAATTATTCAAATAATAATTGTATCTTTGCAACCGCAAAGTGGATAGATTTGTAATGATTGCAACCACTGAAAAATAATGCTAAATACATGATTTTCAAACCAACAATCACACTCTTCACCATCTTTGCTTTTTTATGTTCGATAGGCGAAAACCTATCAGTTTATTAACTAACATCAAAAAAGTAAAAGTAAAATGAGCTATTTTTTTACATCAGAATCGGTCTCTGAAGGCCACCCCGACAAAATTGCTGACCAGATTTCGGACGCATTGCTAGATGAATTCTTGCGTCGCGATGCCGAAAGCCATGTCGCCTGCGAAACCCTGGTAACAACAGGCCTAGTTGTGCTGAGCGGAGAAGTTACTTGCAACGGTTACGTAGAAATTACCGATACGGTGCGTGACGTTATCCGCAACATCGGCTATACCAAAGGAGAATATAAGTTTGAAGCCGAATCTTGTGGTATTCTGTCTACCATCCACGGCCAGAGTGGCGATATCAACCAAGGTGTTAGCCGGGCTAAGGCCGAAGAGCAGGGTGCAGGAGACCAAGGCATGATGTTCGGCTATGCCTGCAGTGAAACGCCCGAATACATGCCCCTTCCCATCACACTGGCACATATTTTCCTTCAAGAACTAACCAAAATACGCAAGGAGGGAGAGCAAATGACCTATCTGCGTCCCGATGCAAAGAGCCAAATAACAGTTGAATACAATGACGAAGGCAAGCCCCAACGAGTGGAAGCCATCGTTATCAGTACCCAGCACGATGACTTTGCTGAAGAGACCATCATGCTAAAACGAATCAAGCAGGACGTTAAGGAAATACTTATCCCACGTGTTCTGAACCGCTTGAGTGATGCCAACCGAGCGCTATTTGCCAAAGGAGACTATAAACTGTTCGTCAATCCCACAGGCAAATTTGTCATCGGAGGTCCTCATGGCGACACAGGTCTCACCGGACGTAAAATAATTGTAGACACCTATGGCGGACGTGGAGCTCACGGCGGCGGTGCCTTCTCAGGTAAAGATGCCTCCAAGGTGGACCGTTCTGCCGCCTATGCTACACGACATATTGCCAAGAACATGGTGGCTGCAGGGCTGTGCGACGAGGTGCTGGTGCAGGTGGCCTATGCCATCGGAGTAGCAGAGCCTGTGGGACTGTACGTGAACACATACGGCACTAGTCATGTTGAGATGAGTGACGGTGAGATTGCACGCAAGATTCAAAGCATCTTTGACATGCGGCCCTATGCCATCATACAACGTTTCGGCCTGAAGTATCCTATCTTCCTCCCCACCGCAGCCTACGGACACATTGGGCGTGACCCATACCGTGCTAATGTCACCTTAATGGATCACGAAGGCAAAGAGTACCAAAAAGAGGTACAATTTTTCGGATGGGAGAATCTCGACTATGTGGAAAGGATAAAAGAAGAATTTAGACTCAACTAATACCCATATGAGAAAAGCAATCTTTGGTATGGCCGTCATGGCTTTACTGGCTGTGGGATGTCAGAACACACCTACCCCAACCAACGACTCGGCCCAAGTGGTCATGAATGCCATCCTCCAACGCAAGAGCGTTCGGTCATATACCTCCGACACTATAGCTACAGATGTGATGGAGAACTTGCTGCGGGCTGCCATGGCAGCCCCTTCGGGAAGGAACATACAGCCATGGAGTTTCGTAGTGTTAACCGACAAAAACCAGTATGGCGATATTTTTGGCAACAACTTTAACCTACCTATGTTTGAAGCCGCCGCCAAAGTAGTGGTGATTTGTGCCGACACATCTGTCCTGCTGCCCCCAAGAGAAAATCCTAATGCTGAACCCATAAGACAAAGCAATGGAACCTGGCGCGATGATATGGGTGCGGTAACTGAAAACCTCTTACTAGCAGCTGAAGCACATGGTCTCGGGGCATGCTGGACTGCATGCTACCCATACGCAGACCGCATGGAACCTGTGAAGAAAGCCTTGGGGTTGCCAGCCACTGTGGTACCCTATAGCATCATTCCTATTGGCCATCCCGCTGGGACAGAACAACCCAAAGACAAATGGGATACCTCACGCATACACTACAATCACTGGTAATTATTTAGCCCCATTTCCCTCGAAGGGTCTTGTCAAAATCGATAGTGTCTAGGATTTTCAAAAACTCTTGCCGCGGGATTGGTTTGGCACCGAGCGAGGCTAAATGGGGTGTTTCCTGTTGGGCATCTATGAGGAGGAAATGATTGTCGCGGCAGAACTCAACAAGTCGGACAAATGCCACCTTGGAGGCATCCGTCATAGTGTGGAACATCGACTCGCCAAAGAAAAACTGGCCAAGACTGACACCGTATAGTCCTCCAACCAATTCACCCTCATAATAGGCTTCAAACGAGTGTGCAAAACCCAACTCGTGGAGCCGACAGTATGCCTCCATCATCTCATCAGTAATCCATGTGCCATCTTGGTCTTCTCTCTGAATGACCGCACAATGGATTATCACTTGTCGAAAATTAGTATCAATGCGCACCTCATATTTGCCAGACTTCACCACACGGTGCAGGCTCTTACTATAACGGAAGTCATCGATGAAAAGCACCATCCTTGGATCCAGCGACCACCAAAGGATTTCCTCACCAGGATTATACCATGGGAAAATACCTGAAGCATAGGCATTAAGCAGTCTTTCGGGCTTAAGGTCACCACCGATAGCAATAATACCCTCAGGTTCTGCTTCATTGGGGTCAGGGAAACCGAAATAATCGGGGTCGAGTTGATACAACATAACTACCGAATTATTATATCCTATTGATTATCCATTTCAGCTATTGCAACTCGTCCATCAGCGACTGACAGCCAAGAAGAATGTCGCGATAGGCCGTTTCGAAATCATTGGTGTACCACGGGTCGGCAACCTCAATGCTTCTGCCACCCAAGAGAGCTGGGTCCACATGTTCAAGAAGCATTGAAATTTTACCTTGTGGGTCATTGGGAATAATGCGTCGGAGATTGCGGAGATTGTTTTTATCCATCAAAATCAAGAAGTCATAGTGGTCGTAATCGGTCTGGATGACCTGACGGGCTCGGTGTTGGGCAGCCATGATGCCATGTCCTTGTAGGCATTTTAGAGCTGGTGGATAAATCGGGTTACCAATCTCCTCGGTACTGGTAGCCGCAGAGTTCACCTCGAAAAGATCTCCCCTGCCTGAGTTCTTGGCAAGGGTCTTGAAAACGAACTCGGCCATAACGCTGCGGCAGATGTTGCCGTGACATACAAAGAGAATCTTGTACATTTTTTAGATAGTGAAAATGCAAAAATACGAAAAAAAAATGTACTTTTGCAATTTAATTCCACAAAACGGCTAAATAAACCCATCCATGAAGAGAACTGTCATACTCATGCTACTGGCTTTTGGTCTCACCACCATGGCGCAAAACAATATGGTCAACATCGGTGTCATCCCCACTCCACAACAAGTGGTGATGGGAAATGGCACATATAACCTATCCACGATAAATCCACCCCGGAATTTCGTGTCTGAGATAGACGGTGCACAAAATCAACGTCAAGCCTACCGTATAGAAATCACTCTGTCGGGAGTAAAAGTGTATGCCACCAGCAATGAAGGCTGGGACTATGCCATCCGAACTCTCACTCAGTTAAAGAAAATCTATCAAGGACAAGTGCCGTGCATGACCATCACCGACTGGCCTGCTTATGAGTATCGCGGATGGTTGGACGATATCAGCCGCGGTCCCATTCCCAACAAGGATTTCCGTCGCCGGACACGCAAGTTCTGTGACCAGTACAAGATGAACTTCGGCAACTACTACACCGAGCACACCCTCTATAACGAACTATACCCCGACATCTCTGGCAACAGCGGCATCGGTGACTATGAGTATGCCAACGACCCTTATATGATGGCCAATCTACAATGTTTTGCTCATTTTGAGAAAACATTACGGATTCCATTCTACCAAGTGCTCATGGACAGTCCTACCAATGTCAACCCCTCAAAAGAGGAGACCTACGACTTTCTGCGCGACCAAATTGAAAACACCGTTGCTGCTTACCACAGCAGCCATTTCTTCAACATCAACTGCGACGAAACAGAGGGTTTGGGCAGTGGACGAGCCAGAGAATATGTTAGCGAGCATGGTGCCGACGAAGTATACTGCCAGCATATCAACCGCGTCTACGACATGATTCAGGAAGCCTACGGCGAGTCTCATGACGGCAAAAAAATGGAAGTACTGATGTGGGGCGACATCGTAGGCAAAAATCCCGAGATGCTCAAGAAACTACCTAAGGACATGCAATATATAGTCTGGAGCTATGGCGCCCAAGAGAGCTACGACCATATGATTGCTCCCTTTGCTAAACTGCACAAAGAGCAAGGAACCCAGTTTTGGGTGGCACCCGGTGTCAGTCACTGGAGCTCAATTCCTCTGGTGCACAACTACATGCAGAACATTGCTTATTTGGCTCGCGACGGCTACAAGGCTGGTGCACGCGGTTTGATGAACACCGCTTGGGACGACAGCGGTGAAAGCCTTTTTGGCGACTGCTGGCATGCCATGGCATGGGCCGCCGAAATGGCTTGGCACCCACTGACCAACAGCGACCCCAAGAAAGCTCAAGAAGAACTAGCTGAAAGAGCTCGTATTTTTAACGAAAACTATGACAGACTGCGCAACATCGACTACAACAGACTCTACAAAACTAATGAGAATCAATCCGTCACCAAGATGATTTATGCTGTGGGCGACCTGGCCAACAATCCTTATGTGGGCGACTGGTACAACACCAACGCTCTCATGCTTCCCCTTACCGATTTCTATCCTGCCATTACCGACTTGAGCGTCCTTACCCGTTGTGACAGCGTGGAAGCCGCAGTCAACCGTGTGCTGAGTATTGTTGACAGCAACATGGAACCCCATTTTGCCTACGATTGCCATCGCCTACTCTTGGTGGCTCAAAAAAGCCGTCTGCGAGTGATGATTTACCAGTCACTCTGCAACAATGGAGCCAGGAAGATAGAAATACAAAACTACTGCAAGGACTATTTCTACAAACTACACAGCCTCAAACGGGAATACCTACGCCTATGGGATGACGAATGCACCGACTATAGTCGCGACACCATCTGCAACCGGTATGACCGATTAGGCCGCGAAATCCACGATTTCCGTCAAAAAGTCTTCATCACCAACAGCTACAAAGACAAGAAAATGTATGTGGCCTTGCAAACCCTCTTCAACGACCGTCCTATCTACTTTACCGTCGACGGCCGCAAGCCCTCGCAAGGTGCCAACCTCTACCGCAGACCTTTCACTATAGGCCGCAGCTGCATCGTCAAAGCTGTCAGCTACAATAAATGGGACGACCCGGTCTATAGCGAACAGTACCTTCTCTTCCATAAAGCCATTGGCAACCTCAAAAAACTCAACACAAAATACAGCGACTACCGACCAGTTTACAGCGGTGGTGGCGACAATGCCTTGGTAGACGGCATTCTTGGCAGCGACAACAACTATGCCGATGGTCACTGGCAAGGTTATTGGGGCAAGGATATCGACGTGGAACTTGACTTCAAGTCCATCACCCCAATCAAAACCATCACCATGCGTTTCCTACAGAATAGCCTTGAATGGATTTTGGCACCTGAAACCATTGAAATCTACACCTCTACTGACGGCACCAACTGGAAGAAAGAGCAAACCGAGCATTATACACCCGTTTTCCGAGAACACGGCAACATTATCCGCACCAATGCCATCCGCGACTTAAAACTCAACACACGTTACCTACGCATCGTAGTCAAAAATCCCGGTGGTCTGCCATCGTGGCATCCTGCCCCCGGTGCCGACAGCTACCTGTTTTGCGATGAGATTGTGGTTGAATGAACCTTAGTAACTAAAACTACTACCTCCCAAGAATTCCCTCATGATGCTGGTTGGGGGAATATATTTGGGGTCGATGGGGTCGAAGAAATTAAGGAACTTGAGGAGGTGCGTAGCCTCGGCAAATTCCTCACAATTCTCAGGCACATGTTTGAGCTGAGGTTCGGCATAAATTTTCAGTACGCCAATCTCATACAATAGTGCCGAGTTGAACATCACATCGGCATTCTCTTGGAAAGGAAAGATATTGATGGTTTCGCCCCTACGAACCTCCGACCACCGGTGGAGAGTGTTGTAGGCATCCCAACCTCTGAAGTTATTATCCCTAACGATACGGCGTAGCATGCGGTTCTCATTCGTATGTATGATGTTAACGTTGTCGATAGCAATCTGCGTAAGAGCTGAGACATAGACGCGGAATTTCAGGGCATCGTCAATCTGGGCTGTAAGCTTGGGATTGAGGGCATGAATACCCTCCACCAAGAGGATGCTGTTGGAATTCAACTGCAGAGATTTGCCTTCAAAGTAGGGATTGCCCTTAATAAAGTCGAATGTAGGAATCTCCACCCTCTCTCCGTTGAAGAGACGCTGAAGGTGTTCATTGAGTAAGGGAATATCCAGAGCGTCCACTGATTCGAAGTCAAACTCGCCATTGGGCAGTTTGGGAGTTCTGTCGCGGCTAACAAAATAGTCATCCAACGAGAGTTGCTTTACATCAAAACCCAGCACACTCAACTGAACACTCAAACGCCGACAAGAGGTAGTCTTACCCGATGAGGAAGGTCCTGCCAACAAAACCATGCGAACATGATCACGCCTTTGAAAAATCATATCGGCTATCTCGGCATATTTCTTCTCGTGCAATGCTTCGGCCACGTGGATCAAGTGGTTCTCACCTTTGTCGCGGACTATGCGGTTGAGGTCAGTAATGGTGGGAACATGCAACAAGTCTACCCAATGATGATGCTCCCTGAAGATACTAAAAAGCTTAGGTGTATCAGGCAACAAGGGCATTTTCTCAAAATGCTTGGTGTCGGGCATCTGAAGCAAATAGCCTGAATCGGCATAGGTACGGAAATCCCATGAACGCAAGGAACCCGTGCTGGGAACCAACTTGGTATGAAACTTATGGACTGTGCCATCCAAATAGTTCATGGTGATGTATAGTTGGCCCATCGATTCCATAAGCTTCTGGGTTTCTGGGATATTGGCCTTCTTCACAACCTCAATGGCATCGGTGAGCAACATCACCTTCGATTCAAAAGGAAGATTTTTCCCTTGAAGCTCTATCATGTAGTCTCTGACGGTGGAAGCAATCACGAAACGGTCCTCCTCGCCTGCCTCCTCAATCGTACAATAGAAACCACCTTGCATAGAGTGTTTTACTGACAGGGTTGCCTGAGGATAACAATCGCGCACAGCCTTATAAAGCATAAAGATGAGCGACGACTGATACATCCTCCATCCCTGCGGGTCGCGGATGTCAAAAAAGCGGATTGTCTTTGGATTATAGATACGATAGTTCATATCCTCAACGACATTGTTGACCAATGCGCCAAGGACATGATACTCCAAGGGCCATTGTCCCAAATTGGTATAATATTCTTGAGCGAGTGCGGAAAGTGTGGTACCAGGTGATATGGTTTTGCGTATGTGGGTGTTTTCAATTACTACTTCTAATGTCTCCATACTTTTTTTCTGATAAATAATGAATATTAATAACGTGAACGGATTTTTTTTAGTATCTTTGCACCGCGAAAATATAGAACTTTTTATACTATGAAGAAAACCTTATTCTCATTCTTATTACTGGCTTTACTGCCTGTGTTCACCTTTGCTCAGGCAGACCAGAAACTGATAAACAAGGCCCAGCAGGGCGACACCAAAGCAATGGTGCTTTTGGGCGAATGCTATGAGGACGGTGCTGGTGTCGATATCGACTCCACCTTGGCGCTCAAATGGTTCCAACGTGCTGCCGAACAGGGCGACGATGAAGGTCAGCTACGTATTTCCAAATACTACATCCTGAGTTCGCTCATGCCCAGAGATACCGCCCGATTCTTTTCTATCCGCAAAGAATTGGCAGAGAAAGGGTTGCCCAACGGGCTTTCCGCTTTAGGATCCTGCTACGAATATGGCTATGGTGTGCCCGCAGATTCAGCCAAAGCCCTCGATCTATACCAGCAAGCTGTTAAAGCGGGTTCTGCTTGGGGCTACAGCAGAATGGCTTATTGTTATGCCAATGGCGAATTCGGCCTCCCCATTGATCAAAAGAAAGCAATCAGCTATTGGGAGAAAGCTTACAAATTGGGCTCCCACGATGCTGCTGGAGAACTTGCTTATTACTACTTCAGCCATTCCGACTACAAGAAAGCCTGGAAATGGGTCAACGAAGGTACCAAATGGAGCGATGCCAACGCCATCACCACAGGGGCCATCATGCTCTTGAACGGTGCTGGCATAGAAACAAATGAGGCCAAAGCCCAACAAACCTTAAGCAACCTGATAGCAAAACACCATAACTTAGGATTCACCCAGTCAATGGCCGGTATCAGCTATATGTACCCCGACAGTGCCGCATTGCGTGACAGTGCCAAAGCCATGCGCATTTGGGAAGAAGGCACTCACTTTAACTCCGAAGATAACGCCCCCTGCCTCATGGCCCTCGGACGTTTCTATTACGAGAACGGAACATACGACAAAGCCCTTAACTACTTTAAAACCGTTGCAGAAAAAGCCCCCAACAGAGGCGGCAGAGGTGAAGCTTGTCAGAATCTGGGCATAATGTACTATAATGGCATAGGCTGCGAAGTGGATCACCCCACCGCCATATCTTGGTTCAAACGCGGAGCCGAGATAATGCACCATGCTCAATGTGCCATGGCTTTGGGAGCCATCTACGAAGAAATGCCCAATAAAGACCTTCCTACAGCCGTCAAATACTACCGTCTGGCCGACCACTATGGCGAACATTCAGCTTTGGAATATCTCGGCAAACTATATGCCACCAGTGGCAACCGCGACATGGCTGTAGAGTGCTACGACAAAATGATTGAGAACGGTCTTGCCGATGGTTACTACCACAAGGCAATGATTTATGAGGACATGGGTGACCACAAAACCTGCAACAGCATTCTCAACACTGGTTACAAAAAAGGCAGTCCTCTCTGCGCCACCTCTTTGGGCGCCATCTATGAGAATGGCCTCGACGGCTATAAAGTCAACTACAAAAAAGCTGCTCAGTATTACACCAAAGCCAATACCGCCAACGCCCAATACCGCTTAGCCAACCTCTACTTGAATGGTCTGATTGGCAAGCAAACGGAAAAGGACATCGCCACTGGTATGGATTATCTCAACCAGTCAGCTTCTGCCGGCAACATTGATGCCATCTACGACCTCGGTCATTGCTATGCTTATGGTATCTATGTTGATACAATTGACCAAGACAAAGCCGTTGAGTGCTTCCGCACCTTGGCTGAAAGTGAAGTGCCTGCCGGTATTTTCATGATGGGTCTCTATTATGAAGGCGCAGAACTCTCTGCTCCAAGCGTTCCTGCCGACTCTGTCAAGGCAATCCAATGCATGCAGAAAGCTTCTGAACTCGACTATAATGAAGCCAAGTGCTACTTGGCTGACTACTACCGTGTCGGCCAATTTGTTCCCCAAGACAAAGCCAAAGCCTTTAATCTTTATGAGAATGCTTACGAATCTGGTTCAGCCAATGGCGCCTACTACGTGGGACGCTCCTACTTGGAGGGCTGCGGAGTGGAAATAGACTCCTCCCGTGCCATACCTTACCTTAAAGAAGCTTCTGCCAAAGGCATTCACAATGCTGCCTATCGCATAGCTGAATTCTACAACTATGGACTTGGAGGCCTACCTGCCAATGGCGACTCGGCCTTAGCCTATTACCTCACAGCCCATCAGAATGGCAATGGTGCCGCCAGCTTTGTTATCGGACAGGCTCTCATCAACGAGGGGTCATACACCGACGCATTTGAATTCTTTCACACAGGTGCCCAGCGAGGCGATGTCAATGCAGGCATAGCACTTGCCGCTTGCTTGCAAAACGGCATCGGTATCGAGGAAGCTGATCCCAAGGCTGCCTATAAACTATATGAGAATATTGCCAACACATCCCATGACGCACGTGCCTACGGGGCGCTCGGACTTGCATGCCTGCAGGGCAACGGATGCCCAGAAGATGATAACCTCGGCAAAGCCTACCTCGACACCGCCGTGAGTCTGGGACACGAAGCCAGCCTGTTTTATTTGGGTGCCTGCTATCTGAGTGGGCTGGGTTGTCGTGCCGACACCGCCACTGCCATTAGCTGGCTGGAGAAAGCTGCCGACAACGAAAACATCCGTGCCATCAACACCCTCGGTGACATCTACCGTCAACAGGGCGAGCTCAAAAATGCTGTCCTTTACTACGAGAAGGCCGTCACCCTGGGCAGTTTGGAGGGCTATTGCAATCTGGGCTACTGCTACCAAGAAGGCTTGGGCGTAGTGCTCAACTCGCAGAAAGCATACGAGCTCTATAAGTTCGCTGCCGACCATGAGTACAACCGCGCCTACCGTATGCTGGCCAGTTGCTACACCAACGGCATCTATGTCGAACCCAGCATGGCCGAGGCCCTCAACTGGCTCACAAAGGCTGCCGACAATGGCGATGTGATTGCCATGTACTACTGTGGTTCCATCCTTGAAGAGGGCGATGAAGGAGTTCCGGCCGATAAAAAGAAAGCTCGCGAATGGTACAAAAAAGCTGCCACCGCCGGCTACGAACCTGCCCAAGTGGCACTCTCACGAATGAAATAATCAAAAACAAGTATTATAAAAGGCAGGCATCCATCGGTGCCTGCCTTTTTTTACTCTAATAATCCTTTGTTTCGGTAGAGCGTTCTCACTTAAGGTGGGTTCTATAAATTGCTTTCAATCGATTTTGTTCTTATTTCGAGCAGATTTCCGTGCGGAAGGAGGGAGCTAATGCGGTGCATTGTAACCGACTGACAATCGGAAAGATGCCGAAATAAGGGCAAAAGCGCTGAAAAATTTAAGTACACTCATATTTATTATTGTTTTTTAAATGTGGAATTTATAGAACCCACCTTAACCCTGAGTCAGCTTAGCTGGCCATGGTCTCTTCAATTTCTTTAACTGTCTTGGGAATAGGCTTACCGAGCACCCTGCAACCGTCCTCGGTGATGAGCACGTCATCTTCAATACGAATGCCACCAAAGTCTTTCCATTTCTCCAACTCGTCGAAATTAACAAAGTCTTTATTGGTGCCTTCGGCGTGCCATTTGTCTATAAGGGCGGGAATAAAGTAACAGCCCGGCTCGTCAGTGACCACAAAGCCCGTCTGCAATTTACGGCCGCAGCGTAGGCTGGCCAAACCAAACTGATTGCTGGGTCGGGTCTCGTCATCATAACCCACATAAATCTGTCCATAGTTCTCCATGTCGTGCACATCCAAACCCATCATGTGACCGAGACCATGAGGCATCAGCAAGCTGTGAGCACCATTGGCCACAATGTCATCCACATTACCCTTCAAGATTCCAAGATCCTTATAACCTTGTGCCAGCACTTTGCTGATAGCGGTGTGGACCTCCTTGTAGGTGATACCCGGACGAGAAAGCTTCAAACACTCCATCTGAGCAGCCAAAACAATCTCATAAATAGTGCGCTGGCGGTCGTTGAACTTGCCACCAACAGGCACCGAACGGGTGATGTCAGAACAATAGTTCATCGCTGTCTCGCAGCCAGCGTCCATCACCAGCATACGTCCCACCTCCAATTTGTTGTTGTGACCATGCAGGTGCAGCGTTTCACCGTGCACCGTCATGATGATGGGAAAACTCACAGGACCATTACCCTTCCAAGCTTCACCCTCCATGATGCCTGCCAACTCATATTCATAACGTCCAGGCATAGCCATCTTCATAGCGCAGGTATGCATATTGTAAGCGGTGGCGATAGCTTTCTCTATTTCGGCAATCTCCTCGTCGCTCTTGATACTGCGTTGCTTGATGCAGGCCATCACCAGTTCCATGCTGGCATAGCGGGTAACCGCGTCAAACTTAATACCAAGCAGTTGACTCATCTGGCGGGTGTTATCTGCACGGTAGGGGGGCAGATAATGTATCTTGCGGGCCTCGCCGATGGTCTTGGTGCAAAGGGTCTGCAGGGCGCAGAGGTCGCCACTGTTAGCCACACCCACACTGGCAGCAAGCTCTTTTACACTGGGCAGCGGGCCACTCCAAATAACATCATCTATATCATAGTCGTTGGCGAACACATAGTCTTTGCCGCTTTCACAATCAAGCACACCCACCAGGTCTTCACGCTGAAGGCCGAAAAAATATAGAAAGGTACTATCCTGACGGAACCAATAAGTGTTGTCAGGGTAGTTGCATGGAGCTTCGTGGTTGCCTTGAATGATGATGAGTCCGTGGCCTACGTCCTTGCGCAGTTGCTCACGTCTTGCAATATAAGTCTCTTTACTGAACATAGCTTTTTTTATTTTTAATTTTGAGTTTGCAAAGATACAAAAAAAAATGTATTAGTTACAAAAATATTCGTATCTTTGCAGCCCAATTTTAAAATAGCACCATCAATATGAAGCAAGAAGAACTCAAACTTAATCCCAACCGCTTGGTTCAATTCCTTCAGAAACCGATGAAGGACTTTACAAAGTCCGACATTCTCAAGGTCATCGAGGAATTCCAGATTGAGATGATCAACTTCCGCTACATGGCAAATGACGGAAAACTCAAAACGCTCAACTTTGTCATCAACAGCCTTGAACATGCTGACGAGATCCTCACATCAGGTGAGCGCGTTGACGGCAGCAGCCTTTTCCCATACATTGAAGCAGGCAACAGCGACCTCTATGTCATCCCTCGTTTCCGCACTGCTTTTCTCGACCCCTTCGCTGAGATTCCCACCCTCGACATCCTTTGCAATTACTACACAAAGGACGGCAATCCCTTCGAGATGGCTCCCGAATACACCCTCCATAAGGCTGGCAACGCCTTCCGCGAAGTGACTGGTGGCATGGAATTTGAGACCATGGGTGAGCTGGAATATTACGTCATCGCTCCTCGCCAAGACGACTACCAAGCCGAAGACCAACATGGCTACCATAACTCAACTCCTTTCTGCAAGTTCGAGAATTACCGCACCGAAGCCATGAAACTGATTGCCGAATGCGGTGGCCTTATTAAGTACGGCCACAGCGAGGTGGGCAATTTCTACCATGGCAACTACATGTATGAGCAGAATGAAATTGAATTCCTGCCCACCACACTTGAGGACTCTGCCGACCAACTGGTCATCGCCAAATGGATTATGCGCACTCTGGGTTACCAGTATGGCCTAACCGTCACCTTTGCGCCCAAAATCACTGTTGGCAAAGCAGGTAGCGGCATGCATATCCACACTCGCGTGAGTAAGGATGGCCAGAACATGTATGTCGGTGAGAACGGTCTCTCCGACGTGGCGATGAAAACCGTCGCTGGCATTCTCAAATGTGCTGGCTCTCTCACTGCTTTCGGCGACACCAACCCCACTAGCTATTTCCGTTTGGTGCCCCACCAAGAGGCTCCTACCAATATCTGCTGGGGCGACCGCAACCGCAGCGCCATGGTCCGCGTGCCTCTGGGCTGGACCAAGGGCTCCGGCAACATGATGGCCGATTGCAATCCATTAGAGAAGAACGATGCCGTTGACTTCAGCCACAAGCAGACCATCGAGCTCCGCACTCCCGACGGAAGTGCCAATGTCTATCTCCTTTTGGCCGGTATGGCTGTTGCAGCCCGTCATGGCTTTGAAATGGAAAATGCCGTCCAATATGCCCGCGACCGTTATGTCAGCGTCAACATCTTCGAACATGAAGAGGTTCTTAAACGCCTCGATGTGCTCCCCGACAGTTGCGCTGCCAGCGCCGACCTCCTTGAGCGTGACCGTTCCATCTACGAGGAACGCGGCATCTTCGCCCCTGCCCTTATCGATGGCATCATCAAGGAACTCCGTGCATTCAACGACCGCACCCTCCGTGCCGACATCGGCAACGACTCCGAGAAGATCCTCGCCTTGGTCGACACCTACATGCACTGTGGCTGATGCATCCTAACACACTATACCTCCTTATCGGAGGCAATCAAGGCAACCGCGAAGCCACGCTACGCAAAGCAACAGACCTAATCCAGCAACGTATTGGGTCTGTTGCTGATTTTTCTGCAATTTACACAACAGCCCCTTGGGGCAATTTCACCGCTGATGAGAAACCACAAGATTTTCTCAATCAGGCAATCCAGGTCCTCACTCATCTTTCACCTAATGAATGCCTCACCCACGCACTCACCATCGAAAAAGAATTGGGTAGGATACGTAAAGCGAATGCTCAACCACTTTACACCTCTCGACCCATCGACATTGACCTAATCTTCTACGACTCACTCATCATACACTCTCCCAACCTAATACTTCCCCACCCCCGCATGCATCTCCGTCGCTTTGTCCTCACTCCCATGTGCGACATCGCGCCCAATTATATTCATCCTATTTTCAACAAAACCCTTTCGCAACTTTTATCCGAATGCCCAGACACATCCTCCTGTTTATCTTACTGATAGCACCATTGGCCTCTTTTGCCCAGCATACCGTTAGTGGGACGGTCACCGACAACGCCAGTGGCGAAACCCTCATCGGCGCTACCATTCTCGACACCCGCAGTGGCAAAGGCACCACCACCAATGCCAATGGCCGCTTCACCCTTACCCTGAAGGGCGACAGCGCCATGCTCCGCATCACTTTTGTGGGTTATGAGCCCATCTATGACACAATTGTCCTAACTACCAACCAGTCTCGTAATTACCGACTCAAATCAAGCATCCAGCTGCAAGAGGTTACCATCACCGCCCAACGCATCAACTCACGCGAGTCTGCCCAGATGAGTGCGTTGGAGATGCCTGTCGAACAACTCAAGGCGGTCCCCGTCCTCTTTGGCGAGGCCGACATCCTCAAGGCAATCCAACTCCTCCCTGGGGTCCAGTCAGGTAATGAGGGCACTGGAGGCATGTATGTCCGTGGAGGCGGTCCCGACGAGAATCTCTTCCTCCTCGACGGCGTTCCTCTTTATAATGTCAATCACCTTGGCGGCTTCTTCTCCGCTTTCAATGCTGATGCCGTCAAGAATGTCACACTCTACAAGGGCAGCTTTCCCGCTCGCTTCGGAGGTAGACTTTCCAGCGTCTTAGATGTCACCACCAACAATGGCAACGATAAAGAAATCCATGGCAATGCCTCCATCGGTCTCATCTCTACCAAAATAGCCGTCGAAGGCCCTATCATACCCGAAAAAACCACCTTCTCTCTCTCAGCCCGTCGCACCTATGCCGACCTCCTGCTCCGCCCACTGGTGGCACGGATGGCACTGGATGTCGACGGCAAGACCAAACTCAATGCCGGCTATCATTTCTATGACATCAACGCCAAAGCCGTCCACACCTTTTCCGACAAAAGCCGACTCTATGCCACCTTTTATGCCGGCAATGATGATGCCAACATCCGCGTTCGTACCGAGAGCAGTCTTCAGGAAGACCAGTACCTCTCCTATATCAATATTTGGGGCAACCTGGTGGGTGGACTCCGTTGGAACTATGTCCTCAGGCCCCGCCTCTTCATGAATCTGTCATCCTCCTACACTCAATACACCAACACTATGGATGTCGGCATTGAAACAATAGCCACCCTCAATGACGGTTCCGAACAAGTCTCCACTATTGATGGCGACTACCTCTCCAGCATCCGAGACCTCACCGGCCGTATCGACTTTGCCTTCACGCCCAACACCAACCACGACATCCAGTTTGGCACCTACCTCACCCACCATTGGATCCGTCCCAGCGTGGCAAGTGCCAGCATCGACTACTACGACCAAATACAGATGAACGAAGCCTGGCAGATGGACACCAATATCCAAGATGCCCTGGTTCTGGCCAACGACTGGGTGGTCTTTGCCGAAGACGACTGGAACATCAACGACCTTCTTAAGGTCAACTACGGACTCCATTTCAGCGGATTCCAAGTCGAAAATTCGTTCTATCCCTCTCTACAGCCACGTCTCTCGGCCCGACTTCTGTTGGGCGAGAATCTCTCTTTCAAGGCTGGCTATGCCTATATGTCGCAATACATGCACCTGCTCTCCACCACCAGTGTCTCCATGCCCACCGACCTCTGGGTTCCCTCCACCGACCGCATCCAACCCATGAATGCCCATCAGCTGGCTGCCAGCATTTGCTACGACATCCCATTGGTGGCCGAACTATCCCTTGAGGGTTACTACAAGCGCATGTCCAATCTCATTGAGTATAAAGATGGCATGACTGCCTTCGGCACCTCCCAAGGATGGGAAGACCTCGTATGCATGGGCGACGGGTGGACCTATGGTGTGGAATTCCTCGCACAGCGTAATTTTGGTGAGTTTACTGGCTGGATTGCCTATACATGGAGTCGCACCACCCACCTCTTCGACCGCGAAGGCCAGGTTCTGAACAACGGCAACCCGTTCCCTGCCAAGTACGACCGCCGACACGACTTCTCCATCGTACTCAACTATAAGTTCAGCGAGCGTTTCGATGTCTCCGCCACCTGGGTCTTTTGCACAGGCAATACCGCCACACTGGCCATGCAACGCTATCCCCGAGCTTCCGATGACCCCGACGACTACAACTCCGGCAGACACAGCCTCTCCCATGTCAGCAGCCGCAACAATTACCGCATGCCCAACTACCACCGAGCCGACATAAGTGCCAACTTCCATCGCACCTTTAAGACTCGGCTCACCTTAGCCAACGGACAGCCCCGCAAAATCCGCCGCACCATCAACGTCAGCGTCTACAATCTCTACAACCACGCCAACCCCTACCTCACCTACACCAGCAGCCAACACACCTCCCTCGGCTACTCCCGCGCACTTGTCCAGCTCTCCATCTTCCCCATTCTTCCCTCAGCATCCTACACCATCTACTTTTAAATGAATCATAAATAAACGAATACATGATACCTCACAAGTTTCTTCTCATACCCCTTCTGACCTTTGTCCTCTTCTTTTCATCTTGCGAAAAGGTCATCGAAATAGACCCTTTGGACTCTCCTTCCCAGTTGGTTCTCAATGGTGTTCCCTCGGCCGAAAAGCCATTCTTTGTCTATTTTGCCAACAGTCATTTCTTCCTCGACACCTCCAACAACCACCCCGTCTCCAATGTCGACATGCTCCTTCGTGTCAATGGCAACGAATACCGCCCCACCCATGCCGACCAATGTCGCTACTTCTTCAACTACATCCCTCATGAGGACGACAGCCTCTCCATCCGGGTGCAGGCTGGAGACCGACTTGTTACATCCAGCACCTATGTGCCCAGGATGCCTCAAATCAGCAACCTTGCTGCTTTTATCAACAGCGACTCCACATTCAACCTACTGGTAGTCAATTTCAAAGTCACCGACCCTGCCAACTATCACAACTACTATCGTTTTGGCATCACTCAGCGTGACAGCGGCTCCATCTATATTCCCTATTTTGACTACTCCGATACCATCGACACCACTTTCAACACTTTCTTCTTCTGTTTCGACAAAGCCCTCACCTCACCCAATGCAGCTGCCACCGAAGCGCTCGGAGGTTATCTTTACACCCAGCTGCTCACCACAGATGCCAATATCGATGGCAAAACACACAATGCCTCCATTATGGTTATCCTGCTTCGCGACACCAACGAAATCCAGCCCTACATCCACCAATACAGCCTCTCCATCGAATGCGTCACCCCCGACCGATACCGCTATTTACAGGACATAGACGAAATCAACAGCATGATGTCGCTCATTGCTGAACCCCCTGAAGTATATAGCAATGTCAACGGAGCCCTCGGCATCTTCGCCGGTACTGCCAAACGGACATTCCCCCTTATCACCATTTCCGACGGCCAACCCATCAACACAAAAGTCAACATCCCCCTCAACGAAGACCCTACCCTCATCTCACGCTATCGCCATTTAATACCTCCCCACATCCTCCAAAAACTCAAAAACAGGCCTACGCGCTAACAAAAAAAAATCAAAGTATAATCTCTTAAAGCGCATCGATTGAACATCTACCTCCTCGGCTACATGTACAGTGGCAAAACCACTATCGGACGCAAACTCGCTGAGTGTCTTGATACACGATTTGTCGACCTCGACCAACTCTTCGAGGAACATTACCATACCTCCATCCCCCTCTTTTTCAATCGCTACGGCGAGGATGCCTTCCGCAAATTAGAGCAGCTCATGCTCCACAGTACCCACACTCTGAATCATGTAGTCATCAGCACCGGTGGCGGCACCCCTTGTTTTTTCGACAACATGGAATGGATCAACGCCCACGGAATCTCTGTTTATTTGAACGTAGGTATCGAAACTATCATCCACCGAGCCCAACGTTCCAAGAAACAGCGGCCCATCCTTGCCAACAAAAATTCTCAAGAGCTCCACGACTTCATTCAGGCTCAACTCTCACAACGGCTTCCCTACTATTCCCAAGCCAAAATCATCTTCCCCGCCGACGATCCCGACATCCAAGCTTTGGTCGAGAATATCGGTACTTTGGGTTAAGGTGGGTTCTATAAATTGCTTTCAATCGATTTTGTTCTTATTTCGAGCAGATTTCCGTGCGGAAGGAGGGAGCAATGCGGTGCATTGTAACCGACTGACAATCGGAAAGATGCCGAAATAAGGGCAAAAGCGCTGAA
>JAEEGL013529840.1_pt1 | contig 60869 bp, 52 predicted proteins | sample 9134231 | NCBI WGS metagenome assembly JAEEGL01 (sample SAMN16246548, study PRJNA631951) | gut metagenome | biome: gut microbiome; feature: rumen; material: fiber-attached | host: Bos | place: Iran: Karaj | collected 2018-10
ATAACTCGCTAAAGCCGGTGCCAGGGTTATATCCGGCAACGCAATTCCGTTTTCCCATTTACTAACGGCCTGAAAAGAAATACCTATAGCTTCCGCCAACTGTTCTTGCGTTAATCCTCGCCGCTTTCGCAACGATTTGATCTTGTTTCCGATGCTTAACATTATAATATCTTTCTCCGTTTCTATTTCATTATAAAACGAATCGGCGCCTTTCGTTCTGATATCATTATAGATCATGCTCAATTAATAGTCAATAACTTGATAAGTGCAAATAATTCAACCGGGAGTTGAAGCAATGCAGTGCCATTAATTCATCAAGGCGGAGATCAATCCCCGCTTCACCGAACAAAAATGCGCTTTTGATGACCGCAGGTTGTCAAAAGCGCTTTTGCGTTGGTTTCGCGGAAAACGAAACGGATTGAATAAAAGTGAAAAAACTCGGGACGCCTGCTTTATCGCAGGCGTCCCGACGCGACTTTTTCTTTCTGGCGGAGAAGAGGAGATTTGAACTCCTGCGCCGGTTTCCCGACCTACACCCTTAGCAGGGGCGCCTCTTCACCAACTTGAGTACTTCTCCGTATGTTTGGTGAATCATATAACATATTTTTCAGCCTGATTATTATATCACAAATAATCCGGTTTTTCAAGTGGTAATGCGGTAAAAAAGTTGAATAAAATGTGAAATATGACCTTTCGCCTTCAACAGAAGCCAAAAAAACAGGCAGGAAGGGGCGCTTCCTGCCTTATCGCTTATTTTGATGCGTTTACTTTATACGTTTCTTCAAGAAGTCTTGTAAGCTCTATGCCTGCATCAAGTCCGAATTCCTCTGGAGCAGGTCCTCCGCTCAGGCAGACATCGGGGAACATCGCGATCGGGTCGGGACGAGCGGGCGGAAGTGTGGGAGAGATAAAACCGTTTTGATATTCGGCGGTTTTTTCGTTCCTGAAAAGCACCTTTCCGTCGGTAGAAATAAGAACGCCCTTTGTTCCGTGGATCTCGATTATATAAGGAGATGCGTATGAAACGAACGATGTTTCTGAAACGCCCGTTGCGCCGTTTTCAAATTCAATAAGCGCCGCCGCGTTTTCGTCTACCGCAGTGCCGAAGGGCGAGCTGTATATCGCGGCATAATTTTTGGGCTTACCGAGGAACATGGAAAGAAGATACATCGGGTGACATCCCAGGTCCATCATTGCGCCGCCGCCTGCGGCAGACTCGTCAAACCAGTATGAAGGAAGCCACTTACCGGAAATTCCGTTATGTGCGTTGCGGACTCTTGCAAGCGTTATATCGCCGAAATCTCCGTTGTCTATGCAGCGTTTTATGAACATGACGTCGGATCTGCATTTATGAGGCAGCGAAAGCATAAAGATCACGCCGTTTTTCTTTACGGCATCGGCAATAGCCACACAGTCCTCAACGGTAGTTGCCATTGCTTTTTCGGAAAAAATGTGTTTTCCCGCGTTTGCCGCTTTGATAAGGACTTCGCGGTGCATCGTTGTGGGAGTGCAGCATACAACGGCGTCAACGTCCTTTCTCGCAAGAAGTGCGTCAAGATCGCCCGTAAACTCCGCACCGAGCTTTTCAGCCCACTTTTTACCCTCCGAAGGGTTTTCGTCCCATACGGCGGTTATGTTGACTTTTCCTGTTTTTTTAAGGGTTTCCGCATAGCCGTCTGCATGAACGTGCCAGCGGGAAAGCATTGCAACATTAAGCATATCATTATTACCTTTCAGTATTTCTTGTTTTGATTATAACCTCCCCGACGCGTTTTGTCAACCCCGAAGGACCGTAACAAAAGCATATTTTTTCATTTCTTCAAGCTCGTTTTGGACCGCGCCGCAAAAAACGGACAGACGCTTGTAAATGTTAGACGCCGAAACGAAGCATTCCATCGCAGCCGCGTTCGCGTTCCTCCTGCCGTTTTCGTAAAAATACGAGAAGATCATATCGTAATCGTCCCTCGAAAAATCGTTTTTGCTCTCTATTTTTTTCAATGCAGATTCGACCGCTTTTGTTTCGGAAAAACTGCCCGAACCGCTCCTGTAATACGTTCTGATAATTCTTTTGCAGTATTTATTCCGTGTATCGCGCCTTTGCGTATCTGCCTCAGATCTTTTTTTTGTCAAAAACACTGAAAACCCCCTTGACAAATCACAGAAAGTGAGATATAATTATCACAAATAAAAATTTTACAGTGGAGGGACCATACAGATGTCATTTAATATGAAGCTGCGCACGCTCAGAAAAATGAAGGGTATGCGTCAGCGCGAGCTTGCCGAAGCGCTCGGCGTAGCGCTGAGCACCATAGCTATGTGGGAAACTGCCAACCGTGAGCCGAATTTTGCCATGATACGCAAGATCGCAGACTTTTTTTCGGTTTCAATAGAAGACCTTGTAAACGACGACATCGAGCTTGAATTCAACAGGGGCAGCACTCTGAAAAACAACGCCCGTTTTGACGAAGAGATCATTTCGCTTCGCAATATGCTGCATACACGTCCCGAAATGAGAATGCTTTTTTCAGTATCGAAAAGCGCAAGCAAGGAAGATATAGAAAAGGCGATAAAAATAATAGAGGCGCTGAAAGACTATTAAAATGGACGATATACATGTAAGGCTTCTGAAACTTCCGTCGACCGTATACGGCGTGACCGTGAGAGACGAAAACGGAGATTTCAACGTTTATATCAATTCAAATCTCTCCGCACCTGCAAGAGACCGGGCGTTGAAACATGAAATGAAGCATATAAAACGGGGAGATTTTTATTCAGACGACTGTATAGAAACCCTTGAAGAAAACATGCCGTGATCATACAGGGCATCTTTTGCATATCTCCGCGAGGAGCGCCGTGTCAAAGCAGCACGGATACCCGCGGGGCAGGTCTGCCGCCGAGATGATATGATTATTGTCGAGCGGCAGTTTTTTTCCGTAAAGACGAAGCAGGCTCAGACTGATATATCTGACAAGCGATACGGCGGAAAGAAGCTGTTCGGAAGTCGGGCTTTCTCCCTCAAGAATTACCGAAACGCAGTAAAGGGACGCGTTATCGCGCCTGCACGACAAAAGACCCCTTGCGTTTGCGTAATAGTCCGGACTCGATCGAAGCACCGAGGTTTTGAAAAATCCCGAAGAATCGGCAAGCCCGACGAGCTGTCTGACCGTTCCGTCACGCAATATCACGAAATGCGGCGCATTTTCACCTGAAGGCAACTCCTTTATATCTCCGCTGCCGAATACCGCAATATCGGGGATACGCCCTTTTCTGCCGTGCCCACGCACGATATTTTCGTCCTCGGTCACCGTAAAACGATGATTTGGAAGAAGCGCACGAAACTCGGAAAAAAAGAAGTCGAAATCGCTTTCGCTCATACCGTTACAGACAGTGCTGCAGTTCATAGAATATCCGTCCTTTTCAAAAATTTCATTATTTTTTCCGCATAGCTTTTTACCGTTTTTTTCTTTGCCGCGCCATACCCGGGGTATTTGATGCCGGGGATGAAAAACCACTCCGTCCACCCGCCGCTGCGCAGAGGAGTAACGACGACTCCGTCTCCCCTTTTGCCAAGCGTGCATTCTATCACTCTGCCGCCCCCGATATAAACTCCTATATGGTTTTTCTTATATACGCCAACCCCGGGAATTTCGGGAAGAGAGACTGTCTTCCCCGATATTTTCGAGGCTTTTTTCATACTCTCCGTCCCTCTGTCCGTTGCAGCGCTGTAATGAAGCGGACCGCCGAACCCGCCCCAGAGATAGTTTTTGATAAGACCCGCGCAGTCGCAGGCATAATATGTTTTTTCGGACGCAAGAAGCCTCAGATAAATCTGTCTTGCGGCGCTGAATCTGTCAGGATACTGAGCCGCCTTTGCAGATATAAGAGAATCCGTAAGCTTCTGACCGCTGCATCCCCACATATACACGGTATTTGCCGCCGCCAGCTTTTTGCAGTTTTCAACAAGTCCGTAATTTGTCATTTTCATCGTCTCCGTTTCGATTTTTCCGCGCCTGTTACTCCGGATACCGGATCAGCGCTTATCACAATTCGTGCATTTATGCCATCATATTATCACGTTTTATGATATTTGTCAACACGATTTTTCCTTATGTGAAAAATATACGGAATACACGTTATTTTATGCATAAAAACCGCTTCAGTTTGCAACTTTTTTATGAAAAAAACGCATAGCGTATTCCATTTGAAACAGATTTGTGATATAATATTTAATTATATTAAAGTAACGCGAATATTTCCCTAAGATAAAAAGATTTGACTGAAAGGAATACTGATATGTCGAAGATTACGATCGATGTAAACCGCTGCAAGGGCTGCGGACTCTGTGTTGAGGCGTGCCCGAAAAAGCTGCTTATGCTTGACAATGAAAATCTGAACGATAAAGGGTATTCTCCCGCCGCGATGACGGATATCACCAAATGCATTGCCTGCGCTTTCTGCGCAAGAATGTGTCCCGACTGCGTTATCACGGTAGAAAAAGACTGAAAGGAGAAACTTGAAAATGAACAAGGTATTGATGAAAGGCAACGAAGCGATAGCCGAAGCCGCAATAAGAGCGGGATGTCTTCACTTTTTCGGTTATCCCATCACACCGCAGACCGAGGTAGCGGCTTATTTTTCCAAAAAACTTCCCAAGCTTGGCGGAACGTTCCTTCAGGCGGAAAGCGAAGTTGCCGCTATAAATATGGTGCTTGGCGCGGCGTCTGCGGGCGTAAGAGCAATGACAAGCTCGTCTTCCCCGGGAGTATCGCTTAAAACCGAAGGGATCTCATATATTATCGGCAGCGATCTTCCGTGTCTGATAATAAACGTTCAGCGCGGCGGACCCGGACTCGGAGGCATCCAGCCCTCTCAGTCTGACTACTGGCAGGCAACAAAGGCGCCGGGACACGGGGACGGACATCTTCTTGTATACGCTCCGGACCGCGTTCAGGAGATAATAGAATATATCTTCACCGCATTTGACAAAGCGGAACAGTACCGTATGCCCGCAATGCTCCTTCTTGACGGAACACTCGGCCAGATGATGGAACCCGTATCGTTCGACGACATACCCGTTCCGGTAAAGCACGAAAAGCCGTGGGCAACGAACGGACATAAAAACGCAAGAGAACACAACATAATAAACTCTCTCTATCTCAAACCGGAGGAGCTTGAAATAAAGAACTTCGAGCGCTTCGAACGTTATGCGAAAGTATGCGAAAACGAGCAGAGATACGAAGAATATATGACCGATGACGCGGAGATAATAATCGTTGCGATAGGTATTGCCGCAAGAGTATCGAAATCTGCGATAGACGATGCGAGAGCCGCGGGAATAAAAGTAGGACTTCTTCGTCCTATAACCGTGTTCCCGTTCCCGACGAAAGCGTTCGACAGAATAAAGAACGATCCGAAAGTAAAAAACATTCTTACGGTAGAGCTCAACATGGGTCAGATGACCGATGACGTTAAACTCGCGCTCGAGTGCAAAAAACCGGTAGAGCTTCTTCGTCATACCGGAGGCATAGTTCCCACACCGAAGGAAGTTTTCGCAAAACTCTGCGAGATCAACGGAGGAATAAGAAAATGAGTATCGTTTTTCAGAAAACAAAAGGTCTTACGGATGCCGTAACGCATTACTGTCCGGGCTGTACGCACGGAATAGTTCACCGTCTTGTAGGCGAAGCTCTTGAAGAGCTCGGCATAATCGGCGATGCGATCGGAGTTGCTCCGGTAGGATGCTCGGTAATGGCATACAATTATTTTTCCTGCGATATGGTCCAGGCGCCTCACGGACGCGCGCCCGCAGTGGCAACGGGACTGAAAAGAGCGCTTCCCGACAATATCGTTTTCACATACCAGGGCGACGGAGACCTTGCCGCAATAGGAACGGCTGAGACCGTTCATTCCGCAACAAGGGGCGAAAACATTACTGTAATATTCATAAACAATGCGATATACGGCATGACCGGCGGACAGATGGCGCCCACAACGCTTCCGGGTCAGGTAACGCAGACGACACCTTACGGCAGAGACGTAAACTACTCAGGCTATCCCGTAAGAGTGTGCGAAATGGTTTCAACTCTTGACGGCGTTGCGTTTGCACAGAGAGTTGCGGTAAACAACGTAAAGAACGTTATGGCTGCAAAAGCGGCTATAAAAAAAGCGTTTGAGATGCAGATAAACAAAAAGGGCTTTTCGATAATCGAAGTGCTCTCAACGTGTTCGACAAACTGGGGCATGACTCCCGTAGCCGCAATGAAATGGCTTGAAGACAACATGATCCCCTATTATCCCCTCGGAGTTTACAAGGATAAAACAAAGGAGGCGGAATGATATGGCATATAATATTCTTTTTGCGGGCTTCGGCGGACAGGGCGTCCAGTTCGCGGCGAAGGTAACGACGTATTCGGGCATGATGAGCGGCATGGAAGTATCTCTTCTTCCCAGCTACGGTCCTGAAATGCGCGGAGGAACTTCCAACTGTGCGGTAAGAATCGACAGCAAGATGATCGCTTCGCCGATAGTTAACGAGCCTAACCTTCTTATGGCGCTCAATCAGCCGTCATACGATAAATTTGCCGAAAAGGTCGAAGCGGGCGGAACGGTGATATTTGACGACAGCCTCATAAAACGCTCGGACACGAGAACGGATATCTCGGTATATCCCATTCCCGCAACAAAGCTTGCAAGAGAGCACGGTTTTGTGGGACTTGCCAATATGATAGCTCTCGGCTATATGGCAAAAAAGACAGGTTTTCTTTCTCTTGACATAATAAAAGAGGGTCTTGCCAAGGCTGTTCCCGCAAGCAAAGCGGCACTTCTGGGCAAAAACATAGAGGCCCTCGAATTCGGATTCAACTATTAATTCATACGGGTTCAACCCTTCAGAGGCGGTGATATAATGGCAATAAAAAATTCCGAGATCGCTCAACGCCTTCGCGCAATCAGATTATTGTCCGACGTGGAAACGAGCGAAATGGCGCGTGTAACAGAGCTGACGGAAGAAGAATACCTTAAAATGGAAAACGGAGAAGTGCCTATTCCGGTAAGTATACTTCTTGACGTCTGCGACTACCTCAAAATAAGCATGACAGAGCTTCTTACAGGCGACACCGCAAAGCTTCACACATACTCGTTCGTTAAAAAAGGCCACGGTCTGGGCGTTGAACGCACCAAGGCATACCGTTACGACAATCTCGCGTTCAATTTTATAGACAGAAAGGTTGAACCTCTTCTCGTTACGGTAGACCCCAACGACGACCCGAACATACATACCAATTCTCACACGGGTCAGGAATTCCATTACTGTCTTGAAGGCAGTTTTCTGCTGCAGATAGGCGATCATACTCTCACTGTATGCGAAGGGGACAGCGTTTATTTCGATTCACACTATCCTCACGGAATGAAGGCATTGAACGGCAAATGTGCGAAGATCCTTGTTGTGACGATCTGATAATCCGCAAATCGAAAGGTGACCGTACATATGAATCTACTCAACAGATACTGTTCGACGGAATTCTCGTCATATGAGGATTTCTATGAAAATTTCAAGATAAACATACCCGATAATTTCAATTTCGGTTTTGATATAATAGACGAATACGCAGCTCTTGCCCCCGACCAGAAAGCGCTTTTGTGGTGCAACGACAAGGGAGAGGAAAGAACGTTTACCTTTGCGGACATCTCGTCTCTTTCAAACAAAGCTGCGTCCGTTTTTGCCAAATACGGCATAAAAAAATCCGACACCGTAATGCTGATACTGAAAAGACGGCATCATTTCTGGTACTGTCTGCCCGGTCTTATCAAGCTTGGCGCTATCGCCATTCCGAGCACACATATGCTCACAGAGCAGGACATAGACTACCGCGTAAACGCAGCCGATATAAAATATATAGTCTGCGCAAACGATAAAAACATTATCGGTCACGTCAGAAAAGTAACCGCAGCATATCCCGGCATGACCGTATTCGTTACGGGCGGAACGCAGGGCGCGGAAGAATACATTGATTTTGACGCAGAGCTTGCAGCCGCAAGCGACAAGACCCCGAAACGTGTTACGGAAAACAACGATCCGATGCTCATTTATTTCACGTCCGGCACCACTGCGCACCCGAAAATGGTCCAGCACGTTCAGTATTATCCGCTCGGACATATTCTCACCGCGGGATTCTGGCAAAACCTGAAAGACACCGATACGCATTTCACGCTTGCGGACACAGGCTGGGCAAAATGCGCCTGGGGCAAGATATTCGGACAGTGGATATGCGGCGCCTGCGTTTTCGTTTACGATTACGACGACCGATTCGCTCCCGCCGATATTCTTCACATACTTTCAACGAAAAGCATCACCACCTTCTGTGCTCCGCCGACTGTTTACAGGTTCCTTATCAAAGAAGATCTGAAAAAATACGATCTTTCAAATCTTCGCGCATGCTATATCGCGGGCGAGCCGCTCAACGCCGTTGTATATGAGCAGTGGCTCGATCAGACCGGTATAGAGCTTCGCGAAGGGTTCGGACAGAGCGAAAGCCCAGTAATAATAGCTACTTTCCCGTGGCTCACGCCAAAGCCCGGTTCGACAGGAAGGCCCTCCCCCGTTCTCGGAATGCATCTTCTTGACGCCAACGGCAACGACAGTCCGGTAGGCGAAGAGGGCGAGATCTGCATAGATATCTCTCATGGCATCCCTCCGGGAATATTCCACGGATACAGGGCTGACGACGCGGCAACAGCAAACGTTATGCACGACGGCTGGTATCATACCGGCGACATGGCGTGGAAGGACGAAGACGGCTATATCTGGTTTGTTGGCAGAAGCGACGATGTTATTAAGTCGAGCGGATACAGAATAGGTCCGTTTGAAGTCGAATCGGCTCTGCTTGAACATCCCGCCGTTCTTGAAACCGCGATCACCGCAGTTCCAGATCCCGAACGCGGACAGATAGTAAAAGCCACCGTAGTCCTCACAAAGGGCTACACCCCGTCCCCCGAGCTCACCAAAGAGCTGCAGAATCACGTTAAACGCGTTACGGCTCCATATAAATATCCGAGAATAATCGAATATGTGGACGAGCTGCCCAAAACGATATCCGGAAAGATAAAAAGAAAGCAGATCAGAACGGAAGACGCGAGCAAAAAATAGCGCATAAATGAAAAAAAACCGAACTTTACGGGTTTTCTATTGAAAAAAGAAGTAAAATCGGTTATCATATCGTCCGTAAGTCCGTAAAAATACATAAAAAAACATTCCTAATATATATTTGAGGTGCAGAAATGAATTACAACAAAAAGTGCGTCGAAGATATCGACGTTGCAGGTAAAAGAGTCCTCGTCAGATGCGACTTCAACGTTCCCGTCAAAGACGGCGTAATAACCGATGACAAGCGTATCGTCGGAGCAATGAAAACTATTCAGTATCTTATCGACCAAGGCGCAAAAGTTATACTTTGCTCGCATATGGGCAGACCCCACAACGTCCTCGACGCTGAGCTGAAGCTTGACAAGAAAGAGAAGAAAAAGATCGAAGAACTCCCCGCAGAAGAGCAGGCGGCAGCAACAGCGGCAGCTCTTGAAAAAGCGAAAAACGACATTACAAAGCTTTCTCTCAGAATCGTTGCAGACGACCTTGCAAAGAAAGGCATTCCCGTAACGCTCGCATCCGACGTTATCGGTCCCGATGCTCAGGCTAAAGCGGCAGCTCTCAAGAACGGTGAGGTAATGCTTCTTGAAAACGTCCGTTTCCATGCAGCTGAAGAGAAAAACGATCCCGAATTCGCAAAAGCGCTCGCTTCTCTTGCAGAGATCTACGTAAACGACGCTTTCGGAACAGCTCACCGCGCTCACGGTTCAACCGCAGGCGTTGCAGCTTATCTCCCTGCAGTATGCGGATATCTTATCCAGAAAGAGATCGGCATAATGGGCAAGGCTCTCGAAGACCCGAAGAGACCGTTCGTTGCTATTCTCGGCGGTGCAAAGGTTTCCGACAAGATCGGCGTTATAAACAACCTTATCGAAAAAGTCGATATGCTTATTATCGGCGGAGGCATGGCATATACGTTCTTCCGTGCGCTCGGCAGCACAACAGGCACTTCGCTCTGCGAAGAAGATAAGCTTGACCTTGCAAGAGAACTCATTGCCAAAGCCAAAGCAAAAGGCGTAAGCTTCCTTCTCCCTGTTGACAATATAATCGCACGCGAATATAAACCCGACGCTACATATATGAGAATCTACTCCGACTCCATCCCCGACGGCTGGATGGGACTTGATATCGGCGAAAAAACTCAGGAACTTTACGCAAAGAGCATCGCCGGTGCGGGAACAGTTGTCTGGAACGGTCCTATGGGCGTTTCCGAATGGGAAAACTTTGCTTCGGGCACACGCGCGGTAGCAAAAGCAGTAGCAGAATCAGGCGCCATTTCAATAATCGGCGGCGGAGACTCTGCAGCAGCGGTAGAACAGCTCGGATATGCAGACAAGATGACGCACATTTCCACAGGCGGCGGAGCATCGCTTGAATTCCTCGAAGGAATCGAACTTCCCGGCATCGCATGCCTTCTTGACAAATAATCGGTTTAAAACAGAATAAACTTCAAGGAATTATTATTCCGGAATTGATGTGATTCCTGATAATAATTCCTTTTTATTAACGAAAGGTGTATAGAAATGAATTACGAAAAAAGAAAAACCGTTATCGCGGGTAACTGGAAAATGAACAAACTTCCCTCCGAAACATACGATTATATAAAAGAAGTAGCATCAAAAACAGAAAACGCAAAATGCGAAGTGGTCGCCTGCGTTCCGTTTGTAAATCTTTGCGCAGCTGTTGAAGCTGCAAAGGGCACACACGTAAAGATCGGCGCTGAAAACCTGCACTTTATGCCGAGCGGAGCGTTTACGGGCGAGGTAAGCGCAGCTATGCTCAAAGACCTCGGCGTTGAATACGTAATTATCGGACACAGCGAAAGACGTCAGTATTTTGCGGAAACCGACGTTACTGTAAACAAAAAGATAGCCGCTGCGCTCGAAGCAGGGCTCAAACCGATAGTATGCGTAGGCGAGCTTCTTGAACAGAGAGAGCAGGGAATAACGAAAGAGATCGTTTCAATGCAGACAAAGATCGCTTTTGCGGGAATAGACAAGAGCGCGTTCAGCTCTATCGTTATCGCTTACGAACCCGTCTGGGCGATAGGCACCGGCAAGACCGCGACCTCCGATCAGGCAGAAGAGGTATGCAAGATAATAAGAGACGTTCTCTGCGAGCTTTATGATGAAGAGACAGCCGAAGGCACCACGATACAATACGGCGGATCGATGAACGCAAAAAATGCGAAGGAACTTCTCGAAAAATACGACGTTGACGGCGGACTTATCGGAGGCGCAAGCCTGAGGAGCGACGATTTCGCAACGATAGTAAAAGCGGCAGAGTAAAATATCTTTAATCTGTCCGGAGATAATTATGGACTACAAAGAATATTTTGCCTCACTCAGCGGCAAAAACGTAACGGTAGTAGGCTTCGGGGTAAGCAACCGCCCGTTTGTCAAAATGCTTTGCGGCTGCGGCGCGAAAGTTACCGTTCGGGATAAAAAAGAACCCGAAGAAGACGTTTTGCGCGAATTTGACGGCGTGAATTTCATAACCGGTAAAAAATATCTTGAAAACCTTGACGATTCTCTTATTTTCAAGACTCCGGGCATGAGAAGAGACATTCCCGAATTTCTTGCAGCAGAGAAAAACGGAGCGAAAATAACGAGCGAGATGCAGCTGTTTTTCGAGCTTTGTCCATGCAGAATAATCGCCGTTACCGGCAGCGAAGGCAAAACTACGACATCCACTCTTATTTTCAGCATTCTTCGCGAACAGGGCTATAAAGTGTTTCTCGGCGGGAATATAGGAGAACCTCTTCTTCCGCGCATAAGCATGATGACAAAAAACGATATGGTCGTTGCGGAGCTGTCGTCTTTTCAGCTTTTCGATATGACGTCAAGCGCAGACACCGCGGTGATAACGAATATCGTTGAAGAACATCTTAACTGGCACAGATCGATGGCAGAGTATACCGAAGCAAAGAAAAACGTTTTCAGATATCAGAATAAAGACGGAAAACTGATCCTTAACGCCGACTATGCCACCACCCTTGCGCTTGCGCCTGAGGCGAAGGGCGAAACTGAGTTTTTTTCAATGAAAAGCCCGCAGGAAAAAGGAACGTTCCTTAACGAAAACGGTTTTATCGTCCACAAGGACAGCAAAGGTTCCGTTCTTCTTTTCCACAGAGATATCATAAGGCTGCCCGGCGACCATAACGTTGAAAACTTTATGGCGGCGATATGCGCAACGTGGGGTCTTGCCGATATTTCCGTATACAGAAAAGTGGCAAAAGAGTTTGCCGGCGTTGAGCACAGAATGGAGTTTGTAAGGGAAAAGGACGGAGTAAAATACTTCAACGATTCCATAGCAACGTCCCCCAGTTCCGTAATAGCGTGTCTTAAAAGTCAGACGCAGAAGATAATAACGATCAGCGGCGGTTCGGATAAGAACCTCAATTATGCTGACGTCGCGCCGTATATCATAAAGCACGTAAAACATATGATCCTTACCGGACAGACCGCTCAGAAGATATATAAAGCGGTAACGGAATGCGAAGGCTACGACCCGAATGAAACGGTGATCGAGTTTGCAGACGGTATGGCAGACGCCGTAAAAAAGGCTCACGACTGCGCAAAAAGCGGAGATATCGTATATCTCTCCCCCATTTCCGCCTCGTTTGACTGCTATAAAAACTTTGAAGAACGCGGCAGACATTACAAACAGCTTGTAAATGCACTTTAAATATTGATAAAAAAGAAAAAAGGTGATAAAGTGACGGCAAAATTCAAGGATCTTGAGCAGCTGCTTCTTGTAGAATCCGAATGCGGAAACGAACGCGAGTTTTCGGAATACTGCGCAAAGCTGCTCGAACAGTATACCGATCCCGAAAACATAAGCATAGACAGACTTAACAACGTCATTGCATATATCGGGGACCGCTCAAAGAAAAAAATAATGCTTACCGCCCACCTGGACGAACTTTCAATGATCGTTACCGGCATTACCGACGACGGTTTTCTCAACGTATACCGTGTAGGCGGCGTTGACAGAAGAACGCTTCTTTCCGCAGAAGTCACCGTTAACGGAACTGACGGAATCATATGTTCCACGCCTCCGCATCTCATGAAGCCAGGACAGTCGAACAAGGTGCCGGAATACAAAGATCTTTACGTCGATCTCGGCCGTAAAGCGGATGATGTAAAAAAACTTGTCAAAATCGGCGACAGGGTGAGAGTAAAAGCACCTGTAACCGAGCTTCTTAACGGAAGATTCGCTTCAAAAGCTCTCGACAACAAGCTTTGCTGCTTTGCCATACTCACCGCACTGAAAAAGCTGAAAAAGCTTATCGCGCACAAGGAGCTTGACTGCTGCATAGTTGTTATGTTCGCTTCCGAAGAAGAAGTCGGCTCGCGCGGCGCTACAGTGGGAACATACGGCATCGAGCCTGAAGAGGCGATAGTTCTTGACGTAACGTTTGCCAAGCAGGCAGACGCTCAGGGTCACGGACTCGGAGAAGGCGCAGTAATAGAGTTTTCAAGCTTTTTCGACAGAAAGCTTATGAAGGCGATCGACAAAGCCGCAAAAGAGCATAAGATAAAGCATCAGTATGAAGCTAACGGCGCGGCATACGGCACTGACGCAGACACAGTATCCCTTATAGGTAACGGCGTCAGAACCGGGCTTATTTCCATCCCCGTCCGCTATATGCATACCCCCGTTGAAGTCGGCGATATGGAAGACGTTGAGAGCGCGGCTGATATTCTTGCGGCATATTTAAGAACATATGAGATCGGAGGAGAGGATTGAAATGAACGAAAAACTTAAAAATTACGAGCTCCTCGGCAAACTCTGCAATCTTAACGGTCTCAGCGGCGAAGAAGACGAAGTGCGCGATTTCATACAGAGCGAAATAGAGTCTTTATGCGACGAAATAATCGTTGACAATCTGGGAAACCTTCTTGCGCACAAAAAAGGAAGAAAAACTCCCCCCAAAACGGTCATGTTCCAGGCACACATGGATGAGACCGGATACTACGTAAAAAGCATCGACGATGACGGCGGACTAAGGATAGATTCTATCGGCGTATCGCCCAACGTTACGCCCGGAAAGACGGTATACGTAAAAGCCACCGCGGGCGACGAACCTAAACTGATAAAGGGCGTTATAGGCGTATGCCCCATCCACCTAGCCTCAAACTCGTCTGAAGTTCCACCGATAAAATCTCTCTGCGTTGATATCGGCGCAAAGAAAAAGGAAGAAGCCGAAGGCAAGGTATGTCTCGGTGACAGCGTATATTTCAACGGCGAATTCGGAGAATTCGGAGATTTTATCAAAGCAAAGGCAATAGACGACCGCGCAGGCTGTTTTGCGATGATCAGGCTGATAAAAACAGATCTTGAATACGATACCTGGTTCGCTTTTACCGTTCAGGAAGAAACGGGATGCCGCGGTTCGAGAGCTGCGGCTCACAGGATAAGACCCGATATTTCCTTCACGCTTGAAGGCACGACTGCGGCGGATATAGGCGGAGTTGAAGACGACGGTAAGGTCTGCATTCTCGGCAACGGAGTGGCGGTTTCGTTTATGGACAGATCAACGGTGTATAACCCGAGGTTCATAAAAGCCGTTACTGATATCGCTAACGAAGCCGGAGTAAAATGGCAGATAAAAACGTTTGTTTCCGGCGGAAACGACGCGGGCAACATACAGCGTTCGGCAGACGGAACCCTCGTTTGCACGCTTTCTATCCCGGTAAGATATCTTCACTCAAGAATTTCCGTATGCGCTCCGCAGGATACAGACAGTATGTTTGATTTCTGCAAAGCGGTAAGCGCGTCTATGGAAAAACTTTTCGGTATTAATTAAGGAGATGACGACATGAAGGACAGCATATTCAATACAATGATGGCTCTCAACGGCTTTGTATCGCCGTCCGCTCACGAGCGTGAAGAGCTTGAATACGTAAAGCACGTACTCGTTCCGTATGTAGGCGAAGAAAACATCTGTTTTGACAAAATGGGCAACCTGATAGCCGTTCTCGGTAAGGGCTGCGGCGAAAAGGTCATGTTCTCCGCTCACTCGGACACCCTCGGTTTTGTTGCATATTTTATTGACGATAAAGGTTTTGTTAAGGTATCCCCTCTCGGCGGTATCAATACTCAGACGCTTCGCGGCAGACAGGTCAGATTCACAAACGGCGTAAACGGACTTCTCTGCTTTGAGTCAGGCGATCTGAATATGAGAACAGCATATGTCGATATCGGCGCATCCTCAAAAGAAGAGGCTGAAAAACTTATTTCGCTCGGCATGGCGGCTTCGGTCGTAGGCGAGGTATTCAGAATGGGCACGGCAAACGATCCCAGAATAGTTTCTCCGTTCCTTGACGACAGAATAGCGGTAGCTATTCAGATAGAAGCGATCAAAAAGCTCTCGGAATGTGCAAACGAGCTTAAAAACGAAGTATATTTCGTCTTCTCCGTTCAGGAGGAGGTCGGCATAAGAGGCGCTTCGACCGCTGCGTTCGGCATTGATCCCGTATACGGTGTTGCCATCGACGTTACCTCGGCAGCCGATACCCCCAAATGCGACCCGATGAATATGTCGATCGGCGCGGGCGCATGCATCAAATATATGGACGGAAGTCTTATCTGTTCGCCTAAAATGACGGAATTTATGAACAGAGTGGCAGAAGACGCCGGAATAAAGCATCAGACAGAGATACTTCTTCACGGCGGAACAGACGCCGCCGCGATCCAGAGAACGCGCGCAGGCGTGTATGCGGGAGGCATTTCCATTGCAACGCGCTATATTCACACTCCGACCGAAGAGGTCTCTCTTGAAGACTGCGTATCGTGCGTTGATCTTATCGTCGCGCTCTGCAAAGCCGGATTTGCTTTCTGATGACGGTAAACGATATAAAACGGTTCCTCGACTTCAGAGTCAGTGATGTGGGAGCCGCAAGACTACCCGAGCCTTTTATGGGGCTCGGGTATGTGATAAGTTTATGTATAAAGCTTTCGGATTCAGTGGTTGATACAATTACCGACAAACCGACCCACACGTATTTTCACCATTACCGTTCCGTAAACCGGGCTCTTGACGACGCTTCGCAGCTGCTGGGCATGTATTTGCAGAAAAACGGCTATAATTTCTTTCCCGTGGCTGCTTCACAGTCTGTCAACATAGACGGCAACCCGTTTCGCGGAGTTTATTCTCACAAGCAGGCAGCCGTATACTGCGGTCTCGGTTTCGTGGGACTCAACAATCTTTTCATCCATACCGAATTCGGTCCGCGTGTAAGGCTTGCAACGGTATTTACGGATTGTCCCGTTACCGAAAGACAGGCGATAAAAACGGATAAAAAGGGCTATACTGCCTGCTCGGAATGCGGAAGATGTATCGCTGCATGTCCTGCTCAGGCCATAACGCCCGAAGGGTTCGATCCGAAAGCGTGCTCTGACTATATGAAAAAAGAATTTCAGCTCATAGGCAGGGGGTCCGTATGCGGCATCTGCATGAAGGTGTGCTCTGACAGGGCAAAACAGAGCTGAGCGCCGCATATTGACTTTTTAAACGCCGTATGATAAAATAACGGGGAATTAGCTTTTCACGGGGTTTTTATGAAAACTATCTACGCAGACAACGCTTCCTCAACACGGATAGCCGATGAAGTTATAAACGCTATGATGCCGTATCTGAAAGATAAATTTGCCAACCCGAGCTCTTACCACTCGGCAGGCAGAGAAGTGCGCCTTGCCGTGGAAGAGGCGCGAAGACAGATCGCTTCCGTTATAGCGTGCGACAGCGATGAGATTTATTTCACGTCAGGCGGCACGGAAAGCGACAACTGGGCGATAAAGGGCGCCGCACGGCTTTGCGCGGCAAAGGGGAAGCACGTCATAACGTCCAAAATCGAGCATCACGCCGTGCTCAGATCCGTAAAAGCCCTTGAAAGAGAAGGTTTTGAGATAACATATCTTGAAACGGACGAATACGGATTCATTTCGCCGGAATCACTCGAAAAAGCGATAAGACCCGATACCGTTCTTGTGTCGGTGATGTTTGCAAACAATGAGACGGGAGCGATCCAGCCGATAGAAAAACTCGCAAAAACGGCTAAAAAACACGGCATTCTTTTTCATACAGACGCCGTGCAGGCCTTCGGGCATATTCCGATAAACGTTAAAGAGCTGGATATCGATCTGCTTTCTTTTTCGGGTCATAAATTCAATGGTCCGAAGGGCATCGGAGGACTTTATATAAAAAGAGGCGTTTCTCTGCCCGTTCTCATCGACGGCGGAAATCAGGAAAACGGAAGACGGGGCGGAACGGAAAATGCACCAGCTGCGATCGGAATGGGCGAGGCTGCAAGACTGGCGGCAAAAGACATGGCTTTGCAAAAGGAACGTCTTGAGCTTCTCAGAGACAGGCTTATCGGCGGACTGGCCGAAAAAATACCCGAGTGCATAATAAACACTCCGCCTCGTAACGCACTTCCCGGCATAGTGAACGTAAGCATCGGGGTTGCGGAGGGAGAGGCGCTTGTGCTGATGCTCGATCTTAAAGGCATTTTTGCTTCATCCGGTTCGGCATGCATGTCCGGTTCAAAAGATCCGTCTCACGTTCTTACAGCAATGGGCAGAGACGAAAAAACCGCACACGGCGCGGTCCGCTTCAGTTTTGACAGATACACCTCACAGGAAGATATCGATACCATACTCGCCGTTTTTCCGGAAACGGTGAACAAAATCCGCAGTGTAACCAGATTATGATCTATTCCAGGAGTTGACAGTATGATTAATAACGGTAAACCGGTTAACGGAGAGGGCAAATATGACGTCGTTCTCGGTCTTTCGGGAGGAGTGGACAGTTCACTTGCATCCAAAAAGCTGAAAGATATGGGTTATTCTGTATTCGGTCTTTACTGCGTTATGCATGAGCAGGGTAAAAACGGCATCGAAGCCGCCAGACAGGCCGCAAAGGAAGCGGGAATACCGTTTGACGTTTTTGACGCAACGGGTATTTTCGAAAAAATCGTTATAAAGGACTTTACCGATAAATATTCAGAAGGAAAAACTCCGAATCCGTGCGTTATATGCAACCCGAACGTTAAATTCCGTGCGCTCTGCGAATATGCGGATGAAATAGGCGCAAAATACGTGGCAACGGGTCATTATGCAGGTGTGGGAGAAAGAAACGGAAGATATTTCGCCGTAAAATCGGAGTATAAAGACCAGAGCTATATGCTGTGCGGTCTTTCTCAGGCTCAGCTTTCAAGATGCATCTTTCCTCTTTTCGGCACGCTGAAATCCGAAAACAGGATCGAGGCGGAAAAGGCAGGATTCTCATCGGCGCATAAAAAGGACAGTCAGGAGATCTGCTTTATACCGGATAACGACTACGCATCGTTTATAGAATCGCGCATCGGCGCATTCCCCGAAGGTGATTACTGGCTTGAAGAGGAAAACCGCGCGGTAGGCAGACATAAAGGAATTATCAGGTACACGGTTGGTCAGTCAAAAAAACTCGGTATCGCGCTCGGAGTTCCGCTTTACGTCAAAGGAACTGACGCTGAAAACAACCGTGTGATTTTAACGAAAACGGACGTTGTCAACTGTACCGAACTGATATGCGAAAACGCCGTTTTTCAGCTCCTTGACGAAAACTTCACCGAAACCGAGGCGGAAGTAAAGATCCGTTACGCTCATAAAGGAGCAAAAGCCAGGATAATAAACGAAAAAAACGGAAAAATCAGAATACTGTTTTACGAACCGCAGCGCGCGGCTACGCCGGGACAGTTTGCCGTGGCGTATTCAGGCAGCGAACTGCTTTGTTCGGGAATAATCATATAAACAAATCGTCGCAGAAGGTGGTAACTATGCGCAGAAAATCAGCGGAAAGAGAAACAGAGATCCGTCACGAAATGAAGGGCGGCAAAGGGGACGTTAAAATAATCCATTCGTTCTCCGATCAGGAGCTTCAGAGCCCCGCAAGGCTTTGCGCCGAGATAGATATAGAGCCGGGCTGCTCTATCGGCGTCCACATTCACGAGCTTGAAGAAGAAATTTTTTACATAATCGAAGGAACGGCAAAGGCAAACGATAACGGCGAAGAGGTTATTCTCACACCCGGCGATTCTCTGCTCACGGGCGGAGGGAGATGCCACGGAATAGAGAATATCGGAGATAAAACGCTGCGTCTGTTTGCAACGGTTATAAGATTTTCATAATGGATCTTCTGAAAAAAGCGCTTGAACTGCCGGAAAAACCAGGAGTTTATATCATGCACAACGCCGAAGGACGGATAATATACGTTGGCAAGGCGAAAATACTTAAAAACAGAGTCACGAGCTATTTCAGAAACGGCGAGCATACGCCGAAGACGGAAAAGCTGGTGTCCGAAGTTGCTGATTTTGACGTAATAATATGCGAATCAGAGCTTGACGCTCTGCTTACCGAATGCAGTCTTATACGTCATCATACGCCGTTTTACAATATAAAGCTGAAAGAAGGAAAGGGCTCGGGGTATCCGTATATCCGTCTTTATAAGGAAAAGATCGGCAACGTTTATGCTCCGATGCTCGAAACGTCTTTTCAGAAAACGTCCAACGGCAAATATTTCGGTCCTTTTATTTCCCGTTACAACGCAAAAAACCTCATCAACCTTCTTGCCGCGGCATTCAAACTGCCCAAATGCGGAAAAAACAGCGCGCGGACCGACAAAGGCTGCATGGAGCGCCAGATAGACAGGTGCGCAGGCTGGTGCATGGGCGATGTTTCGCAGGAAGAAAGCGATAAGGTTTATGAAGATATCATAGAGGTAATGTCCGGCAATGCGGATGGGCTTTACAATAAAACAAAGGATGAAATGGAAGCCGCCGCAGAGAAACTCGAATTTGAAAGAGCAGCGCAGCTCAGGGACAGACTGCGTTCGATTTCGCTCATTACCGAAAAGCAGAGGCCGATGGTATCGCAAAAAAGGAATGCGGACTATATCGCGTGCGGCGAGACGGATGGTCACTGCGCAGTATTTATGCTCAGGATACGAAACGGCTACGTTATCGGCGAAAACTGCAACGTTTTTTCCGAAAAAATGACGTCGGATCTTCTGAGAGAGTATATCGAGCGCTTCTATACGGAAGAAACTCAGCTTCCCACAAAGATTTATATAGAAGAAGACCACGAATGGCTTCCGCTCATAAACGAGTGGCTCGGCGGAATAGTTACAACGGCGACTTTCGATTCCGATAAAACGCTTCTGACCGTTTCAAAAAAGAACGCGGAAGAAAGATTGCTTCAATATGAGGGAAGGACAAAAAAAGGACAGCGGATCCAGCACCTTTTCAATCAGTTTATCGGGCTTGACAACATACGCAGAACGGAAATCTACGATATCAGCCATATAGCCGGCGAAGAAGTGGTCTGCGGAATGGTGGTCTGCGTTGACGGCAATTTTGAAAAAAAATCATACAGACGGCTGAAAATAGGCAAAATGGAAGGCTTTGACGATACCGCATATATGTATGAAGCGATATCGAGGCGACTGGCACGCTTCATTTCGGGCGATGAAAAGTTTGCTCCTGCCCCGGATCTGATCGTCTGTGACGGCGGAAGAGGTCAGATAAACGCAGCTCTTCGCGCAATAAGCGACAACGGACTTGCAATTCCTGTTGTAGGTTTCAAAAAAGACAGCAAGCACAGAACGAAGGCGATAACGTTTTCAGACCCGTTCATTCCCGATAAGCAGCTCTCTTCGGACCGTGAAGTGTTTGCATTCTGCGGCAGATTGCAGGAAGAGGTTCACCGCTATGCTATCGAATACCACAGAAACCTCCGCGATAAGCTTACCCGTCAGTCTCAGCTCACTCAGATCGAGGGGATAGGCAAAACAAAAGCGAAAGACCTGTTTCTCAAATTCAAAAGCATTGAAAAGATCGAAGAGGCGAGCGTTGACGAACTTTGTGAAGTTAAAGGCATCTCCCCCGCCCTTGCGCAGCGCATAAAATCCGAGCTTGCGGCTATGCGGGAAGTCTGATAAAACGACAACGCGGCACCACCAAAGACCCGTAAGCTTTGATCGACGTTTATTCCTGATTATGTTTTGACAGTATCAGGATACCGCTTTATAAATAACACCCGTAACAAAATCAGGGCAGGCAGCGAAAAATTCCGCCGCCTGCCGTTTTTATTCAGTAAATGCCCGTTTGCGACCTGCCGTTATCCTCTTCTTGCCTCTCTCAGAGGCTTTTCCCAGAAGACATTTCCTCCCGTTTCGTCTGAAAGAGCGTCAATAACCGAATGAAGATCTTTCAGGAACTTTTCTTCGCGTTTTTTTGAGCGTCTTCCCTGTCCGTTGTAGATTTCCTTTTCAAAAAAGGCGTCGTATGATACTCCGAAGTCATCGTCGGAAGAATGCGGGAAAAAGCTTACCGACGCCGAATAGCGGACATGTCCTGCCTCGGAATCAACGGTCAGATTTACTATCGCCGCGCGTCTCTGCACGCCTGCGTAAGTCATTTCCGCGGCAAAATACTGTGAATATACGTCTGTCGTCATATTTTTCCTCCATTATTTTTTCATGATTATCAGCATGAGCAAGCACATTTTTCAGAACGATGCGGTCCTTTGCGCAAAATCATCCCGTATGGCAGCTTCTTTCGGGCGCGTGAGCGAAAAATACCCGGTCCGCCCGAAGAGATAATATCCTTTGCCAGTCGTTTTTCAGCATCTCGTTGTTTTCGTATGCCTCGACATATTCGAAAGGCTCGAGATCACCTGCGAAACAGTCGCCGCAGTCAAGAACGAGAGAAACGCTGTCACTGCTGTGGCTCTGGGTGTGGATTATCTCGCCCGATATACCGATTTTTTCAAGGAATTTTCTACTCTCACGGCATGAAACGATTTCCGATCTCTCTTTGTCTACCGGGACAAAATCGATTTTTTCTCTGATAAAAATACGGTCGGAAAAATGAACGTGGCTTTTCTGAACGTCAACGAGCAGAAGCTTCACGCCCATATTCATCAGTTCTCCGATAAGTCCCATATGGTCGGGATGATAATGCGTTGCCATAACGTATTTTATGTCTTTTATCGCAAGCCTGTTTTTTTTCAGTGCTCCGAAAAACGCAGGCAGCGTTCCCGCCCAGTCGGTATCTACAAGAAGCCCGTCAATAAAAAAAGTATTCGTATTTCCGTATTTCAGCTTTATCATTCAACGATCACACAAATAACAGTTTCAAATTTCGCCGTGGAAGAGCCTACCCGAAATAATATCCGTTTTCGGATGTTTTATCAAAGATCACGCTCATATACGGCACGCAGTTAAGAAGAAGCTCGCCGTTATCGTATACTACCACAGAATTATCTGCAGTTTGCGACTGATAGTAAGAGCAGTTTATTTCCGCAGTTCTGTCGGACGAAAAGACGGCAAGATATTCTCCGGCTCCGAGGGTTCCGAAGCTGACTGCGAGGCTTGAGCCGTCGCCGTAGTCCGAAAAAACGACGTCGGAAATCTTTTTGCCCGAAAGAGTAGTGAGGTAATCAGTATCAAACTCATAAAGAGATATTTCAAGTCTGCTTTGATCTCCCGAACGGCAGATGACGTCCATACCCGAAAAAGGCTGCAGCGCATTGAAATATACGGCGAGAGTTCTTTCTTTGTTTACCGCAACTATCGACGGTATCTGATCAGGTTCATAGATCTTTACGCTTTCATATGCGCGGTTTTCGGGCTCTTCATGACTTGAAAGCCACTTTACCGTAAAAACGATGCCTGCGGTCAGCAGGGCTGCCGCGATCAGAAAGACGAGAATAGTCAGTACCGTATCGGCAACTTTATATTTATTCATGGTTTTCTCCGTATCATATCTGAATGATAAAAGTATATCATAACGGGGCTGTATTGTCAAGCAAAGAAAACGTCCGTTTTGCATCCCGCACTGCAGTCAGAATGTTTTTTTCACTAAAACGGGAAAAATGGCAAAAAAAATCACAAATGTTTCCGTTTTTTTTCCGCTGGGGGATTGAAATTTTTATCAAAATATAGTATAATAGAAAAAAAGTATAGATAATCAGTTTTTTTGGAGGTTATATTAATGTATTCCGCAGGTGATTTCAGAAACGGTCTTACCTTCGAGATGGAGGGCACCGTATATTCGGTAGTCGAATTCCAGCACGTTAAGCCCGGTAAAGGAGCGGCTTTCGTAAGAACTAAAATAAGAAACGTAGTTACTGGAAGCGTTGTTGAGAGAACGTTCAGCCCCACAGAAAAATTCCCCGCAGCTTTCGTTGAAAGAAAAGATATGGAATATCTTTACAACGACGGCGAGCTTTATTATTTCATGGATACCGAAACCTACGAACAGATGCCCCTTAATGCGGATATCCTTCCCGACAACTTCAAATTTGTAAAAGAAAACACGATCGTTAAGATCCTTTCCGTAAAGGGCAACGTGTTCTCTGTTGAGCCTCCGTTCTTCATGGATCTCAAAGTAACCGAAACAGAGCCGGCAGTAAGAGGCGATACCTCTACAAACGCTCTTAAATATGCAACTCTCGAAACAGGCGCAGAGATCAGAGTTCCTCTCTTTATTGAAGAAGGAGAAGTTATCAGGATCGATACAAGAACAGGCGAATATCTGCAGCGCGCATAACGGACAGGGACTATGAGTAAAAGCGATCAGTTTATCGATTTTGAGAAACGCTGTCGTGAAATGAAAGAAAACGGCTCTCTCTCGGGAGACGCTCTTTCTCTCGTTTCGGCGCTTCTCGACGCATTCGGCAAAACGGAACAGCGGCTCGGCGAAATCGAAGACCGCCTTATGAAACTTGAAGATTTTTCGGACATAATCAGCATGGATATCTACGATATTCAGTCTCTGCTTCTAAAAAAAGCCGACGATATCGATCTTGCCGAGGATCATGAAGACGATCACCCGCACCACCATGAACATCACGACGGATGCGACTGCGGATGCGAAGATGAAGACGGCGACGAGGGTGACGATGAAAACGAAAAGTCGTTCGTGCGTTGTCCGTTCTGCAATACGCTTATTTTCATAAATTCCGACGACGAAGAGCTTGCTTGCCCGTTCTGCGGAGAAAAATTTATGAAAAGCGACGTTGAAGAATAAAATATCATAAAAAAACCGACCGCCAATAAAGCGGTCGTTTTTTTTATTCACCGAGTATGTTTTTGAAAAACGCTTCGTTCCCCTTATACGGCATTTCGAACATCAGGCACCCGTATTCCGGATAAGTGGCGATGCCGGGCTGCATAACGAAAACCATCGAGGTATCGGTAAGATAAAACTCCGTTTCCGACAGTGCGGAATTGATGATATCTTTATATCCTTCTTTGAATCTTTCGGGGAACTGTTCGGCAACGGAGGTATAACCGAGAAAGATAATCTGCATCGTGTCTTCGGCAGGTGCGGATATCACTTCGTTTGCATAAAGCGCTCTGGCGGCGTTCATATCATAAACGTCCGCATAAGTCTCTTCGCCCTTAAAGTCTTCATATTCTTCGGTATAGTCGCGTTTTATCGAAAGGTATCCGTTTTTGTTGAATGTTACCGAGCATTGCTGATGAAAAAGATATTCCTCAAAACCTTCCGGATCAGCCTTGTATGCTTCGTTGACCCTTTCGCCGAAATCGGTTATGACCGCATTTATATAGTCGTCTGCATTCTGACGGTAGAGTTCGTTCAGAGCGTCGATATCCTCGTTTTCGTCCTGATTATCTATTACCGGATATTCCGCGCTGATGTAGATAAGTTCCATGCCGTCTTCCGCGGTATACGATCGGTAAGCGGTTTCGATCTCAACAGAATAAGGTGCTGTTATCCTTTCTTCTCCGCTTTTCCCGTTCTCTTCGGCGCAGCCCGTCAAAAAAACAAGGGAAAAAACGGTTACAATTGCAAGAAGTTTTTTCATCGCGTCCTCCGTATTTCTTTTTCACACAGATTATATCATCTTTGCCGCCGTATGTCAAGCGAAAACGTGAAACGCGGTCTGCCGGAACGCCATCTTCTTTATTGTCTCCGTGATTTACGTGTTTTCCCTTAAAGCATGGCGGATACGCAGCGCCTGATATGATATACTGTTTGTAATTTAACTAAAGCCTGCGGCTGAGCTGTCGGAAAACGATCTGTTTATGCTTATATATTTCTTTTTTGGGAATCGCGCTTTTCCGGCGTCTGATATGCCGTTTGATTTTATGTCACATTTTTTTCAGATTTCAGATTATTAAAATTATGAAAAATACTTGACAATTATGTGCTTATAGTATATAATGATAGTGCAATTTAAATCCGGAATAATGTCGGATTATATTTTTAGGAGGAAAAAACATGAAAAAACTTTCACTGGTTCTTGCTCTTGTGTTTGTTCTTTCCATTGCTTTCTCTGCAGTTTCTTTCGCTCACGTTGACGGACAGAGAGAACAGTATGAATGGACGGTTCCCAAGATCAACCCCGAAAACCCCGCGATCAACTTTGATGGTTACGTTGACCTCGAAGGCGAATGGAACGGCGCTGTATGCGTCCCCATCGACTTCTCGGAAGACTCCAAAACCTATGAAGAAGTTACCCTTTGGCCTCAGGGCGTTTGGAACGGCTCCTTCAACTTCAACTCTTATGATGAATGTGACCCGATGTGGAACATGACCATCAACACATACTTCCTTTGGGATGACAACGGTCTTTACATCGCTACAAAATGCGATGACTGCAAAGTTTACCGTGGCGCTTACACCGCACAGGATTATCTTGACTACCTCATGGGCAGAAAAGATTCCTACGACGGTGCTCTCGGTTTCCATCTCGAACTTATGATTTGCTGCAACGACTCCGCAGATGCATACGTTAACGATCCCGACGGACATTGGCCGAACTTCTTTATGGGCACAATTCCCGAAAACACACCCTGCTGGTATGCAGACTATCCTGACATCACTTCTGCTGATCAGCCCCTCTCTGATCTTGCTAAACAGTTCAAACAGGGTCAGCGTCTCGCTGCTGAAGCTGATGAAAACGGTTACCATCCGTTCAGCCAGGAAATCTTTATTCCATGGGATTACATCAACGGTATCCGTGATGACGACGGCAATATAGAAATCAAAGGCGAAGTTGGCAAAGCAGGCACAACTTTCACCGCTGGTCTTATCTACTCCGTTCGTTCTTCTGATGACGAACAGCCCAGAATGAAGCTCACCAACGCTCAGGGTTGGAGAAACTACGACTTCTATTCTCTCTCTGCTACACCTGCAGAAAAATCTTCCAAGCAGGTAGAAGCTCCCGCAACTGAAGAACCCGCAGCTACTGAAGAACCCGCTGCTACAGAAGAACCTGCAGCTACTGAAGAACCCGCTGCTACAGAAGAACCGGCTGCTACCGAAACCGTAACTCCGGCTCCCACAACAACAACCAACACCAACCCGAAGACTGCTGACGTAAGCGTTCTCTTCTACGCTCTCGCTGCTGTTTCCGCTATCGGTGGTATCTCCGTATTCAAGAGAAAATAATCGGTTAAGATTATAAATTGAATATACAAAGAACGGTCCGAAACGGACCGTTCTTTTTTTATTTTAATCTTGACAAACGGGCGCTGAAAATGATATAATCAAAAAAAACAAAAACAGCAGGTATGGATATGGAAAAAATTATTTCTTCAAAAAGCGCCGAGAAGATCTATTCCGAAATCAAAGATCTTCCGATAATAGACTATCACTGTCATCTCAGTCCTAAAGAGATATATGAAAACAAAGTTTTCAGCTCTCTCGGTGAAATGTGGCTCGCGGGCGATCACTATAAATGGCGTCTTATGCGTTTTTACGGCATCGACGAGAAGTATATCACAGGCAAAGAAACTTCCATGAAGGAAAAATACGAAAAATTCGCCGAAACGGTTTCGACCGCATTCGGAAACCCGATTCAGGATTGGTGCGAGCTTGAGCTTGACCTTGTTTTCGGGATAAAAAAGAGGCTTTGCAAAGAAAACGCCGCGGAGATCTGGAACGAAGCAAATGAAAAAATAAGAAAAGACGGACTCTGCCCGAGAAAAATGTTTGAGATGTTCAACGTAGAGTATGTTGCAACGACAGACGACGTGTGCGACAGTCTTGAATATCACCGTCTGCTTCGCGAAGATAAATCGCTGAAAACCAGGGTCACACCGTCATTCAGGGTAGATAAACTGCTTGTTTTCGATGAAAACTACACCGAATACATTAAAAAGCTCGGCAGCGTCAGCGAAACGGATATAGATTCGCTCGATTCATTTGAAAGTGCGGTCAGAAAACGCATGGACTTTTTTGTCAGTAACGGATGCAAGTTTTCAGACGTCGGAATTCAGGGCTTTCCCGGTATCATTGCAGATAAGGATTCCGCCGCGCAGGCATTTTCAAAGCTGATAAACAAAAAACCCCTTTCCGCCGAAGAAGCAGAGGGGTTGCAGGGATATATGTTCGTTTTTCTGGGTGAAGAATATGCAAAGCGGAACATGATAATGCAGCTGCATCTCGGGGCAAAGAGAAACAGCAACACGAAAATGCTTGAAACGATCGGCAGAGACAGCGGATTTGACTGTGTTGGAAGCCCTCTCGATATAAACAGCGTAACAAATGTTCTTGACAAAATGTATTCCGACGGACTTATGCCCGCAACGGTCGTATATACGCTGAATCCGTCTATGTATTATGAGCTTATAACGATGTGCGGAGCATTCCCCGGCAGTGTTATAGGCGTGCCATGGTGGTTTTGTGACCATAAAAAGGGTATTTTCGATCTGTTTGAAAATTTCTCGGCTCTCGGTCATATTGGCGCCATGTTCGGTATGCTTACAGACAGCCGCAGCTTTCTTTCATACGTCCGTCACGATTATTTCCGTATGATTCTTTCGGAATATCTCGGCAGATTCGGAGACGGTAAAGACGTTATCGAAACGGCGAAAAAGCTTTCGTATTTCAACGCTGCCGGTCATATACGGCAGTAAGGACCGAAAGCGCGCAAAGCGGCGCAGTGACTGCGCGAAGGATTCTTTTACCCATAGAAACCGCAGGTATGCCGCAGTTTTCGGCGCTTTTAACTTCAGAATCGGTAAACCCTCCCTCGGGGCCTACGGCAAACGCCGCGCTTCGGGGGAGACTGTTTTTTTCTATAACGTCAAAAAACGGTGTTTGAGCTTTTTCGTGAAAAAAAAGCGGAAGATCGGTTTTTTTGAGTATATTCAGCATTTTCTCAAACGATACTCCGGTCAGTATATCCGGAACGACGTCTCTGCCTGACTGCATAGCCGCCTGGCGAGCCGTTTTCAGATATTTACCGTCTTTTTCTCTTTCCTTTGCTATGCAGTTTGCAGATGTAAAAACGACTATATGAGAAGCGCCGAGTTCAACGGACTGACGAATAACGTCTTCACATGCGCCGCCCTTGAGAAGAGCGATACAAACCGTTATATCGATATCAGGCTCGTTTTCAAACGATTTTTCATCAAGTATATCAAAAACGGCGGAGTCTTTGTGCATCTGTGAAAGCGCGGCTTCATAAACGGTTTTTTTGCCGTCGCTTATGCTCAAACGCTCCCCTTCACGAATACGTAGAGCGTGAAGATGCTCAACATCCGCTCCGGTAACGGTTATAAGACTGCCGTCAATACTTTCGGGAGGGACAAAAAGCTTATGCATTTTTCTTTCTCATTGCCTCCGTCATTTCAAGCCCGGTCGAGTAGTCAAGCTGACGCGGTTCGTAAAAAACGTCCTCCTCGCGCTGACGGGTCATGAGAGTATAATCCCACGACGGTTCCCTTGCGTCTTTTCGCCATGGTCTGTCTTCCCAATAGTATCCGCGGAACGGGTCACGGGTCCGGTTCATATTTTCGAGAAGCGCGTCGTGAAGTCTGTCTCTTACCGATGCATATCCGTCGTTGAGTATGAGATTTACGTTTTCCGCAGGGTCGTTATCAAGGTCGTAAAGCTCGTCTTCGGAAAGAAGATTTACAACGAGCTTATATCTGCCGTCAAAGACCGCGCGCATAGGCTGAAAACCGCCGAAGCCGTCATGGTCCGTCTCATAACGTCCGAATTCAATAAAGATCCTGTCGTTTACACGTTTTCCGGGGTTTATTATCGACGGGAGAAGGCTTTTGCCGTCGAATGCTTTCGGGATATCGAAGCCCATGATGTCCATTATCGTAGGCGCGATGTCGATGTGAGATACGGGGTTTGGATCTACAATGCCTTTGGGTATCCCGCCGCCCCTTATTATCAGAGGTATCCTCGTTATTTCATCGTATGCCGCAGGACCCTTAGCGAAAAGAGAGTGAGACGACAGCATATCGCCGTGGTCGGACGTATAGATGATAACGCAGTCAGGCGCATATTTATCCGCAGCAGCCACTACCCTGCCGATCTCTTTATCGATAAACGTGTTGCATCCGAAAAATCCCGGTGCTTTAAGACGTATATTCGATTTATCCTCTTTGTTTCTGCCGTTTGCCCAGACTTTCTGATGCGACGGTTTTGCTTCGAGATCGTCGTATATATTCTCGCTTTTGGGAAATTCAAAATCGTTATACATGCTTCTGTATGGTTCAGGACAGAGCGACGGATCATGAGGCTCATCGTAAGAAACAACAAGGAAGAAATCTTCGTTTGCGTGATTATAGAGAAAATCTATCGCTTTATCCGAGCACTGATGCCCGAACGTGAATTCCGCCGAAACGCCGTCCGCACCGTTTTTTCTCGATTTTACCCTGTCCTCTTCGGTCATATTTTCAAGGTAGTTGCGCATATCGAACCAGTATCGGCTGTCCCAACCGGCAGGAGCCCTGCCAAGCCCGAAATAGTCGCTTCCGTCAAGATGCCACTTACCGATATAAGCAGTATGAACGCCTTTATCCTGAAGTCTTTCGCCGAGAGTGTGAACGTTATCCGCCATTCCCTCAAGATTTGACCAGCAGCCTGTCGAGTGCGGATACTTTCCGGTAAAAATGCCTGCCCGGGCAGCCTGACAGACCGGCTGTGTGGTATAGGCGCGTTCGCACCGTATGCCGTTTTCGGCAAGGCTGTCGATATTAGGCGTTAAAAGTCCGGTATTGCGGTAGCAACCGACCATATCCCAGCGCTGAGAGTCGGTCATTATAAGAATTACCTTTCTGTTTTTCATCGGCGTATCCTTTCTTTATTGATCACTGCAACGTTTTTTCGTCTTTAAGAAGTTTGTATTCTATAGAATCGATAAGCGCCTCGTGAGACGCCTGAATGATATCTATCGAAACGCCTACCGTCGTCCACACGTCTTTGCCGTCGGTTGAATCGATAAGTACCTGAACGGTAGATCCGGTAGCGGAACGGTTATCCATTACGCGGACCTTGTAATCTATAAGCTGAACCTTGTCAAGCGACGGGAAAAACGGACGAAGAGCTTTTCTGAAGGCCTCGTCTAATGCGTGAACAGGTCCGTCGCTTTCGGTAGCGGCGATCTCCTGCTGATTCTCAACTCTAACTTCCGTAAACACATAGCTTTTGCATTCTTCGCCGAGCTTTGCCTCGTTTATAAGCTTATAAAGCTCCACCTCAAAATGCGGCGTATACATACCGAGCACTTTGCGGATAAGCAGCTCGAACGATGCCTGAGCCGCCTCATAGCGGTAGCCGTGCGCCTCTTTATCTTTCATTGCCGAAAGCAGCATATCTACCTTGTCCGAATTTTTGTCTATATCGGGAACAACGCGCCTGATCATAGGCAAGACGGCGCTTTTTCCGCTGATCTCGGAAAGAAGGATCGTGCGCTTATTGCCGACGAGCGAAGGATCGATATGTTCGAATGTCGCAGGGTTTTTAAGCACCGCGTCAGCATGCGTGCCCGCCTTGTGTGAAAATGCCGCGCGGCTTATATAAGGCAGCCCCTGAGTTGAAATATTAGTTATCTGGGCTATCGCCCTTGAAATTCCGGTAAGACTTCTTATCTTTCCCTCTGGAAGGACGTCGAAGCAGGATTTTATCTGCAGATTTGCTATCAGAGCCGAAAGATCGGCGTTGCCGCATCTCTCGCCTATTCCGTTTATCGTGCCCTGAACAAGCTCTGCACCCGCGCTGACCGCAGAAAGAGCGTTTGCCACTGCAAGCGCGCAGTCGTTATGAGTGTGAATACCGAGTCTGACGGAAACGTGCGTTTTAACGTCCATTACCGCGCGTTCTATGTCCGCCGGGAACGTTCCGCCGTTTGTATCGCAAAGAACTATCTCGTCTGCGCCTGCCAGCTGAGCCGTTTCAAGCACCGAAAGAGCGTACTGTCTGGAAGAAAGCCATCCGTCAAAAAAATGTTCGGCATCAAAAAACACGTATCTGCCTTTGCTTTTAAGAAATCTTATGCTTTCAGATATCATGCGCAGATTTTCTTCCATTGTTGTTTTAAGCACATCGGTAACATGAAGCGGAGACGCTTTGCCGAAAATAGCGCAGCATTCTGAGTAATCCGCAAGAAACGACAGAACGGGATCGTTTTCCGGATCAGCGCCGGCTTTAACGGTGCTGCCGAACGCAACGATCTTGGAATGAAGAAGATCCATTTTTTTCAGATCGTCGAAAAAACCATCGTCATAAGGATTATAAACGGGATTGTCAATTTCGATAAAATCTATACCGAGAGAGTCAAGCAGACGAATGATATTCAGCTTGTCGTTTTTGGAATAAAAAACGGTATCGGACTGTGCACCGTCACGCAGCGTGGTATCGTAAGTAGAAATTTTCATAATGTCACCTTTTGAATAATACCGAAAAACATATACCATGACAGCATTATACAATATTCATACGAAAATGTCAATATTAAACGAAACATTATGCGAACACTGAAAATGCGATATGACTATGCGGTACGCAGCCCGTTTCAAATTGCGGAATGAAGCAATTTATTATTGACTTTTATTTTTTTATATGTTAAAATGGTATAAAATATAAATAAAAAAGGAAAAGTGCTATGAAAGACATTGATTTTTCTGCCATCAGGGCATACGAAAAAACTCAGCAGCAGTTTCTTGAAGACATAAACAGCCTCGGCGTTGTCTTCCGTCATAAAAAAACAGGAGCACGCGTTTGCGTTATATCAAACGACGACCCCAACAAAACGTTCTGCGCCACTTTCAGGACCCCGCCAGAAAACAGCACGGGCGTTCCGCATATAATAGAGCATACCGTTCTTTGCGGTTCTGACGAATTCCCGGCAAGAGACCCGTTTATGCAGCTTGCAAAGGGCTCTCTGCACACATTCCTCAACGCAATGACGTATCCCGACAAAACGCTTTATCCCGTTGCGAGCTACAACGACAAAGATTTTCAGAATCTTATGCACGTATACCTTGACGCGGTTTTTTTCCCGAATCTGCATAAACGCAAAGAAATATTCATGCAGGAAGGCTGGCATTACCATCTCGAAAACGCAGAAGATCCCATCGAAATAAACGGCGTTGTTTACAGTGAGATGAAGGGCGCGATGTCGTCTCCCGACAGCACGGTTTTTGACGAACTTACAGCCGCGCTTTATCCCGACGGAACATACGGAGTCAACTCGGGCGGAGATCCTGACGTTATCCCGTCGCTTACATATGAATATTATACAGACTTTCACAGAAGATATTACCATCCCTCAAACAGTTATATTTTCCTTTACGGCGATATGGACGTTGCGGAAAAACTCAACTGGATAGACGAGCATTATCTTTCGCGTTTCGACCGGCTTGAGATAGATTCTTCGATAAAGATTTCAGAACCGTTCGAAAAAATGAGAGAGACCGTAAAAAAATACTCTATCGCCGAAAACGACGACGAAGAGGGCAAAACGTATCTCGCTTTCGCATCATCCTGCGACGCTTCTCTTGACAGAGAGGAACGCGAGGCATGGGAGCTGATAAGCGAAGTTCTGCTCGATATGCCCGGTGCGCCGCTCAAACAGGCGCTTCTTGACGCGGGACTCGGCCAGGATATTTACGGAGGATTTGAAAACAGTCTTCTCACACCCGCTTTCCTCGTTATCGCCAAAAATGCGAAAAAAGAGGACAAGCACCGCTTCAAAGACGTTATTTTCGAAACGCTCGAAAAGATCGCGAAAGAAGGGCTAAACGAAAAAGCGCTTCTCGGCGCGGTAAACAGCGCGGAATACCGCTGGAGAGAATCGGATTACGGCGGAACGTCAAAGGGCATATACTACGTTATAGACATGCTTCAGACCTGGCTTTACGATGACGAGAAGGTATTTGATTCACTCAATAAAAACAGCCGCTACAAGCATCTTCGCGAGCTTATAGGCACAAGCTACTATACAGATCTTATCAGAAAACGCATACTTGCAAACAATCATGCCGTTCTTCTTTCTCTCGAACCCGAAAAAGGTCTTACCGAAAAGAAGAATGCGGAGCTTGCGAAAAAGCTTGCAGACTACAAGGCAACGCTTTCAAAGGACGAGATCGATGCGATGGTCGAATCCACCAAAAAACTTATCGCATATCAGACAGCGGAAACAACGGAAGAAGAGCTTGCGTGCATTCCTTCGATAGAAAGAACGGACATTAAGCGTGAAGCGGAACCGTTCTCGAATATCGAATTCAATCTTGCAGGCTTCCATGCCGTCTGCCATAAATATGAAACGAACGGCATTACATACTTGAAGCTTCTCTTTGACATCGGTCCCGTTCCCACAGAAAAGCTGCCTTATATAAGCTTTCTTGCAGGTGTTCTCGGTCAGATAGATACCGCAAAGCACACGGCAACCGATCTTTCAAGCGAAATAAAGATACATACCGGCGACGTTTCGTTCGGCATCGCCAACTACAAGTTTTACGGCAAAAAGGATGATTCAAGGCTTGTATTCTGCGTCAATATCAAAGCTTTTGCAGACAAGATACCGTATGCGCTCGAGCTTGCTTCCGAAATAATCACTTCATCGAATTTTGACGATGCAAAACGTCTCAGAGAAATACTCGGCGAAGATATTTCCTCAAAGCAGAGACAGTTTATCGGCAGAGGCAACTCGGTGGGAATAGCAAGGATCAAGTCTTACTATACCCGCAGGGGCGTTATTGACGAGTATCTCGGCGGAATAGACAATTACAAATTCAAAAAGAATATTTTCGATAACTATGAAGAATGCAAGGCTGAGCTTTGCAGTAATCTGCGCGCCGCTGCGGGCTACATTTTCAATCCAGCGAATATGACCGTAAGCATCGCTGCCGATGAAGCGGGCGTAAAAGCGGCGGAAAAAGCTCTTCCCGTTTTTGCAAAAGAAGCCGACGCGCTCTGTCACAAAGATCTCGGCGAGCCCTCTGCGATAGTTCCCGAAAAGAAGAACGAAGCTTTCATGACCCCCGCCCTCATTCAGTTCCTCGTTCGTGGAGGAAACCTCTTTGATGCAGGATATGAATTTGACGGTGCTCTCTGCGTTGTAAGAACAGCGGCAAACTGCGATTATCTTTACAATATGATACGTCTTAAGGGCGGTGCATACGGCTGCGGCTGCGACTTTGCGGCGGATACCGGTGACGTTTTCTTCTATTCATACAGAGACCCCAAGCTTGCCGAAACTGACGACGTATATATCAAAACGCCTGACTTCGTTGAAAATCTCAACCCCGACGACGCTGAACTGACGAAGTATATCATCGGCACTTTCAGCGGCATAGATACGCCGAAATCGATAAGCGGCAAGATAGGCTATTCGCTTTCAGCGTATTTCACAGGCAGAAAGTATGAAGACGTTCAGAAAATACGTGAACAGATCCTTGACGTCACCGTTGAAAAGATGCATAGCATGTCAGGACTTATCAAAGACGTTCTCTCGCAGGACTACAAGTGCTGCGTGGGCAATGCACAGAAGATAAAAGACAATGCGGAAATGTTCGGAAGCATAGAAAACATAGGCTGATGCCCGCGATAATTTCCGAATAATATCTGAATATGAACCAGCTGATCCTCGGTACTTCCGACCTGAAGCGGAAGGAATTTGTTGAAAACAAGATCGCAGAGCTTCTGCGAAAGAACGACAACGGCAAAAAAATAACAGTCATAGTACCCGAACAGTATACGTTTGAAACGGAACGCCGCTTCCTGAAACTGTTCGGGGAAACGGCTATGCGCAGGATCTCTGTTTTTTCATTCAAAAGGCTTGCAAATTTCATTTTCGCAAAAAGCGGTCCGCTGCGTCACGATTTTATAGGAGACGGAGGCAAAAACGCCGTTATTCTGAAAGCGGTTTCGGAAGTGGCGCCGTTTCTTAAATACTATCCTGAAACCTCGCGTTCATATTCGTTTATCTCGCTTGTTTCCGCAGCGATCACGGAAATGGAGATAAGCGGACTCTCTCCCGAAGATCTTATGCGCGCGGCTCAGGCTGAAAACGACGACAAGCTGCACGATATATCGCTTTTTGTTTCGGCATATCGCGCGCTCCTTGAAAACGGGAGCTTTGAAGCGGAAAACAGACTCGGTGTTCTTGCAAAAGAGATCGCAAACAGTGATATTTTCAGGGATGCGGATATTATCTGCGATAAATTCTCCGTTTTTCTTTTTTCTGAAACCGAAGTTTTGCTTTCTCTCGCAAAAACAGGCGCAAACGTATGTGTTTCTTTCCCCGCTCCGACAGTAAACGAACCAAAATACTCGCTTTTTTCGGTCATTTCAAAAAATGCGGCGTCATTTCTTGCAAAAGCGAAAAAAATCGGCGTCGTGTTTGACTGCGTCACTCTTGATGATGAAAGCGGAAGACCGGACGATCTGAAAGCGGTTGAAAACTGTCTTTACCGTGAAAGAACTACGGACTGCGCTCCCGCAAACATTTTTGCATATAAAGCCTCGGATATTCTTGACGAGGCTGATATGGCTGCCGCGAAAATTGCCGCCCTCGTCCACGACGAAGGGTACAGATACGGCGATTTCACCGTTATAATGCGAGACAGCGATACATATTCCCCGGTCCTTGAACCGGCGTTTGAAAAATACGGCATCCCGCTTTTCTGTCACAGACGTGTTCCGCTCAGAGTAAAACCTTTGTGCGCGCTGACAGACGCGCTGTTTTCGGTCGTCTGCGACGGATACAGGCGCGAAAACGTTCTTGCCTTTCTGAAAACAGGCATAACCGGACCTGACGATGACGACGTGGCTGCATTTGAAAGCTATATAGAAAAATGGCGCATATCCTACGGCACTTTTCTTTCCGATTTCACGCTTCCGACCGATGATTCAAAGCCAGAAACGCTTGAAAGGATAAACGGCGTAAGGCAATACGTTGTATCACATATCGAAGCGTTCAGGGCGGCGGCAAAAGAAGGAACGGTAAAAACGACGGCGGAGGCGCTTTTTTCGTTTTTTGTTTCAATATCGCTCAAAGAAGCGCTTGATAACACCGCAAAAGAGTATGCTCAATACGGGCAGGACGCTCTTTTTGCGGAGCAGAAACAGGTTTATGATCTGATAATAAATGCACTTGACGAGCTTGTATCGGTTGCGGGAAACGATACCGTGTCTCCCGAAGAATTCCGTGAACTGCTTTTTGCGGTCGTTGAAGAAAACGATATAGGCATAATTCCAACTGCAGTCAATGAGGTAACTGCGGGCAGCATAGATTCAGTTCCTCTCAACCGCCCGAAAGTTGCCTTTGTGCTCGGTCTGTCGGACGGATCTTTTCCGCGGACGGACAGCGGTTTTTCGTTGTTTGACGACAGCGACAGAGCACTCCTTGAAAAATACGACATAGAGCTCGGCAAAACTGAAGAAGAAAAGCTCATTCATGAGCAGTATCTTGCTTATAAAGCTCTTACCGCCCCTACCGAAAAGCTTTTTATATCGTATCCGTCGTCAACTTCCGGTCAGACGCGTCCGTCGTCTGCGGTCACGGAGCTGATGAGAATATTCCCTTCTCTCGAAATATCTCAGCCGCTTTCTGAAAACGACCCCGATAAAATTGCCGAACGTATTCAGAACGTATCGTCGGCGTTCGACGTTTACGCGAGGTTCGGATCAGGACAGCTCAGAGAATTTCTCGAAACTACTGAATATGGAAAATACCTTCATTCATCTGAGAGCGCTTCTCTTGAAAAGGACACCGCCGAAAAGCTTTTCGGCAGAAACATGCGTCTTTCGGCCTCGCGCGTTGCGAAGTATTACGAATGCGGTTTTTCATATTTCTGCGAATACGGCCTCGGACTTAAAAAGAAGCGGGACAAGCTTCTCGGGGCCCTTGAAACGGGCAATTATATGCACTTCATTCTTCAGCACGCCATAGCTGAAGGGCTTGGAACGACCGAAGAAATCGGGCGCCTAACGGCAAGGCTTTCGTCTGAATATCTCCTTTCTCTGTTCGGAGACGCAACGCCTCCCGCAGGATTTATGACGTATTACGGCAGACTTGTAAGCAAGGCGGCGCGACTTCTTGAGATGTTCAGAGACGAGCTTGCGCAGTCAAAGTTCGTTCCCGTAGATTTTGAGGTGGAAATAAGCGGCAACGGCAAGATAAAGCCGGTGATCATACCGACCGAGAACGGTTCCGTCTGTCTTGTGGGTATAGCCGACAGGGTTGACGTTTATGAAAAAGACGGCAGGAAATATATCAGGGTAGTAGACTATAAGAGCGGAACGAAAACTTTCGATCTTCAATACGTCTATTACGGTCTTGACGTTCAGATGCTTATGTATCTTTATGCGCTCGGAGAAAACGGCGCGGCGGTTTACGGTGAGACGTCCCCGGCAGGATGTATGTACGTCGGAGCAAACCCGAAAATCGTGTCGGTAAAAAAAGGCGAAGGTTATACCGAAGCAGAAAAAGAGCTTTGGAAAAAGCATCCGCGCTCAGGCCTTTTCCTTAACGATACCGCCGTTCTCAACGCTATGGAAACAGGTCTGGGCGGGAAATATATACCGGTAAAAGCGGGTCAGGCAAAGGCTCCGCTTGTTTCGGAAGAGGAATTCGGAAAGCTTTTTTATCATATAAAGAAGCTGCTGAAGGATATGGCGACCTCGCTTCTTAACGGCAACACTGATAAAAATCCGATCAAAACAAGAAAAAAAGACGGTTGCGCTTATTGCGTTTACAACGCGTTCTGTTTTTACGGCGGCAGCGGCAGAAACATGGAAAAGATAGACACAGACAATATATTCGCCAGAATTGACGGCGAGCGGCAGGAACAGTAGGATTATGAGCTGGACAGAAGAACAAAACAGAGCTATACACCAGAGAGACGGCAGTCTGCTTGTCAGCGCTGCGGCAGGGTCGGGAAAGACAGCTGTGCTCACAAACAGAGTAGTGGAATATGCCACGGCGGGAGGAAGTCTTGACAGACTTCTCGTTGTAACGTTCACCCGTCTTGCCGCAAGTGAGATGCGCGAAAGAATAGGCAAACTTCTTTCCGAAGCCGATTTTGAGAATAAAGAAGCGCTCCGCAGGCAGAAACTGCTGCTTTACAAGGCTAAAATATCAACTATAGACAGCTTTTTCGGTGAGATCGTCCGCGAAAACTTCAAAACACTCGGTATTTCACCCGATTACCGTATGCTTGACGACGCGGAATACGGCTTTATAAAGTCCGACGTTCTGTCAGCAATACTTGAACAGAGATATAAAGACTACCCCGAAGGTTTTGCCGAGCTTCTGCGCCTTTTCGGCGGCGAAGGCGAAAACGAGGAGCTTTCAAAGCAGATAAACACACTCTACACCTTTTTGCAGTCGCTCCCCTTCCCGGAAGACTGGGCAGACGGACAGAAGGCGGCTTATCTTGATCCGGATAAATGGCTTTATGAAGCGTGTGCGGAAGTATTGCCTGATTTTAAGGAATACCTCGATATTTACGACGAGATTCTTGACGAGAGCGTTTTTTCTCTCAAAGAAACGGCAACGGTAGAAAGCGAAAGAGCTTTGATAGCGTCGGTCATAGCATCGCTTGAAAAAAACGACTGGGATGGCGCGCAGAGAAAGATATCCGGATTTACGTTCGAAAAAAGCCCGCCGTGTCCCGCAAACGACAGAACGAAACAGAAATACAAGGCTTTTCGCAATATGCTCAAGGAATATATCGCAAAACCGCTTTTCACTATGGACAGCGACTTTCTGCGGTCCGACCTTCACGAGGTAAAAGACGGCGTTTTTGCGCTCATTGACGTCACTCTTGAATATATTGCCGGCGTAAATGCCGAAATGAATAGAAAAAACGCCTATTCATTTGATGCAATAGCGCATTTTGCGCTTTCGCTCACGGTCGAAAGAGACGAAAACGGCGTTTCGCAGAAAACAGATTATGCAAGAAAGCTTGCAGAGTCTTTTGACGAAATACTTATAGACGAATACCAGGACGTTAACGATCTTCAGGAATGCTTTTTCTCGTCAGTTTCAAGAAACAACTGCTTTGCCGTGGGAGATATAAAGCAGAGCATATATATGTTCAGGCAGGCAAACCCGGATAATTTCTCTACAAAGCTCGCACTTTTTCCCGTAATATACCTCAATAAGAATTTCAGAAGCCGCAAGGGAATACTCGATTTCTGCAACTTTGTTTTCGAACGAGTTTTCTCCGCGCGCACGGGCGGAATGGAATACGGAGAGAGCGAAGCGCTCAATCCCGGCGCAGAATACCCGGAAAGAGAAGGTGCGGACGTTGAGCTTCACCTTCTGAAAGACAGCGACGATGAGGATAATTACGAAACTCAGGCGCGTTTCTGCGCAAGAAAGATAAAACGGATGATATCCGAAGGTTTTACCGTTTCTTCACCGCAAAGACCGGCAGCATTTTCCGACTTTGCAATCATAATACGCGACCGCAAAAATCTTGCCGACTATGAGCGCATATTTTTTGAAGAAGGCGTTCCGTGCTTCGGTTCAAGCGGAGGAACTTTTCTTGATTCACCCGAAACATCCACCGTTTTCGCGTTTATGAAGGCTATAGACAACCCCTACGACGATCTTTCGCTTTTTGCCTCAATGTTTTCTCCGATAGGCGGCTTTTCTGCGGACGAAACAGGCAGGATGCGCGCGCAGGACAAAAGCGTGTCTCTTTATGACAATCTGATTCTGGCGGCAGAGGAAAACGAACATGCAAAAGAGTTTTTAACGTTTTTCTCAAAAATGAGGCTGCTCGCAAAAAATCTTCCCGTTCACAGCCTTGTCCGTGAAATATATGAGCAGACCGGGTACCCGTCTTTTGTTTCTACCATGCCGCTGGGGTATCTTAAAAAGGAAAGGCTGAACGCCTTTTACGCTTTCAGCCGATCATTTTCCGACAACAGAGGCGGCTCTCTATATGAATTCATAAAATTCACGGAAAACGCTGCGGAAACCGGCAGCGTAAAAACGGGAGAGGGAATACCTTCGGGCAATTTTGTTAAAATAATGACTATTCATGCATCCAAGGGACTCGAATTTCCGATAGTCATTCTGCCTCAGCTGAACAAGAATTTCAATTACACGTCACTTCGCGATCCTCTTATCATCGATATTTCCGCGGGACTTGCCACAAAAATGCGTGACAGAGAGATGATTTTTGAGCAGACCACCTTCATGCGGGAGCTTGTTGCCGCGAAAAAGAAGCGAAAAGAGCTTTCCGAAACGCTGCGGCTTTTATACGTTGCGTTTACACGCGCAAAAGAAAAGCTCATACTTGTTTCGGGCGGAGCGAAATATGACGAAAACGCGTTTCTTGCCCATTCACTTTACTGTGAAAACGAAAAAGTGCACCCGATAAAAACTTATGCTACTTCTTCCGCGGAAGAACTGCTTCTAAACTGTCTTACGTGTCATCCGAAATGCGGAGAACTTATAACCGCTTTTTCGGACGTTTGTCAGACCGAAAGAGAGCCTGTGTCGGTTTTTGTCAATGAAGATATGCCCGATAACGATCTTGCGGCAAATGCGCAGGACGGATTTGAAATACCGATAACCGCCGCCGAACTGACGAGGAGATGTGCCGCTAACGAAAAGGCGGTAAGGATTCCCGCAAAGCTCAGCGTTACCGAGCTTGTGAAAAACAAGCTTGCATCGGAAGAAAGCGAAGAACTGATAAAACCTGTTTATGACGGCAAAGAAATGAGACAGCCGCTATTCATTTCAGGAGAAAGCGAGCTTCACGGATCGCAGGCAGGCACGGCGATACATCTTTTTGTTTCGGAAGCCGATCTTTCTCTTCCCGTTGAAAGCGAGATAAAAAGACTTACGGATGAAAAATATATAGCCGAAAACCAGGCGGACGTGATCAGAAAAAATGCAGGCAGGATCGCGGCGTTTACAAAGAGCGATCTTTACCGTAAAATGCTTTCCGCCGAAAAGATAAGGAAAGAAGAATACTTTGTAGCGAGAATTCCGGCAAAAGAGTTTTCTTTGCAGGCAGACGAAAATGAAGAAATAATCCTTCAGGGCGCGATAGACGTTTTGTGCGAATATGCCGACGGGCTTATGATAATAGATTATAAAACAGACAGAGCGTCAAAAGAAGAGCTTATTTCAAGATACGAAAAGCAGATTGCTTATTACGCATACGCCGCACAGAAAGTTTTTGCAAAGCCCGTAAAAGAGGCGTATATCTGGTCTTTCGGGCTTTCTGAGGCGATAAAAACAGATATTCACGGAAATACGAACGGAGGAAAATAAAATGATCAGATTTGAAAGAACTGCCGTAATGAATTTTGACAACGCCATAAGAGGCGCAAGAAATCCGATGAACAGCTGGGCGAAAAGCGACAGCTATTATGATGAGTCTGGAAAGTTTGTTCTCGGTCCGGCAGACCTTGCTTTTGCAGTCCGCCTTGCTTCAGCGGGAAGCACGCACAGAAAATTCATGCGTCAGATATTCGTTTCGGTAGATATAACCGCGCCTCTCTACTGGTGGAAGGAATTTGACACTTATAAAGTGGGAACCGTTGCAAATTCCACGAGCACCATGCACAAAATTCATTCAAAAGAGTTTTCGCGCGACGATTTTTCACATGATAAAATGACTCCCGAAACGCTTGAAATGCTTGACGGAAACATCGCTTATCTGGAAACTCTGCGTCTTAAATACCTCGAAAACAAGGATAAAAAATACTGGTATGACATCATACAGTTTTTGCCGTCGAGCTATAATCAGATGCGGACATGCACGATGAACTACGAAAACCTTATCGGAATGTATGCGCTGAGAAAAAACCATAAACTCGATGAGTGGCACCAATATGCCGAATGGATAGAAACGCTGCCGTATGCTAAAGACCTGATAATCGGCAAAATGCAGGAGGAATAGAAGGTATATATATGTTCAGAAGCGCGTTTCCCGTTGTTAAAACCGAAGAGATAGTTATGCGCAAAGTTAAACCGGAAGACGTTGTTTTTTACAACACTCTGTCCGACCCGCAGACGTCTTTATACGAATTCTGGGAGCCCCACAGAACGTATGAGGACACTCTTGAATTTCTGTCGCGCATATTCACGAAATACGAAAACGGCGTATACTGTGACTGGACCGTCACACGACGCTCGGACGGCGAGCCCCTCGGGATGATATCGTTTCATGATATTTTTCCGCTTCATGCGCGCGCCGACATCGGGTTTTGGATCGTAAAAAAATACAGGAACATGGGTTATGCCACCAAGGCGGCGAAGGCGATGATCGAATACGGTTTTTCTTCGCTCGGTTTTGAGCGCATCCAGGCCCTCTGCGCCACAGAAAACGCCGCGTCCGTAAAAGTGCTTGAAAAAGCAGGCATGAAAAGAGAAGCCCTGCTTGAAAAATACGCGCGTTTGAACGTTGATAAATCAAAGCTTTCTGACATATATATGTACACAATTTTCCCTTAAACCTGACACAGACGCGTCACCCGTCGAACAAAATAAAGAGGTATAATCATATCGTAAAATCGATAAGGAGGTTTTAGTTATGGAATACGAAGAAACCAATGAAATAAAAGAACCCGAAATCAACGCTTCAGCGGAAACCGCAGAACCGGCAGAAGCAGGACACACAGAAGAATTCGTTCCGGAAGAACCGAAAGAAGAAACCGTATATTCCGAACCCGTTGCAGAGCAGCCGGTGCCGAAGACAGCGGAGAACAACCCTCCCGTATATGAAAGTCCCTCTTTTTACTCGACTGTTCCCGTATATACTCAGGCTCCCGAAAAGAAAAAGAAGAAAGGTAAAAATTTCTGGATCGCCGCCACAGCCGTTCTTGCGGCTATATGCATAATGACGTCGTCATTCGCGATCGGCGCGGTATTCGGCAGAGCAAACGCTCCCGCAGCAGCCCCGACAGTAGCACAGACGGCAAAAACTGTGACCGTAAGCACGCCCGACTACGTTCCCACGTCTCAGAACACGGCGGAAGGCAGACTTGACGTTGCCGGAGTAGCCGAAAAAGTAAACCCGAGCGTCGTGGTTATCCTTACATCGTCAGATCAGGGCGGAAGCCTCGGTACGGGCGTTATTTTTACCGATGACGGATATATCATCACATGCGCGCACGTTATAGACGATGCCAACAAAGTATCCGTATATCTTTACGGAGACGACAAAACGGCATATGACGCCGAAGTTATAGGTTTTGATACTTACAGCGATATAGGCGTTATCAAAGTAAATCTTAATGGACTTCCCGCAGCGGAATTCGGAGAAAGCCATAAGCTCGTTCCGGGCGAACAGGTAGTAGCTATAGGCACACCCTATGAGAGAAACCTTGCATATACCGTAACTTCCGGTTATGTTTCTTCAAGAAGAGACAATTACAAGCTTGAAGACCTCAACCTGACGCTTGATCTTATTCAGCACTCCGCAACCATCAATCCCGGTAACTCGGGCGGTCCGCTCCTGAATATGTACGGTCAGGTAGTAGGCATCAATTCCGTAAAAATCATGATGGGTGAGTTTGAAACCTTTGAGGACATAGGTTTTGCAATTCAAACTGAGGCCGCTCTTCCGATAGTTGAGCAGATAATAAACGAAGGCTCTGTTCAGCGTCCGCAAATAGGCATAAAAGGCGCTACTGACGAAATGATAGGCGGCGTTTACGTTTCGGAAATACTTGAAGGCGGAGGAGCAGAGAAGGCAGACATTCAGGTTGGCGATATTATCACCAAGCTTAACGGTGAAAGAGTTAAATCTATTGACGAGCTTATCACGAAACTCGGAAAATTCAAAGCAGGCGACGAGGTAGAACTGACTCTGCTGAGAGACGTTGACGTTGTTATAACAAAAGTAATTCTTCAGGAACCCGCAAAAGGCTGATATATTAAACAATAAAAAAGACGGAGATTTGTCTCCGTCTTTTTTTGCTTTACAGTTCACTCATTATTTCGTCGCGCATCCTTATCGCTTCGGCTCTTGCCGCTTCTGCAAACCTCTCGGCGGGAAGACCCTGCTTTTTATATGCGCACATTATTCCTCTTGAAGAATTAACTATCGCTCCTGTTCCGTTTCTGAATGCGCCCGCAACATCCTTTGCAGCGCCGCCCTGAGCGCCGTAGCCGGGAACGAGGAAGAACGTATGCGGAAGTCTGTCTCTCAGCTGAGAAAGCTGTTCGGGATAGGTTGCCCCTACAACAGCCCCCACGTCGGAATAGCCGTATTTACCCACGGACTTTTCGCCCCATTCCGATACGAGGTCACCCATATGCTCATAAACTTTCTTTCCGTTTTGCAGCACGAGATCCTGCAGCTGGCCGCTGCCTTTGTTTGACGTTTTTACAAGCACGTAAATTGCTCTGCCTTCAACAAGAAACGGTTCTACGCCGTCAAAACCGAGATATGCGTTCACAGTCAGTGCGTCGGCGTCAATCACTCCGAAAAATCCCTTTGAATAAGCCGATGCGGTAGACCCTATATCGTTTCTTTTGCCGTCCGCGATAACGTAGAGGCCCTTTTTATGCGCATATGCGATCGTTTCGCAAAACGCTCTGTAGCCGTCAGCGCCGAGAAGCTCGTAATAGGCCGCCTGAGGTTTTACGGCGGGAACGATATCGCAAAGCGCGTCTATAAGCTCTTTATTGAATCTGAGTATGGCATCGGCTTTTGCCGCCGCCGACTCGCCCGTTATCATCGACTGCGGAAGATATTCGCAAAGCGGGTCGAGACCTGCAACGGTCGGATTTTTCTTTTCTTTTATTTTTTCGATCAGAATATCGGTTGACATCTGAAAAGTTCTCCCTCCAATATGTTATATACCGCCCTACCGGTCATTTCAGTTCCGTCAAACGGCGTGTTTTTTGATTTTGAAAGACTTTTTTCTTTTCTGAAAACGAACTGCGATGAAAGATCCGCGGCTATGAAGTTTGCCGGCTTTCCCTCTTCGATCCTGTTTATTGCTGTTCCCGCTCTTTTCGCCGGCGCTTCGCTCATAAGCCGCAAAAGAGCCTCAAGGGTAATGATCCCCTTTTTTACAAGATTTGTGTATGAAAGCGGGAACGACGTTTCAAGTCCAGTAATACCGAAAGGAGCGCGGGATTTTTCAACGGACTTCTCTTCTTCGGAATGAGGCGCGTGGTCTGTGGATATCATATCCACCGTTCCGTCGGTAAGTGCTTCGGTAACGGCATAAACGTCCTCTTCAAAGCGAAGAGGAGGATTCATCATGGCGTTTGCGCCGAATAATTCAACGGCATCTGACGTCAGTGTAAAGTAATGGGGACACGTTTCGGCGGTAACGTCCGCGCCGGACCTTTTCGCATCCCTTATCGCCGAAATGCTTTCTTTTGTGCTGACATGAGCTATATGCACTTTTGCCCCCGTTTTCAGGGCAGTGCCAAGCACTCTTATAACGTCTGAATATTCGGCTTCGGAAGGGATATTGAGTCTGTCCTTTATAACAGACTTGTTTTCACAGTGGCAGATAAACAGAAGCCCGTATTTTTTTGCGGAAAGCATCGCTTTTTCAAGGATATCATCATTCGGGACCGGCATACCGTCGTCTGAAACGGCAAGCACTCCCGCTTCGCTGTATGCGCCGAAATCGCAGATCTCTTCGCATTTCTGCCCTCTCGTTACCGCGCCTATCGGATGGACCTTTACGTTTGCCTGTCTGTTAAGAATATATTTCACCGTTTCTATGCTGTCGCATACCGGTTTTGTGTTCGGCATGCAAAAAACGTCTGAAAAACCGCCGTTTCTTGCGGCAAGAGTTCCCGTATATACGGTTTCTTTATGCTCAAAGCCCGGCTCGCGCAGATGGACGTGCAGATCAACGAACGCCGGAAGCGCGACAAGCCCCGTGCAATCGATCACCTCGTCGTTTTCGCCATTGCAGCCGATTTTTTTTATTATTCCGTCTCTGACAAGGATATCCGTCCGTTCGCCGTCAAGCAGAATGTTTCTGTAAATCATTTAATCACCGCTCTTTCGGGATATTTTAACATATGAAAAAGAATTTGTCAATATAAACGTTTTTTGTAGGAACAATTTGCCGATAATGCAGTCTTATTAATTGACAAATCGCTTCGGAGATGATATAATAAAAAAAATTATTACTGTTATCCGGAGATGTTATTATGAAAGTACTCGCTTTTGACCTCGGCGCTTCATCTGGTCGCGCAATACTCGGAATTTACGAAAACGGAAAACTCCAGATGGAGGAGATCCACCGTTTTTCAAACGATCCCGTTACGGTTAACGGAACGATATACTGGGATATTCTCCGCCTTTTTTTCGAGATAAAGACGGGGCTTTTAAAATGCGTAAACGCAGGACATAAAGATATAGAAAGCATCGCCATAGATACGTGGGGCGTTGATTTCGGACTTCTTGACGGCGACGGCAAGCTTCTTGAAAACCCTGTTCATTACCGTGACGCAAGATGCGACGGAATGATGGAAAAGGTTTTCTCAAAGATCCCGAAAGATGAGATATACGGTTCAACTGGCATACAGTTTGTAAAGCTGAACACGATTTTTCAGCTCGCCTCTCTTGTCGAAAGCAGAAAAGAGCTTCTTGAAAGAGCAAAAACACTGCTTTTCACGCCCGATCTGCTCGCATATTTCCTCACGGGAAAAATGAGCGTGGAATACACGATCGCCTCCACGTCTCAGCTTCTCAACGCCGAAAAACGTGACTGGGACTTTGATCTTATCGACAGGCTCGGTATTAAGAGATCGATCTTCCCGCAGATAAGAATGCCCGGCAGCGTAACGGGTCAGCTCCTTCCCGAAATTGCCGAAGAAGCGGGCTTTGAAAAGCCGGTAGACGTTATCGCCTGCGCTTCGCACGATACCGCTTCAGCAGTTGTTGCCGCTCCGATAGCAAAAAACGAAAAAAGCTGCTACATATCATGCGGAACGTGGTCGCTTTTAGGCGCTGAGCTTGACAGTCCGCTCATAAACAGCCAAAGCTTTGCCGAGAATTTCACGAACGAAGGCGGCTATGCGGAAAAAATAAGATTCCTTAAAAATATTTCCGGACTCTGGCTTTTGCAGGAGACCCGCCGTCAGTGGAACAGGGAAGGAAACGATATATCCTTTAAGGATATCGACAGAATGCTTGAGACCGAAGTTTCGGCAGGCGTCTATATAAACCCGGATAACGACTCTTTCTCTGCGCCGGGCAATATGCCTAAGAGAATAGAAGAGTATCTTACCGCCACAAACCAGCCCCTGCCCGCAACGAAGGGCCAGCAGGCGCTCTGCATTCTTGAAAGCCTTGCGCTCACCTACCGTTTTTATATCGAAAACCTTGAAAAACTTCTCGGTCACACGATAGACACGATACATCTTATCGGCGGCGGCACGAAGGACGAAAATCTCTGCCGTTTTACCGCCTGCGCTACGAAAAAGAGAGTTACCGCAGGTCCGATAGAGGCTACTGCCCTGGGCAACATCGCCGTTCAGCTTATCGCTAAGGGCGAGATAAAGGATCTGGATGAGGCAAGAACGCTTCTTGGCGACATAAAAGAATATCTGCCCGAAGACACTGATCTCTGGGAGAAAAAATACGCCGATTATATGAAAGTGAGATAAACAATGGATTTTATTCGTCAGCAAAAAGAAAACCTGATAAACGTTCTTTCCGCCTTAGTTGAAGTTCCGAGCGTAAGCGGCAAAGCCGACGATTACGGCATCTTCGGCAAACCCGTTGCGGACGCCTTCAGAGTTCTTTCTATCGCGGCGGCAGCGCTCAGGCTTGAAGTTGAAAACCTCGGTTATGCTCTCAGAATATCGATAGGCAGCGGAGAGGAAACGTTTCTTGTTGTTGCGCACGGAGACGTTGTTCCCGCAGGAGACGGTTGGACAAAACCCGCGTATAAACTTACGAGAGAAAAAGGCGTTCTTTACGGCAGAGGCGTTCTTGACGACAAAGGAGCCGCCGTTGCCGCATTGTATGCGCTGGCCGCCGTCAAGGCTTCCGGAAGAAAACCGAAAATGAAGGTTTCGCTCGTTGTTGGCGGTGACGAAGAAGTCGGAATGTCGGATATGCATATGTACGTAAAGCAGCACGGACTTCCCGATTACGCGCTCACGCCGGACGCAAGCTTCCCAATAACAAATGCCGAACTCGGATTTATCTTCGGCAAATTCGTTTTTGAAAACGTTTCGCAGAAAGGCTGCGTTTCACTCAAAACCGTAAACGGAGGAAAAGCCGTAAACTGCGTTGCAGAAAAATGCGAATGTTCTCTTACGGGATCACAGGAAGTATATGATTATATCTGCTCGCTTTCTTCATCCCTTCTTGAACCGGAGCTGAATTATGACGGAGAGACCGTCACCGTTTTGTGCCGCGGACTTTCAGCACACGGTTCCGTTCCCGAAAAAGGAAGGAGCGCCGTTCTTGATATGCTTTCCTTGCTTGAAAAAACATTCAAGCATTTCGGAGCGGAAAACAGCTTTCTCGCTTTTACGGAAAAATATATCAAGGGAACAGACGGATCTGCTCTCGGCATAAACTGCAGCGATGAATTTTCCGGACATCTTTCAGTAAACTTCGGAATGTGCTCATATAAAGACGGATACGCGGAAGTGACGGTCGACAGCAGAGTTCCGATCTCTTTCAGCGCTTTCGAGATTTCCGACAGACTTGAAAAGACCGCAGAAGAAAACGGCGCAAAATACGTTCCCGACAGAAACGGAAACGGCATACGCATTCCCGAAGACAGTCCTTTCATGAGATCGGTATCTTCAAGCTACGAAAAAGTAACGGGTAAACCCTGCGGATTTGTCTGCGAGCGAGGCTCAACTTATGCGAAAGCTTTTGAAGGTAGATGCGTGGCGTTCGGTCCCGCAGACGAAAGCGACAAGACCGTTTGCGGCAATATGCACGGTCCCGATGAATTTATTACCGAAGACGCGCTGCTCACTCTTTCGGAGGTTTACGCGCAGGTTATACTGGATTTCTGCTGCTGAATGCGAAAAAGAAGCATAAAAAGCGCTTAAAATAACGTTTTTTCTCATTTTCGGTATAAAAAGACACACTTTTGTAATATTTGCATACTATAATCAAAATGGTTTATAATCCGCTTTGAAAAATAACACAACAAAACAGATAGGAGTGTAGAACATGAAAAAAACAATTGCATTAGTCCTGACGGTCGTCATGGTCATGGCGCTCGCTGTTCCGGCTTTTGCTGACGTCATCGGAAACTACGCTTTACCCGAGATCGTTATCATAAACGGTAACGTAGACGGATACAACGTACCCGGTGCAGCAATAGAGTATGAGCTTACTCTTCACGGTCCCAACGCAAGCATAATAAAGATCGGCAACAAGTCTCTTTCTATTTCCGATTTTAAAAAGCTTGACTCGGATACCTATATTTACAGAGGTATCTATCCTCTCGGACTGACAGATTCAAACCTCAGATTCTATGTATACGACCTTTATCATCAGGGAAAAGCCGAATTTGAAAAAGTACTCAAATTCAAAACAGACCCGACACGTCCCGTATTGAGCGTTTCAGGCGCAAAACTTGCCAACGGCTTCAATATCGGCATTATCTCCATCGCCGCTTCCGACAATTACGGTATCGACAAGATCGCCGTTAACGGAAAGACGATTGCAGACAGCTCGAAGATCAACGGCAAAAAGATTTACGCAATCAATCACGAAGTTCTCGCAGTCGGCACATATATGGTAGTTGTTACCGATATCGCCGGCAATATGAGCGTAGCGAACATCACGTTCAACGCTGACGGAAACATCACCGTTGACAGTCTCACGGCTCCCGCAGGCGGAAGTATCTGGGCAGGCGACTACACCACCGGCATCGCTTCTCTTTACAAATACAATCCCCAGCTTTATTACTACATGAGGCTTTACGGCAAAGAGAATCTTGATGACACATGGCTTCTGTGGTATCTTCTCAATCAGAACAACACCGCAACCGAAACCGCTCTTCCCTCGATCCTCGGAAATCCGAACTGGTTCTATTTCTACAACAACGTAACCGGCAACGAGAATATGACTTCCGCCGAAAAATTCCTTTACTACTCGCTTTTCTCCGGCAAACTCGGCGAAGTTGACGGAACAAGCTATCTGTGGTATCTGCTCAGAGATAAAAATCTCGAAATGAACCCGATGCTTTTCTACTATATTCTCAACGGCGGCAAGAACCCCATCGCTGAAACTAATATCAACGAAAACTTCCTTGCTTATCAGTATTTCTTCGGCGATATTCTCAAATTCGTCTATGGTTCTGAGATATCCCACGTAACGAAGGACGGCGTTCTTACACTCATCGCTCCCACAGTAAAAGAGAAATCCGTTTCTTACCACTGGCAGAAATACGTCAACTACGGCTGGCAGAACACAGGCTCTGATTCGGCTACTCTCAACGTAACTCCCTCTGCAGGAGATAAATACAGAGTAATCGTTTCAAGCGACTATTTCTACAGACCCGTAAGCTCTGACGTTCTTACGGTCACCGACGATATGCTTGCAGACACTGCAACAGTTCCCGATCCCACACCGGCGCCCACACCCGCACCCGTTCCCTCTCCCGCTGATGAAAACAACGACGGCTCGTTCACATCCGATGATATTATCTTCAACGGTGTAAAGAAAGCCACATATTACATCCGCGTAAAGACCGGCGAAAAACTTATTCTTGTTCCTAACGTAAACGGTTTCTGGACATTCGATACATCGGTATTCACCGGCTCCTGCAACACTCTCGCGGTTCTCACCGCTCAGAAAGCAGGCTCCACAGTTCTCCTCTTCACAGGAACAGACGGCAAGGGCAATACCGCAACAAAATCAATAATAGTTGACGTTGTTGACTGAAACTGAATAAACATACAATAACGGCAGGGGTAAAATCCCCTGCCGTATTATTATGTGTTTTTTGTCTTTATTCGATTACCGCATTGTCCGTAACGAAAGCGGGAATCGTGATCGTTTGCATTACGTACTGTTTCAGATACGGCATACCGTAAGTTTCAACGTAATCGGAAAGTCCTGCGTCTGAAACATTCATATCAGTCACTTTGATATTTTCTTTTTCGGCTATTGCCTGAACTGCGAGAAACGCCTTTGCGGTTGTTTCATAAGCCTGCTTGTTATTCTCGATATAAACATCAACGTTTTCGTAGCCGGCGTAGTTATACATAAATTCATCGAGAGAAACACCGTACATATCAGCGTAATACTGATAGTCCGAAAGGTCGGAGCGGATGACGAAATCCATTACCTGTTTCGGAATTTCGCCCTTGATCTCGCTCTGAGTGATAAGCTCTGTGAAGAAATCTGATTTCTGCTGGTTTATAAGCCACGTGCGGATATCCTCTTTGAGAGCGTCTACACTGTCAAAACCGTAGTCTTTCGCAATATCATCGTTAAGCTCGATATCCAGCTCTTCGCCGTTTATGTGGTTTATTGTAACGTCAAATACCGCATCCTTGCCGTTGAGAGAATCTACGCCGTAAGTTGCGGGGAAGGTTACCTCCACATCGAATCTGTCACCGGGGAAATGGCCGATAAGCTGCTCAAGAAAATCGTCTATATAGTTTGTTACGCCGATGGTAACGTCTGTTCCCATACCGCCGGTAGAACCGCCTTCAAATTCAACACCGTCTACCCTGCCCACATAATCGATGTTTACGCTGTCGCCGTCTTCAACCGCTCTGTCGGTAATTTCTTCATACGTCGTGTATTCTGCAAGTATCGACTCGATCTGAGAATTCAGGTCGTCTTCTGAAGCTTCGAAAACCGAGGCGGATATCTTCACGCCTTTGTATTCAGGAAGTTCTACGTAGTCTGACGCCGTCAAACCGTTGAAAAATCCGTCTGTGTCAAGTCCGTCGCTTGCAAAGTAGTTTGAAAGATCGTAATCCTGTTCTTTTTTTCCGCCCAATGTGCTTAAATTACAACCCGAAAGGACAAATGCTGAAATAAGAAGCAGAATAAGGATTGCTGATAGTTTTTTATTCACTTTTTTTCCTCCGATTTATTATTTATTTATGTTTTATTTTTCAGTCGCAGCATGGGCTATTCCGTTTCAAACTGGCTTTCATAAAGCTGCCTGTAAAATCCGCCTGCTTCAAGAAGCTGTTTATGCGTGCCCCTTTCGATGATCTTGCCGTCCTTCATAACAAGCACAAGATCTGCCTTTGTGATAGTGGAAAGTCTGTGCGCCACAACAAAGCTTGTGCGCCCCTCGGTCATCTCGTCAAACGCTTTTCTGATCCGAAGCTCCGTCATGGTATCTATAGACGACGTAGCCTCGTCAAGAATGAGCATTGGCGGCAGCGCAAGCATTACGCGGCTTATGCAAAGCATCTGCTTCTGACCCTGAGAAAGATTGTCCCCGTCCTCATTGATAAGAGTATCATAACCGTTTTCAAGGCTTGAAATAAAGGTGTCTGCATGAGCGCGGACAGCTGCGGCGACTATCTGTTCACGGGATACGTTCTTTCTTCCGTAAGCGATATTTTCCGCAACGGTTCCGTTTTTCAGCCACGTTTCCTGCAGCACCATGCCGAACCCGGAGCGCAGAGAGTCAACGTCAAGCTCTTTTACTGGAACGCCGCCGAGCCGTATTTCGCCTGATCTGACGTCGTAAAACCGAAGCAAGAGGTTTATAAGCGTTGTTTTTCCGCAGCCTGTAGGTCCGACAATTGCGATCATTTTCCCGTAAGGGACAGCAAGATCGAAGTTTTCAATGAGCGGTTTTTCGGGCGCGTATGAGAAGGAGACCGAAGAAAACTCTATCTCTCCGCCTACCTGCGCGGTTTTTTCTCCCGAAATATCAGACTCTGTAGGTTTTTCGTTAAGCACCGCAAAGATCCTTTCGGCGGAAGCCTTTGCGCCAACGAATTCCGCTATGACGCCGGATATCTCGTTGAAGGGTTTTGTATACTGATTGGCATACATCAGAAAAGATGAAAGCTGACCGACGGAAACCGCGCCTTCTATAGCGTAGAAAGCGCCGAGAATACCTACCGCGGCATATACAGCGTTGTTTACAAAGCGTGTTGCGGGGTTTGTTATCGATGAAAAGAAGAGTGCGCGAACGCCGCATTTTCGAAGTTCCTCACCTGTCGTCGCGATCTTTTTTTCCATTTCGTCCTTCATTCCGAAAACGTTTACTGTTTTTGCTCCTCCTACGGACTCTTCAATAAGAGACGTCATATCGCCGCGGATCTCGGACTGTTTTTTAAACATCGAGTAAGTGTTTTTTGCTATAAACGACGCAACGAAAAGAGAAAGCGGCGTAAAAAGAACGACGACAAGCGCAATGGGTATATTTATCGAAAACATAAACCCTATCGTGGCAAAAATGGTCAGAAGCCCGGTAAAAAGCTGTGAAAAGCCCATGAGAAGTCCGTCAGAGAGCTGCTCGACATCGTTTATCACTCTTGAAATAATATCTCCGTGAGCATGCGAGTCTATATACCCAACGGGAAGGTCTGTTATTTTATAAAAAAGATCTTTTCTGAGTTTCAATACGGTTTTGTATGTGATGATATTGGTCAGATGCGTCATCAGCCACTGACATACCGATGCGCCGATAACTACTGCGGAATAAATAAGAACGAGAGAAAGAACGGTGTTGAAATCCACATCGTCTTTTTTAACCATTGCATCTACCGCTCTGCCTGAAATTATCGGAGCAAAAAGCGATAGCGCAACGTATGCGGCGGCAAAAACAAGAGAGAAGATCAGGTGGATCCGATACGGAAAAACAAGAGAAATAATTCTTTTTATTACGCCGTCGGATTTTACGGTTTTATTTTTCATTGTGCACCTCCGACGTCTGTGACGCGCATATCTCAGCGTATACGGGGCACGTTTCAAGCAGAATGTCGTGCGTTCCCGCCCCCGCAAGCTTTCCTTCGTGAAGGACAAGGATCACGTCCGCACGTTTTACCGCAAAAATACGCTGTGAAATAATAAAGACCGTTTTTTTGTCCGGCAGCGCCGCTATTGATCTGCGAAGCGCCGAATCGGTGGCATAATCGAGCGCCGAAGCGCTGTCGTCAAGGATAAGAACGTCGGAACGTCCCACAAGAGCGCGGGCGATGGTAAGTCTCTGCCTTTGTCCACCCGAAAAATTGGTTCCCGCTTTCGCGACCGGTCTGTCGAGATCTTTTCCGATAAAATCAGAAGCCATTGCCGTATCAAGCGCAGAAAAAAGCTCCTCATCGGATGCGTTTTTATCGCGCCATAAAAGATTTTCACGAACCGTTCCCGAAAAAAGCGAAGCCTTCTGCGGAACGGAGGCAAACGCTTTGCGAAGTGATGAAAAAGTATATTCTTTAACGGGTCTGCCGTTGATAGCGACCGTTCCTTCCGTCGGATCGGCTTCACGCAGAAGAAGCGACGCAACGGTGGATTTACCCGAACCGGTGCTTCCCACTATGCCTACGGTCATTCCCTTTTCTATGCTGAAGGAAACATTTTTTACCGAAAGACCCGAAGCGCCGGGGTATTTATACGAAACGTTTCTGAATTCTATTTTATCTACGCCTTCAAGCTCCTCTGTCCCGTCTGCAAGTGACGGTGAAACCGCAAATACCTCGTTTATTCTTGAAGCTGAAGACGATGATTTCGTTATCATTACTATAAGATTCGCAAGAGCAAGAAGCGCGATAAGGATCTGCGTCATATAATTGAGAAGTGCGATGACCTGTCCCTGCGTGATATCTCCTGCGTTTACCGAAAAAGCGCCGAACCACATAAGCACGGCTGCCGCGATATTTATCAGCGAATATGAAAGCGGATTCAGAAGCGCAGAGATCTTGCCCGAAAGGATCTGCGAGGCGTAAAGGCCGTTTGCGGCAACGTCGAACTCGCTTTTCTCGTCATCCTGAGCGGCAAAGGAGCGGACGACGCGCGCACCGGTTAGGTTTTCGCGTGTTTTTACGGTTATTCTGTCAAGATTTTTCCGCGTTCCTGTATAAAGCGGCAGGAGTTTTTTCATTATCAGCCATACTGTAACGGAAAGGACCGTTACCGCCACGGCAAAAATAAGGGCAAGACGTATATTTATCATAAAAGATGCCGCTACCGCGCCTATTATTATAAACGGTGAGCGCAAAAGAAGACGAAGGATCAGATTTATTCCCGACTGCGTCTGAATAACGTCCGCGCCGAGACGTGTTATGAGCGACGACGTGCCGAATCTGTCAAGCTCGGCAGAAGAAAAAGAAGCGATATGCCGATAAAGATCGTTTCTCAGCTCGGTCCCGAAAGCCATTGACGCCTTTGCGGCAAAATACTGAGCGGTTATCGAGCATACGAAGCCGAGCAGTCCCATAAAAACAACGATAAACCCGCAAAGCAGCACGTGATCGGTATCTTTGTTTCTGATACCTGTATCGATCATATCTGCCATTATTACGGGCACGGTAAGCTCAAAGCACGCTTCAAGAAATTTGAACAGCGGGCCGAGTATGCTCTCAAGGCGGTGATTTTTCAGATAGCGTAAAAGTTTTATCATCGGCGTTGATCTTCTCTTCGGTAATGGGTGATGTAATATTTTGTTAATTATATCATAAACGAACGGAAATATCAACAACAAAACAGTGGCATGTTTAGTCTTTCTTCGCTTTTTGCGATATTTGACAAAAATAACTGTTGAATTATTGGTTTTGATATGTTATAATATATCTCAGTTAGAAAGGAACGGAGATAGAAATAGATGCTTTCTGCAATTCATTCTGTCCTGCCGATCGCAATGTCGTTTTTTCAGGTTTTCGGACTTGTTATTCTGATATCGGCTTCAACAGTTGCGCTGCTTTGTTTTGTTATAATACCGCTCACAAGATACCTTGTATTACGGATAATCCTGTTTTTCAGGTGTTTGTTTTGCGGTGCAAAGTTTGCCAGGGTAGGCATTCCGGGATTTATTATCCCGCATTTCTGGAATCATAAGCCGGATTATATGCTGCTTTCAGGCAACAAGCTTTATCTGATAAAGCTTCGCAGCTACCGCAAGCTTAAATCGACCGTCAGGTTTTCCGACCCAGACTATTGGGAAATATCGAGCCACCGCGGTCTTGCTCCGACGGAAAACGAAGGCGTTATAGGCTCTATGACGATGGCTTTTCACAATTTCACCGTTCACAAACGCAAAAGAAAGTCGCCCGTAGGTCTTGTTAAATATGCAGCGTCGGTAAACTACGCTATTCAGGATAAACCCGTTTCCTGCGTCCCGGTAGTGCTGATCAATCCGTCGGTAAAGGACGTCCGAACAAAAAGCAATATCGAGCTTATAGACGGCGACACGATTTTTTACGGAATAGTTATCGCAAACAGCTTTTTCCCGTCAAAACCGGAAAAATGCGCCGTTTCGGGCAAAGAAGCCCGCGCGATATTCAAAGCTGCGCGCCGTGCGATGAGAAAAAAACATTACGTAGAGATGAAGAAAGGATTTTGATAGATGAAACTGTTTTTCGATCCGATAAAAGCCCAGCCGGATGTAAAACCGCTCGACTACTGCGTTGCGATTGACATGCAGCTTGAAGAGCTTCTGAATGCGTTTCTTTCATCAAAACATCAGGAGGAAGCGACGCTTGAAATAATCAACCAGTTCTGCAGCGATCCCGAGATCATCTCATACCGCGCAGATATCGTAGACGACATGATAAACAGCGACGCGTTTTTCTCGCTTTTCTGCGATCTGAGGGCAGACCTTTGGGACCTGAACCTGCTGTACGAGCTTAAAATGTTTAAAAACGTTCCTGAAATGGCAACGATGAAAACATTTCTGATAATAGAAAAATTCACGGAAGTATATAAAAAATTCATGGACGGCGCAGAGGCGATAGATAAAACAGGGCTCTCCGCAACCGTAAAGGATATACTTTCGCAGACGTATTCAGACAGCATGAAAAAGCAGCTTGACGCCATTCTCAAGGATATGAGCGGACTTCGCGAAAGCCTTGAAACGATAGGCGAGATTCGTTTGAACAGATATTTTTCACGCGGTCAGAACATCGAAAACAGCATAATTCCGAAAACGGAAGAGCCTTCTCTCACCATGCAGCTTGCAGGCATTTCGGAACGTCTCGGTCTTGACGCGGCAGAAGCGTATGCCCCCGCGGTTCATCAGCCGAGAGAATTTACGCGTCCCGTTTTCAAAGCTCTTTATACGCTTTATTATGATATTTTCAAGAATATCGATGCTTTCCACGAAAAATACAAGGACGTTTTCGACACGTCGTGGCTTGACCTTATCAGAAAACTTGACGCCGTTATCGGATTTGCGAGAATATTCCGTGAGATAAAGGAAAAAGGCTTCGACTGCGTTAAGGCAACGGCCTCCGACACTACCGATATACTTGATTTTTACAGTCTTTTCCTTGTCAAAAGAGGACTTGCGCCGGATCAGGTGGTCTATAACGATTATATTTACGATAAAAGCTCGTTCTTCTTTATTACCGGCCCGAATGCTGGCGGTAAGACGATATATCTTTCCGCCGTCGGTCTTTGCCAGCTGTTTTTCCAGGCATGCGGCCACGTTCCCGCAAAAAAGGCAAAGATAAAGATCATGAAGAGAATGTTCACGCATTTCCCGGTAGAGGAATACAACGATAACTCGGGAAGACTCGTAGAAGAGCAGGGAAGAGTTGAAAGGATACTCAAAGATGCGCCCGACGGATGCAGTCTTGCTCTTTTCAATGAGACATATTCTTCAACAAAAGCTGATATCGCATATAAGCTTTCTACCGAACTTGTTGACAAAGTGCTGGAGCACGATATTTCCGGACTTTTCGTTACGCATCTTCACAGTCTTAAGGACTATGCCGCGGAAACCTACGAAAGACCGCACCCCGCAGGCGTGCTTACCGCTCTTAACGATGAAAAGACTGGCAAGAGACTTTATAAGATCGTCCCGCTCAGCACACAGAACTCATCGTTTGCGCGCGATATTCTTTTGAAATACGATATGACGGTAGAGCAGATGCTCGAACGCATACAGAAGAAGAGGGAGGAAAACTGAAATGTATCCCGAATTTGATCTTCTTTATAAAAACCCTTCAAAGACTGAATCGTCAAAACAGCTCGAAATGTCCATGAAAAGTCTGCTTCTTGACGAAGTAGTGAACGGCGTTACGGTAGACATAATTCTTCAGAAAAAGATGTTTGCCCTGCTCAGCCATCCCGAACAGGACCTCGAAAACCTTATCTGGAGAAAAGAGATACTCGATGATTTCAGGCGTAACGCTTCCCTTCTTCATGAATTCGAGCTTATCGAGAGGCTAAATCTCAAACTTGAAGACGCGCTGAAAATAGTAAAGACATCCGCGGCGTCCATAATAACTACAACCGGCGGAAGAGCCACCACGTCGGACAGAGAATCTTCGATCTTCACCGTTCAGACGCTCGCCGACTGTATTCTTAAAATACAGGAAATTTACGAGCAATACGGAAAAACGCTTGCGAAAAAAGATCTGCGTTCAGAGCTGATGGTATCCATGCGTGAATTTGTAAAGACTCAGGTCGAAAATCCCGCTTTCGGCGAGCTGAAAGCGCTTGCCTCGGAGCTTGCCGAATCGCTCAACCTCAACACTTCTTTCGTTATTCTCACAAAGCTTGACAAATATATCCGCATTCTTGACTGCGAAATGTTCGCGCTCACGTCAGATCCGTATAATTACGGTCAGGGAACGCCCGTTTTGAAAGACAAGGATAAAACGGTCATTTCCATCGGCTTTGACGTTGATTCGGACCAGCAGCTTCAGTTCCTTGCCGAAAGAAGCATGATAAAGCTTGTTTCGTTTATGGAATCGATTACGTATCAGCTCAAAAAACCGTTTGACAAAATACGAGACGGCTTTTATTTCTATGATTTTGCGGCGATCCTCGAACGCACATACGAACGTCTCGGACTGCCTATGTGCATTCCGGAATTCTGCACTGAAGGCAACAGATTTGAGTGCAAAAACATTTACGACCTGTGGTTCGCGCTCAAGCAGTATCAGAAGAACAGAAACGAACGTCCGGGAGACGTACTTGTTCCCAACGACGCGATCTTCGGCAAAGACTGCGCGGCGTATGTCATCACCGGTAAAAACAATGCGGGAAAAACCGTATTTTTACGCGCCGTAGGTATAATCCAGCTTCTTGGTCAGGCTGCGCTCCCCGTTCCCTGCACCGAAGCGGTCATCACCCCCGTTGCCGGCGTATACGCCTACTTCACTGCTCTTGATATCGGTCAGGGCAGATTTGAAGAAGAGGTCGAAACCGTATCGGGATTTCTTGATATGCTCAAACCGAACGACATGCTTCTTTTCAACGAGGTATATCAGTCAACGTCGTTTGACGAAGCTGCCGTTGCGCTCAGCGAATTCATTGCGGTAGCGGCGCTTTATAAGGCAAGAGTTATCTCTGTTACGCATCTGCCGGACATGAAAAAGCACCTTTCGCAGCTGAAAGAAAAGCTTCGTTTTGACGGCGACGTGGTTTATGCGAAAGCGGAAGAAAAAGACGGAGTATCAACCCACAGATTTGTTATAGAAAAATAATAATACAGATGGAGGATATAAAAATGGAACTCAAAGGCAGTAAAACAGAAAAAAACCTTGCAACCGCTTTTGCGGGCGAATCTCAGGCATGTGTAAAATATCAGTATTATTCTTCACAGGCAAAAAAGGACGGCTACGTTCAGATAAGCAATATCTTTGCAGAAACTTCCGCAAACGAGAAGGAACATGCAAAGCTCTGGTATAAGCTTCTTCACGGCGGCGTTGCCTCCACAGATAAAAACCTTCTTGCAGCCGCTCAGGGTGAAAACTTTGAATGGACGGAAATGTATGCGGAATTTGCCAAAACAGCAAGAGAAGAGGGCTTTGAAGATATTGCTAAGCTCTTTGACGGTGTTGCGGCAATAGAAAAAGAGCATGAGGCAAGATATCTCAAGCTTCTTGAAAATATCAACTCCGGCAAAGCATTCAAAAAACCCGTTATGACCGTTTGGAAATGCGCAAACTGCGGACATATCCATTACGGTGAAGCAGCTCCCGAAGTATGCCCCGTATGCAATCATCCGCAGGCTTACTTTGAAGTAAAAGCCGAAAACTATTGATAACTGAAAAAAAATAACACTCTCCGGCAGATATCGGTGATCTGCCGGAGATTTTTTCGGTATGCGGTCAAAAATATTTCATAATTCTTTCGGCTGCGATTATTGACAAACCGCAACGATTATTGTATAATATATATCGCCGAAGCTGATCGGCATATATATGCAGGAATATCGAAGCGGTCATAACGAGGCGGTCTTGAAAACCGTTTGGCCAAAAGCCACGGGGGTTCGAATCCCTCTTCCTGCGCCAATACAAAAGAGACAGTTTTCTGTCTCTTTTTTTGTTATTCGGGATTCGAACCCGAGAGGGTTTCGGCGAAAGCAAACAATTCAGAGAATAG